>Ga0180222_1000215_pt1 | contig 98363 bp, 84 predicted proteins | sample eDN5th37CKraftOP_FD_151336 | JGI IMG/M metagenome (GOLD analysis project Ga0180222, IMG submission 151336) | Enriched Organic Plus compost microbial communities from Emeryville, California, USA - eDNA 5th pass 37_C Kraft OP (version 2) (version 2) ... | reverse complement strand
CCAACCGGGAGAACCTCCAATGTAGAATCCATGGAGAAACTCCGTCCTGATCATCTCAAAAATCTAATGAGACAATTAGAACTGTAATTGGAAGGTGGGGGGCAGCGTACGCTTACAGTTATCTGTGCCGTTATTCGGCCTTACGCAACTGCTTCTTGCGCTCTGCCGATGCCGCAGCCAGTTGCGCATCAAGCTCACCAGCGCGAACAGCTTCGATCAACGTATCGAGAATTGCAGGCAGGGCCTTCAATTCGCTGACTTCGATGGCGTTTTTGTCCTTGGCGATTTCGATCGTCTTGCCTGCATAGCGCAGGACGAAAAATGTCTTGCCCATAAGATCTTCGAACCAGCCCTGACGAACACGTCGCAGTGCCTCCGTCTGCACTTTCTGCCCCTCCGCATTCGTACGCCAGACTTTGCGGAAGGTGTGATACTTGCGACCTTCAAGTGCAGCCGCGACCATCAGCTTCTGCTCGGAGAGTGCCGCGATCATTTTTTCTCGTGACCGCAAAACAGGGTCGTTTGTACGTGCGGGAGCCGCAGTTGCGAGCTTAAGCGTCTTGAGATGGGACATGCTGTGATCCTTTCCGAAACGTCGTTGTTTCGTCCCGGATACAGCCGTCCGCCAAAAGGGCGAGCGAAGAATGAGGATATTGCGCGTTCTATTGCTTTAAGTTCGCAAAGCTCTGTACGTATTGCTCATCATTCAGCAACTCCAGGCCGAAGAGGACATCAGCAATGACACTTGCCGTAACCTTGTTCGCGTTCAACGCATCGCCACCCGGAGTATCGCTGATTGTAATATATTGATAGATAGCTTTCGGAGCGTAGGTGCCAAATGGCTTTCGCATCGATGTCCTAAATTTACTTGATGCGATGTGGTCCCATGTTGTGATGCTGACGGTTCCGTTATGAATATTGGGATCGAATAGCCAGCGATAATCATCGCTGGCTTCTATTATACCCCGTGCATCAAAATTTTTGCGAACAGCGCTTTGGCTGCGTGGTATTCTGAAATAATCGCAATCAATCAGCCGACGATATTGGTTCCCTTGTATCTGGATCGTCAGATTAAACTGATTTGAGGCAATCCAGCGATGCAACTCGACCGTGACACAAGGCTGTTTGTTAAAGAGCGCCGACCACGTTTTACAGAAGATAACTCCAGACCGTTGAAGGTCCTTTTCCTGCTTTTCATCAGGATTGACCACAAGATCGGGCAGACCTAGTCGCAACGCATGTTCCAGATCGACCTGCATTTCGTCGGCACTGTGTTTGGATATGGTATCCAGAAAGCGTACTTCGTCCAAACGGCTTCGCCATTCGTCCGTCAATCCGAACCAGTAGATTTTGTCCCTCGCTTGGCTGGGCGCGACTAATACAGCATCCGCGATAGAGGCAATAGCCGAAGTCATTTCACAGTAGCTGGCTACAAATTCTCGGTCACGGAATGAGACGTTCTGGTTTTGATTAAGCCATCCATTTAACCTATCGGCAAAATCGGCATAAAGAACCTGCTGCCAACCTATTTGGGTTACGTCAAATGATGCAGGCACCAGAGTGAGAAGAACACGCGAATGAGCGGGGCTTTTATCGGCGTATCTCTCCAATTGCGCTCGCCGCGGAATATCTTTGAACTTGTTTTCAATGATGCAGAATGGAGGCTCGCATTCACGCTTTAGCGCTAAATCGATATTGTGTTGTTCTCGCATAACCGAAAATGGCTTGGTTACATCAATATCGAAGCAGTTCACAGCGTCTGGGTAGGCCATTAAAAGCCATGCAATGAAGTTCGAATGAAACAACTCTTTGGAACCCAACGACATATGGAATATCGGCGATCGATTGAGCTTCTCCGTGATCGCAATCAAATCAATACGTTCACTTCCTGCCATTGGCTGCCTCTGAATATGCATACAAAACGGGGCCCGCTATCTCTTCAAGTTAACCAGAACGTCCATAAGCTCTGAGCCTGTCTGGAATACCTTCGAGTTGGCCGTATAGCTACGCTGCGCTTCAATCATGTCAGTCAGTTCCTGCGCAATATCAACGTTCGAATTTTCCAGAGCACCGGTCCTGATCTTGCCGTTGCCGTTCGCTGCGGCAGTTCCAAGGGTGATGTCGCCGGATTCAGCGGATGGCGAGAACACGTTGCCGCTGATGACGGTCATTTTATCCGGGCTTGCGACGTTGGCGATCGCGAGTTGATAGCGTGCGAGCATGTCGCCGTTTGCCGAGCGATCATATACGATGCCGTCCTCGCCAATAACGGTATCGACGGTTGCGCTTGGGGCTTGCCCGTTCAGTTCAGCAGCCGATATCTGATAATCGCCTGCAAGCTGTGTTGATGCTGCAAGATCAAGCGTCATGGTCTGCCCATTGGGTATTGCTATCTCAAGCGTACCGCCTTCGAGGAGCTTGCCGTTTTGAGGATCAAACCGCATGAACGACGTTGCAAGAGGCGCACTACCCGGAGCGCCATAGGGAAAGCCACCAGACGGTGAAGCGTCGTTGCGATTGAAGACGGCTACTTCCCAGTTGAAATCCGCCCCCTTCGTAAAATAGACATCCAGCGTCACAGCTCGTCCCTGATCGTCATATGCTATCAAGGATGTCTTATGCGAATAGGCGCTGTTTGCCATATTGTCAGCAGGCGTGTTGCCGAGCACCGAAGGCTTGATGACTGGATCGGTCGCTGGAAGGTTCAGCGCCGCAAATACCCCCTCATTATCCATCAGGCTGGAGTCGGCCAAAGACATACTGTCGCTGAAATCGATGGGCCAGGTCTCCCCGCCCGGAAGCGTCACATTGAGACTGCCGCCACTGATCAGCGAACCCGTCGCGAGATCGAATTGAAGCGTTGTTTGGCCGAGCGGGGCACTACTGTAAGGAAACGGAGCTCCAGCTCCGATACTTGTCGCGTCAGCCGCATCATAGACAGCCACTTCCCATGTGTCCGGCCCTGTACGCGTATAATAGACGTCGAGGCCGACATTGCTCGGGAAACCTGCATATCCTCGCAGACTCATGCGTTCTGTCGGGCGGCTTGCGGTGCTGTTCGCGGATGCTGGCAGCTCACCTGCTGCCGTATCGAGGATCGATGCCAGCGTGGACAGGTTCGTATTGATTTTAACAGCTGGCGACGAACCACCGGTTATTGCCTGCGTGAAACCAGATAAATCGACAAAGAAGTCATCATTTGGATCGCCAACGATTGGAGTGCTACCGATCAGATCTCCTGTCACCGGATCGAAGTCGAGTTGAACCGAGCGCAATTCGACATTGCCACTCGTCATGTCATAGGGAAACCCTGTCGATGGCACACCATCCGTTTCAACGATGGTTACTTCCCAGCGGTTATCAGCAATCTTGGTGAAATAGGTTTCCGTCGTCACAAATTCGCCAGCGCTATTCAAGCTAGCTGTCGTCAGCTTGCGGTTCCACGCGCTATACGGGCTATTCTCCGATGGCGGAACATTGACAATTGCCTGTCCCACGTCCGGTCCATTGGCGGGAAGATTGACCGTGAAAGTACCGTTTGTTGTTGGTTCTGCCGGAAAGCTGCTCTGTCCGAGCGTGATAGGCACCATGCCATCAAAACCGTTACCAGCACCAGTAAACGGATAAGGATAGCCCATGAGGGTAAAGCCAGCCACATTCACCAGATCGCCGTTCTTGTCGGGAACGAACGATCCAGCCCGCGTCAGATAAGGCATGCCGCTGGCATCCTGCACAACGAAGAAGCCATTGCCATCTAGAGCAAGGTCAGTCGTTGAACTCGTTGATGTCAATCCGCCCTGCGCACCGATGTTATGACGCACCTGAGTAAGCACACTGCCGGAATTGTAATTGCCAGACGTTGACGGCAGAACCAGCGACGAAAACTCAGTCGAACCGCGCTTGTAACCATTTGTGCTGGCATTTGCGATATTGTCTGCCACTGCGCTAAGCTTATTTGCCTGAGCGTTCATTCCTGAAACGCCCGTACGCATCATTCCGTACAAACCCATTGAATTGCCCCCTAACCCAAATCCCTTTTTGCAGCCTATAGCTTGCGTGAAGCTGAATATCACCCGCTATGGCTTCACGCGTTTAAATTGAACTCCTGAGGAAACTGGTCCACGCGCGAATCTAATGCAGAGAATACTCCGTGGCGGAATACTCAACAAGTCAGTTCATCCTTCAGGATGGACATACGAGAAATCTTCGCAAAAAATTTGAAGAGACTGCGACTTGCTAAAGGGCTATCGCAGGAAGAGCTTGCACATCGCGCCGATATAGATCGAACCTACATCAGCTCTCTTGAACGATGTGTGTACGGCGTTAGCATCGACGTGCTGGGCAGGCTGGCAGAAGTGCTTGAAGTGGAGCCAGCAGAACTGCTTATGATTGCAGAGTAATGTAATATAGATGGCCAAGCTTGAAAAGTTTGTTCGCGCAAACTTTTCAGATAGTTTCTCACCACTCGGTTTGGCCTGGCCTCAGCTTGTCTTTGAGCCGCTCGACATTGACCTGTCCATAATGTTTGTCGATCATTGCAATCGATGTGCGGGTATTTCTTGCTATGTCGTAGACATCGACGCCATGGGCGATCATTTCAGAGATATAATAGTGACGTAACGAATAGGTGGTGCGCTTAACGCCGCGATAGTCTTGTTCAAGTCCACAAGCTTTCAGAAGCTCTGAATAGCCTTTCTTGAATGTTTCTATGCGACGACCTTTTGCGTCGGCGAAGACAGGATCATCATCATTCGGTGGCCGTCCTACTTCCTTTTCGAAAAGGTCCCACAATGCATGAAGCCATGGTATAATTGCCAATTGCGGTACAACGTCTCCATACTTTCCCTTACTTTGCACCTGAAGACGGACATCCTGATCTTCTAATGCCTTCTCACGTACATTGCGAAAACCGACCACATGACCCCAGTTAAGGTTTTTGGCATCCGAAGGGCGCACACCGCTTCCCGCAATTATCTCTATGTGGCAATGCAATTTTACGCGGTCTGCCAAAACATGGGTGTTCTGCTTCAACTGCTGCCATTGGCGCCCGTCACGCGCTTGAATAGTTTTACCTTTTCCGTCAGCAGAGGGGTAAATGCGTTCCAGACTTGTCGCAATCAAAAGATTGTATTCCTCGGGGGTAAAACTTGGGCGATTTTTATTGCCCCGGTTGCGCACTTTGATGTCGGTGATTTCCAGCTTGTCCGAATATCCCCATTTTATTGACTGTTGAAACAACGCGCGCAGAATGACCAATTCTCCGCGCTGTCGGCTGACGCTAGGAACTTCATGACGTGCCGCTCGGCGTAGAATTTTGCCATTGCGCTCATATCGAATGTATTCAATGTCTTTACCGGGACCAGCTGTCCAATAGGTACGGCGCCATTCTTTATATCGCTCAATGTCAGGTTCTCTGATGGTGTCGATTGGCTTGTCGCCAAAGAAGCCGATTAAGTAGCGCTCGATAACCGGTGGCCAGTCGCGTGTATGGTATTGGCTTCGTTCTCCACGCTCTGATTCTTGTTTAACAAGTTTTATGAACTCTGCAGCTACTGCTGAAAACGCCTTCAAATTGGCGGTCAGACCGTTTTTGACACGATAGCTCGCCGCGCCCCAAATCTCGTATGCACGGCGTTGGGCCTCATCCTCGTCCTCCGTTTCGAGCGACTTTCGAATCTGTGTGCCGCCTAGCGAAAAGCGGACTTGCCAGCTACGTGATCCATCGCGTTGGTACAGAGTAAATGGTGGTTTGGACTGCTTCATATGAGGCCCCCGAGAACATATGTTACGCTGCTAGCAGGGATGCGCTAAAACTGTGCTAACGCCAAATAGGGTAGGCACCAGATGCATTGAAATGAAAGAGCAATTTAGGACGCTGTGCTAGAACTGTGCTAGCATATTTCCAAGATGAACCAAATCAAAGCGAAGAAAGGAAATTCTTGTTTTTCAAGAGTTTAGTGGTGCCCGGAGGCGGATTCGAACCACCGACACGCGGATTTTCAATCCGCTGCTCTACCAACTGAGCTATCCGGGCATCCGTAACAAGCGATTTGCTCGTTCAGGGCGGTGTTGGTTCCCGCCGGAAGTGGGTGGGTTATAGCATTAAATTTCGCGCTGTCCAGCACCGTATCGCAATTTTTATCAGCTTTTCTCACAGTTTCGATAAATAGCTGATTTTATTGGAGGAAGATGGTTTGGAAGAGATTTAGTTCCCTTCTTCTTCCTCTTCGTCGATCGGCTTTCCCGGCAGCACATAGCTGCCCGACAGCCAGCGATTGAGGTCGATGCTTTTGCACCGCGGCGAACAGAAGGGATAGGATTCGCGCGTTGAAGGTTTTCCGCATTCCGGGCAGGGGCGCGTCGGACGCAAGGGCGTCACGCGTCCACCGGCTGATATGTCCTTCTTCTCGTCCATGGCTGTTCTTCAGACTTTCCCGCTGCCCCAGTTGGCGTAAACCGGATAGTCGACATCGTTCAGCAGGCTTACGGTTTCCTGAAGCGGCAAACCCACCACGTTCGTATAGGACCCGACCAGTTTCACGACGAAGCTGCCGGCCAGTCCCTGGATAGCGTAGCCGCCCGCTTTCCCGCGCCATTCGCCCGATGAAAGATAGGCATCCATCTGCTGGCGGGAAAGGCGCTGGAAGCGAAGCCGCGTTTCAACCAGTGTGTGGCGCAGATTGCCGTTTGGCAAGACGAGGCTCACGCCGGTGAATACCTTGTGCGTGCGGCCGGAAAGCAGGCGCAGGCATTCCCGCGCTTCGTCGGCGATCTCGGTCTTGGGCAGAATGCGCCGGCCAACCGCCACAACAGTGTCGGCTGCAAGAATGAAGGCATGTGCGAAATTCGCATCGTCCTTCAACAATTCCTGTGCCTTGCGCGCCTTTTCCCGCGACAGACGTCGCGCCAGCGAGCGCGGGTGTTCCGCGCGTTGCGGCGTCTCATCTATATCGGCCGGATAAATATGATCCGGTTCAATGCCTGCCTGCCCCAGAAGCTCGATCCTGCGTGGAGAACCGGAGGCAAGAACCAGCTTGTGTTGCGCGCTCATCGAATAGACATGTCCCGGAACGGATTGCTTACTTGAAGCGGTAGGTGATGCGGCCCTTGGTCAGGTCGTAAGGGGTCATTTCAACCAGCACCTTGTCACCGGCCAGAACGCGAATGCGATTCTTGCGCATACGGCCAGCCGTATGGGCGATGATTTCATGTTCGTTCTCGAGCTTCACGCGGAACATAGCATTGGGCAGCAGTTCCGTAACAACACCCGGAAATTCTAGGACTTCTTCTTTCGCCATGCGATACCTGTTTCTTTCTTCGGTAAAATGCCGCTCTCGAGCGGTCTTTCGGTCTGAATTTGCGCGGAACCTATATGATTAGGCGGCATTTGTGAACAACGGAATTCGGCGAACTTATTGCTCGCCAAAACGCAGCATGATCTGGCGCTTCAGGCGGTCGCGCACATCGCGATAGGCCGCCATGATCTGGCTTCTGCTGCCCGTTACCAATGTCGGGTCCGGCGTCGGCCAATATTCCACGTCAACCGAGAAGCCGCGCATGCGTTCCAGAACGGTGTGGTGGGCAAGGGGCGTCAGCGTTACGATCAGGTCGAAATAGCCATCCGCGAGTTCCTCGAGGCCACGTGGCTGCCGGTTGTCGAGCGAGAGACCCTCTTCCTGGAGCACGGCATCGACAAACGGATCGCGCTCGCCCCGTTTCACGCCTGCGGACGCCACATAAATATTGGGTGGCAAGGCTTTTCTTGCAAGCAATTCCGCGATTGGCGAACGAATTGCATTCTTGCCGCAGACGAAAAGCAGCGACGTGGGCAGGCGTCGTTTATGATCTTCCTTGTCAGTTTCGCTAAGCGTTACGGGAGGTACATCGGCGACGATCATCGATGATCAGCCCCTCCAGTGCAAAACGCAGACAAGGGTGAAAAGCCGTCGGGCCGTGTTGAAATCAACCTCGATCTTGCCCTTTAGCCGCGCCTGCAGCGTTTGCGATCCCTCATTGTGCAGGCCGCGCCGCCCCATGTCGATTGCCTCGATCTTGCTTGGCGTGGCCGAGCGGATCGCCTGATAATAGCTTTCGCAAATCATGAAATAATCGCGCACCACGCGGCGCAGCGGCGTGAGCGAGAGAATATGGGTCGCGACATCCTCGCCGGTTTCCCGTGCGATGGCGAAAATCAGCCGTGATTCCATCAGCGAAAGCTTCAGGCGATAAGGCCCGCCCGTATCGTCTCCGATCGGGTGGAAGGAGTTTTCCTCGATCAGGTCAAAAATGGCGACCGCGCGTTCATGCTCGACGTCAGGCGTCGAACGCCCGATGGATTCATCGAGCTCGACGTCAATAAGGCGCGCATTTGGAACACCGGCGGTCATGTCACCTCATAGGTTTAGCCGGATGGCGACGGACTGCGCATGGGCATCAAGGCCTTCAGCGCGCGCAATTTCGATTGCCGCAGGCCCAAGCACGCGCAGCTGATCGGGGCCGAGTTTGAGAAGCGATGTGCGCTTCATGTAGTCGAGAACGGACAGGCCCGAAGAAAAACGCGCCGAACGTGCCGTCGGCAGAACGTGGTTGCAGCCGCCGACATAATCGCCGATCACTTCCGGCGTATAGCCGCCGATGAAGATCGATCCGGCATTGCGGATTTTTGGCAGCAAGGCTTCCGGGTCGGCTGTCGCGATTTCCAGATGCTCGGCTGCAATGCGATTGGCAAGCGGAATGGCTGCCTCGAAATCCTCGACCAGGATGACAGCGCCGAAATCGCGCCAGCTTGCGGCGGCGGTTTCTGCGCGCGGCAGGTTGCGGAGCTGGCGTTCGACGGCCTCCTCCACCGCTATCGCCAGCGCTTCGTCATTGGTCATGAGGATCGACTGCGCGGCGGTATCGTGCTCCGCCTGGGCGAGCAGGTCAGCGGCGATCCAGTCTGGATTGTTGTCCTTGTCGGCAATGACCAGAACCTCGGACGGGCCTGCGATCATGTCGATGCCGACCGTGCCGAAGACGATGCGCTTGGCGGCGGCAACATAGGCATTGCCGGGGCCGACGATCTTGGCGACGGGCTTGATCGTTTCGGTGCCATAGGCAAGGGCAGCGACAGCCTGCGCCCCGCCGACACGATAGATCTCGGAAACGCCCGCCAGACGCGCTGCCACCAGAACAAGCGGGTTGAGAATGCCATCGGGGGCTGGGACGACCATGACGATGCGCTCCACGCCCGCCACCTTGGCGGGAACGGCGTTCATCAGGACGGAACTTGGATAGCTCGCCGTGCCGCCCGGAACATAAAGCCCAACGGCCTCGATAGCCGTCCAGCGCGAGCCGAGCTCGACGCCCAGCGCATCGGTATAACGGTCATCTTTCGGCAATTGCCGCGCATGGTGCTTTTCGATGCGCTCATGCGCAAGTTTCAGCGCCTCGATTGTGGAGGCAGGCGCGGTCTCGAAAGCTGCATCTATTTCGGCTTCGGTGACAGCAATGCCGGTTTTTTCAAGATCGATCCGGTCGAAGCGGCGGGAATAATCAATGAGGGCGCTGTCGCCTTCGCGGCGCACGCGGTCGACAATTTCCCGCGCTGCCCGATCAACATCTTCGGAAGCTTCGCGCTTGCCTGCCAGAAATGTCGCGAAATTGTTCTCGAAATCGGGATCGGTTTGTCTGAGCGTCTTGACCACGCTTCTATTCCTTCAAATCTGCCAAATCTGCTTGCCGGACCTGATGTCCGGCTGACGAATGACGGTTGTGCAGAACCTGCTCTCAGACGTTATGGCGGGGAAGCGATTCCGTTTCCCATGCCGCGCCAAGGTCCGTCATTTGCGCCTCAATGCATTCCACTTCAAGACGGATAGCCGCATTTGCCGAAAAAGTCAGTTCTATTGTACCCGCGGGCGTTTCACCGGCAGCGAATTGAACGGCCATCAGGGAAAGCACGTCATCGGGTTTCTGGCGGTCTATCCCGGTTGCCTTGGCTGCAATGACGCGGTTGAAGTGCAAGGCGGTGCGGCGGCGCTGATATTGCGGCTTGCGCAGGAACCTCGGCTTGCTTTCTTCCCAGACGAAACGGTTTGCCGTCAGGACGAAGCGCTTTTCTTTGGCGAGATATTGAAGGTCGGATACTTTCAAAACCGCGTCCTGAAGATGAGCCGACAGGACCTGTAAATCCTCCTCATCCAGCGCCACGAGCTTCAGCATATCCATACTCCAACACCACTTTCCCGTTATCGGTTATAATAACTGTTCCCGGCAGCAGGGAAATCAACCATCTGTCTGCCACAGGTCCTGCACCCGCCCGGTCGATTATCAACTTGGCACGCCGAAACAAAAAAATCGACAGGCTTTTCAAGCCTGTCGCTGTTCCGATAACGCCAGCCAGAAAAAAGCCGGAGCAACGAATGTCGCTCCGGCTGCTCACATCAACCGCTGATGCGTTCGACCGACGCGCCGCAGCGCGACAGCTTTTCTTCCAGTCGCTCGAAGCCGCGATCCAGATGATAGACGCGATTGACCATGGTTTCGCCCTCGGCGGCGAGGCCCGCGATCACCAGGGAAACCGACGCGCGCAGATCCGTTGCCATCACCTGCGCACCCTTCAGGCGCTCCACGCCTTCGACGGTTGCCGTCTGACCGGACAGGGAGATTTTTGCGCCGAGACGCGCCAGCTCCTGCACGTGCATGAAGCGATTTTCAAATATCGTTTCCGTAATGCGCGACGTTCCCTTCGCCTTGGTCATCAGGCCCATGAACTGCGCCTGCAAATCGGTCGGGAAGCCGGGGAAGGGGTCGGTTGTGACATCGACCGGCTGGATGCCATGGCCGTTGCGCACCACGCGCAGGCCGCTATTGGTCTCGGTGATCTCGGCGCCGGCCTGACGCAGCGTGTCCAGCGCCGACGACAGCAGGCTTTCCTGCGCGCCTTCCAGAAGCACGTCGCCGCCCGTCATGGCGACTGCCATTGCATAGGTGCCGGTTTCGATACGGTCGGGAATGACGCGAACGCGTGCGCCCGAAAGGCTGGTCACGCCTTCCACATGGATGGTGCTGGTGCCCGCGCCGCTGATCTTTGCGCCCATCGCATTGAGGCAGTCGGCCAGATTGACGACTTCCGGCTCGCGGGCCGCATTTTCGATGATGGTCTCACCCTTGGCGAGAGCAGCCGCCATCAGCATGACATGGGTTGCGCCGACGGAGACTTTCGGAAAGCGGTAGCGTGCGCCGACAAGGCCGCCCTTCGGCGCGCGCGCCTTGGCATAGCCGTTTTCAATGTCGATTTCCGCGCCCAGCGCCTGGAGCGATTCCAGCAGCAGGTCCACGGGGCGGGTGCCGATGGCGCAGCCGCCCGGCAGCGACACGGTTGCCTCGCCGGTGCGCGCCAGAAGCGGGCCGATGACCCAGAAGCTCGCCCGCATTTTCGACACCAGTTCATAAGGCGCGGTCGTGTCGACGATATTGCGGGCGGTGAAGTGGATGGTGCGCGAATAGGCGCCGTTCTGGTGCTCGCGGCGTCCGTTCACCGAATAGTCGACACCGTGATTGCTGAGGATGCGGATCAACTGCTCGACGTCGGCCAGATGCGGCACATTCTCGAGCGTCAGCGTATCGTCGGTCAGAAGCGAGGCGATCATCAAGGGGAGAGCGGCATTTTTTGCGCCCGAGATCGGAATGATGCCGTTGAGCTTGTTGCCACCGACGATTTTGATGCGATCCATGCTGTGTCACCTTCTGGGCCGATACCTTGCCCGATATATTTGCACCAAATCCGGCGGCCGTCGCGGCGCGGAGGCGTTGCATCATGAAATTACGAGTCTTGCGGCCAAATTACGTCGATTACGAATCACGAGAGGACGATATAGCGGCCAGGAACAGAAATGAGCTTTTACCGCAGAGCCTCCCTATCTTCAAGGAAGGCTTTGCTGCTGTGATTCTCACTCAGTATCGCCGGAGGCGGCGGTAATGCCGTCGTTTCGTTCGTCGGCTTCGCCGGCGCGCCGCGATCTCAACTGCGCTTTCCGGCGCATCAGATTCGCACGCAGCTCCTCGGCACGGCGCTTTTTGCGCTGGTCGGACTGGATTTGTTTCTCTTTGTTGGTCGTATTTTCGCTCATGACGGTCTTCTACTACGTGAAAAAGGGCCGGAAAAGCGGCTTTCAGATGCGTGTCCTGCAGATTTCCACATTATGTGAAAAGAAATGCAATTGCTTGCTTGCGATTTGCGTAATGATGTGGCAGAAGTCCGCCGCACTCAAGAGATTGCTGCGGTAGCTCAGTGGTAGAGCACTCCCTTGGTAAGGGAGAGGTCGAGAGTTCAATCCTCTCTCGCAGCACCATTATTCCCCGGACATTCAAGGCAAATTGGCATCACCCTGTCGAGGGATGAAGAACAGATGCGCACCGGCTTACATGGGTGCGGCACAAATCTGGCGCTGCCTTTTCTTGTCCCGTTCTGAAATGCCGGTTTGCTCCAGCCTGTCGATCAAATCGAAAGGGATCGATACGGGCTCTTACGTCCCGCCTTCCTTGTTTTTCTTCTTCTTGCCCTCGTCATAATGAAACTTGATGGCGAAGAACATGGCCACGCCCAACACGATAACCTTGAAGGCCATCAAGCCTATAGGAATCCATTCCATTTAATCGCATTCCCGCGCTGCTATTTCCCGTGCATGGCACTAACATAGTGTGGCTCAATGAACAGATCATATTTGGTTGATCCGGGCGAAACCGTCCATTTGCTCAGTTGGACCCGCATCCGGCTGTCACGCGGCTTTTCTTTCGCAGCCGGCCTTTTCGATGTATACTGGTTGCCTGATTGTCAGGGCTTCACGCGATTATCCGCTGATCATGTGAACGCCCGAAATTGCGTGCAGGCCATGTCCTGACCGCCGCCCTTGCTGTCAGGACTGCCCAACCCGCAGGAGGAGCGTCATGGCACAGTTTCATGTTATTGCAGGTCGAGACCAGTCAGACTTTTACCCGGACGTCAAACGCATCCAGATGGCGGATGTATTCGATGCCCTGCGCATGGGATTCGACGACTTCTGGGCGAAGCCGTCGCATTACGTTTTTCTTTGTCTCATATATCCGCTGGCGGGGTTGTTCATCACCTATTGGAGCACGAACGCAAATGCGCTGCCGCTTCTGTTTCCGCTGATGTCCGGCTTCGCCTTGATCGGGCCGGTTGCGGCCTTGCCGCTTTATGAAATGAGCAGGCGCCGCGAGGAAAAACTGGATGCGAGCTGGAGGCGGGCTTTCGATGTCAGCCATTCCCCGGCATTGCCGTCTATTGTGGCCGTCGGTTCCTTCCTTTTCGCAATCTTCATTGCGTGGCTGTTGGTGGCTCAAAATCTCTATGTTCACTATTTCGGCCCCATGCCGCCCGAAAGCTTCTCGGTGCTGATGAACCAGGTATTGTCAACGGAAGAGGGACGCAGTCTGATTTTCGCTGGCTGCGGCATCGGCTTGCTTTTTGCAATCGCCGTTCTGTGCCTGACGATCGTCACCTTCCCGATGCTGCTTGATCAGGATTGCGGTGCGGCGGCGGCCATCGCGACATCGTTGCGCGTGGTCTGGCGCAACCCGGCGGAGTCGCTGCTTTGGGCGGCAATTGTAACCGTCATGCTGGTCGTGGGCTTTGCCACCATGTTTGCCGGACTGGCGGTGGTGCTGCCCATCCTTGGACATGCGACATGGCATCTCTATCGAAAGACGGTCGCATATGCGAGGCTAACGCTTTGAGCGCCGCTTCCGTTTGGCTGGTTTGAAAAAGTTTCCCGGAACGAACCGACGTTTGCGTGATTTTCTGATCTCGGACGGCGCATGACAATGGTGCGGCCGGCCATGGCATCCCTGCCTGTTGACTGCTCCGGGGGTTGCTTCAGCCGTTCCGGTCGCTAGCGCTCCTAAAAGTCCGATGAATAAAGCACGTCTTGAAATCATATTCTTCTCCCCAACCCACATTCATAACTATGACGAAAATACGCCACTATGTCGAGTCGGGAAGGGGCACGTTGCCAGAGTAACAATGGAAGGGGGCAAACTTCCTTGTCGGAAATAGCCAAATAATTCAAATACTTATGGAGAAGAGAATGGCGCACCCGAAAGGATTCGAACCTCTGACCCCCAGATTCGTAGTCTGGTGCTCTATCCAGCTGAGCTACGGGTGCTTGCCTTGGCGCCGCTCGCTGCGGCGATGGGCGGTTGATAATCGGACAAATCGCTAAATGCAAGCGTCTTCTTAGAAAAAAATGTGGTTCTGTGAAGATTTCTTGTCAGGCCTTGCATTTCCGGGCTTTTCGGCCGGAGCCGATATAACGGCAGGCGTCTAGGCATTCTCTTCGGTGCGCTGGTTGCTGCGGTCTTCGTAGCGCATCTGCAAATCAGGGATGCGAATCTCGAAATGCGCGCCAACAGGCCGGTCTTCCCGAAGCTCGATCGTGCCGCCATGGGCGCGGACCAGTTCCTGCGCGATGGCAAGCCCCAGGCCGGTGCCGTCGCTGCGCGTCGAGCCACGGAACGCCGTGAAAAGGTTGTCGCGCGCCTTTTGCGGCAGACCGGGGCCGGTGTCCTCGACGCCGATGATGGTCGTTGTGCCGATTCTTCCCGCGGAAATCGTGAGTCGCTTGACCGTGGCGACATCGCTCGTCTGGTCACGCTCCATTGCCTGAACGGAATTTCGGCACAGATTGCTCAGGACGCGGAATAGCTGCTCCGAATCGACATTCAGCTCGAAATCTTCGGGGACAAGGTTTTCGAACTCTATGTTGCTTTCCGAACGGAGGCTGAGCGTTTCCTGCACGTCCGCGATGATTGCGTGCAGCAGAACGCGGCGCGGGCGCGGCGGCGCTTCCTGCGAGCGGCCATAGGCCATCACGCTTTCGGAATAGCTGATCGCGCGGCTGAGCGTGCGAATGAGCTTGGGCGCGAACCGCTGCACCATCGGGTCTTCGGTGTCGGCAAGCCTGTCCGACATCAACTGCGCCGACGCCAGGATATTGCGCATGTCGTGGTTGATCTTGGAAACGGCGAGGCCGAGGTCGGCCAGATGCTTCTGTTCCTTCAGCGTGCGTTGAAGGTCGCTCTGGATATGGGATATCTGGCGCTGGGCGATGCCGAATTCATCCTTGCGGTTTTCCGGAACGAGAATGAGCGCGGGGTTGTCGGGAGACGACGCGAAGTCGATCATGTTGCGATGCATGATGCGCACCGGCCGCAACAGCATTTCATGAATGATCAGGTAGATCAGGCTGGCCGCAATCACGGAAATGATGAGGGATATGAAAGTCACGTTGCGCGCATAGACGAGCATGGCATGACGAAGCGGCGCATCGGAGGTTACAATTTCAATGATGCGGTCGGGAGAACCGGACGAAACCGAACCGAAGATTCGCAGCGTTCTGTCCCCGCCATTAAACAATGTGCCGAATGCGTCCCATATGGCCGCCGCCTCGCTGATATTGTTGAGATCAATGACCTGATCGATCTTGCCGGGAACCTCTGACATGGCGAGCAGGCGCGATGCGCCCGCTTCCCGCATGGCAATGGCCTTGGTGCCAGTGGCCAGAAGCACCTTGTCCTGGATTTCGCGCGGCACGTCCATATTGCCGCTGGCAGCCAGCACCTCGCTGACGGCGCCCACCGTGTCGAGCCGGGAACTCATCCAGCGCACGCGCATGCTGGCCACGGAGGGGACGAAAATCAGAACTTCGGTGATCAGCACGGCAAGTGCGGTCAGGAGCAGCAGCTTGTTTGAAAGCCGGTTGCGCCAGGGCAGCCGTGTGAACTGGGTTGGAGAGAGCCGCTCGACGGTCGCAGTCTGCGAGGCCGCTTCAGGGGAAGGCGCGCCCGTGTCTGAGGTCTTTTCAACAACCGCCATAGCCTGCTTCCAATTCAAGGCGAACCGGCCCAATTGCCGCGGTGCCTAAACCGGTCTGCCGTCGAAACGCAATTCATAAAAGTAGCCTCCTATACATGGAGCGGGCCGATAAATCCAACAACCTTTGTTTAAACGGTTAAAAACGCACCCGTTTTCCGCGAACTTCATGCGTTGCATTACCGAAATTTAACTCGACGGCTTAGGGGCTCTGTGCGAAATCTTGGGAGGAAAAATCTGGGTGTCCTCAGGTCGCCGGCCAGGGGATGCATGATTTGCGCAATGTGAAGGCAATCATCATTCTGATACTATTTGCTGGCATTTTCCGCGCCCGACATAATGGTTTCGAATACGAGGTCCGTCAGGGCGACGGCAAACCTCGCCGGAGAGCTGAATGAAATCCTGGAAGCAGATTGCCCTGTGCCTGCTCATCGCCGCTGCCGCCGCCGGTGGCTGGTATGCATACAAGAACCAGTCCGATGTTGTGGGAGCCGCCGCAACCGGCGGAGAAGCGCCCAAAAACGGCGGAGCGCGGTCTGCGCCGCTGGTCGTCGTTGAGGCAGCGGGCGAAGAGACCATCAACAACCGGTTGACGGCTATCGGTTCGGCACGGGCTCTCAGCACCGTATCGATAACGCCATATTCCAGCGGCTACATGACGAAGCTTTACGTCAAGGCTGGCGATATGGTGAACGAAGGCGATCCGGTTGCCGAACTGGATGCCGAGACCGAGAAGATCGCGGTCGCCAAGGCAGAGACCGCGCTCAAGGATGCGCAGACGACCCGCCAGCGCATCGCAAAATTGCGGGCGACGAACACCGCGACGGAAGTCCAGGTGGTCGAAGCGGAACTGGCGGTTGCCAATGCGCAGCTTGCCTTGCAGGACGCGCAGCTCGCCTTGAGCCGCCGCACGGTGCGCGCGCCGATTTCCGGCATCGTCGGCATCCTTCCCGTCAATGTGGGCAACTATATTACCGCGCAGACTGCCATCGGTCGCATCGACGACCGCTCGAAAGTTCTGATCGATATCTGGGTGCCGGAACGGTTCGCGCCGCAGATCAGGGTAGGCCAGCCTTTGACCGCGGAATCGACCGCTTTCCCCGGCGAGACCTACAGCGGAGAAATCAACGCTGTCGACAATATGCTGGATGAAGCCAGCCGGACATTGCACGTGCGCGCAGAAGTTCCCAACACGGACGATCGCCTGCGTGCAGGCATGTCGTTCTCCGTCACGGTTCTTTTCCCGGGCGACCGCTATCCTTCGGTCGATCCGCTGGCCATTCAGTGGGGCGCCGACGGTTCCTATGTCTGGCGGGTTGAAAACGGCGTGGCCAAGAAAATCGAGGCCCGTATCGTTCAGCGCAATTCCACCAACATCCTCATCGACGGCCCGGTGAAGCAGGGCGACATGATCGTCACGCAGGGCGTCCAGACCGTGCGCGACGACGCGCCTGTTCGCGTGAAGGACGAACAGGGCACGGCATTGGCTGACCCTGCGTCGGCAAAGCGGACCGCAGGATGAGGATGCCAACGTGACCGGTCACAATTCTTCATCCGACAAGGGCGGGTCAACGGCGCTGTTCATTCGCCGTCCGGTCTTTGCATTCGTTATCAACGTTCTGATCGTTGTCGCGGGTCTGGCGGCCTTCACGGGCGTCGATATCCGCGAACTGCCGGACGTCGACCGGCCCGTCGTGACGATCAGCACGGACTTCAAGGGCGCGTCCGCCGAAACCATCGACCGCCAGCTGACGCAGGTTCTCGAAAACGCTGTGGCGCGCGTCTCCGGCGTGAAATCCATTTCCTCCACCTCGTCCTTTGAACGAAGCCGCGTCACGGTGGAGTTCAATGACGGCGTGGACCTCAATGTCGCAGCCGCCGACATGCGGGATGCGATCTCCCGCGTTGCCAATGACGTGCCGGAGGAGGCGGACCCTTCACGCATCATCAAGGCAGACTCCAATGCCGATGCGGTGATGCGTCTGGCGGTGACCTCGGACACCATGTCCGTCGACGACATGACGGTGCTGGTGGAAGACCAGATACAGGATATCCTGTCAGCCGTGCCGGGCGTTGCGGACGTTCAGGTCAATGGTGACCGCGACAAGATTTTCCGCATCGACATCAATCAGGCGCGCCTTGCAAGCTACGGTCTGACCATTGCCGATATAACCAGCGCGCTATCTTCCATGGGGCTGGATGCTCCGGCGGGCTCGCTGCGCAGCGCCGATCAGTCCATCGTGGTCCGGGCGACGGCCAATCTGGAAAAGCCGGAGGATTTCGAGAACGTCTACATCAACGGACACACGCAGATCCGCGATGTCGCGACCGTCACGCTGGGGCCGGATATCGAAAGTTCGGCTGTTCGCTCCAACGGCAAGACCGCGATCGGTCTCGGCATCGTCCGTCAGGCGCAGTCGAATACGCTCGACATTTCGCAAGGCATTCGCGCAGCGGTCGCCAATCTGCAAACGACCTTGCCCGCGGGCGTCAATATTGCTGTCACCAGTGACGACGCGAACTTCATCAATGGCGCTATCCACGAGGTGGAAATCGCGCTGATCGCGTCGGTGATCATCGTCGTTGCCATCATCTTCATGTTCCTGTGGGACATACGCGCCACGCTCATTCCGGCCCTGTCCATGCCCGTTGCCCTGATCGGCACAATTGCAGCCATCTATCTGGCGGGCTTCTCGGTCAATATTCTTACCCTTCTGGCGCTGGTGCTCGCCACGGGTCTGGTGGTGGACGATGCCATTGTGGTGCTGGAAAACGTTGTCCGGCGCCGCAATCAGGGCATGGGGCCGCGCGCCGCTGCTGTGCTCGGCACGCAGGAAGTCTTCTTCGCCGTTATCGCCACCACGCTCACATTGGCCGCAGTCTTTGTGCCGATTTCATTCTTGCCGGGGCAGGCAGGCGGCCTGTTTCGCGAGTTCGGTTTCGTTCTGGCGATTGCCGTCCTCCTGTCGTCCGTGGTTGCGCTGACGCTCTGCCCGATGCTCGCCTCCCGCTTTCTCAAGGAAGGCAATGGCGAGGACAGCGGCCATGGTCCGCTTTTCCTGCGCCGGATTGGCGGGGGACTTGCTGCCTTTTACCGAAAGACGCTGCATATCTGTCTTTCAGCGCCTTTTGTCGTCGTGCTCGTCGCTTTGCTTTTCGCGGGCGCATCCTATGTCGGCTATGGCCTGATCCGTCAGGAACTGACGCCATCGGAAGACCGCGCCGTTGCGCTGCTGCGGGTCAACGGACCCCAGGGCATCAGCGTCGAGTTCCTTCAGTCGCAGCTCGACAAGATCGAGGAGGCGATCCAGCCTCTGCGCGACAGCGGTGAAATCACCACCACCTATGCCATTGCAGGTTCGGGCGGAGCCTCCAATAACGGCTTTGTGGTCCTGACGCTGGCGCCGTGGAAGGAACGCGCGCGCAGCCAGCAGGAAATCATGGCTGACATCACCCAGCGCATCAAGGGCATAACGGCGGTGCGTATCTTTACCACCCAGCCCAACAGCCTTGGTATTCGCGGCGCGGGCAACGGCTTGCAATTTGCCATCGTCGGCAGCGACTATGCCAAGCTGCAGCCTGCGGCGCAGGCGGTCGTCGCCGCGCTGGAAAAGGACCCGCGCTTCGTGCAGCCGCGCCTTTCCGTGGAAGCGACCCAGCCGCAATTGTCCGTTGAGATCAATCGCGAGCGGGCCTCTGATCTCGGCATCGACATCACCGGCCTCGCCAATGCGGTGCAATCGGTGCTCGATGGCCGCAAGATCGGATCGGTTTATGTCGGGGATCGCAGCTTCGATGTGAAACTCGTTGCCACCACCAATCCGATCAACGATCCGACCGATCTTGAAAACATCTTCATGAAGACGTCGGACGGCCGTTATGTTCCGATGTCGTCCATCGCCTCGGTCGTCGAAAAAGCGGTTCCGCCGCAGCTTGATCGCGAAACGCGCCAGCGTTCGGTTTCGATCACCACAAACCTGCGCAACGATTTCGCCCTGGGCGATGCCTATAAGGCCGCGCAGGAAATCGCAGCGCCCCTGTTGCCGCCGGGAAGCCACATCATTCCGCTGGCGGAAGCTTCAACGCTCAGCGAAACGTCGAGCGGTCTCGCCATGGTGTTCGGCTTTGCCATCGTCATCATTCTTCTGGTGCTGGCGGCGCAGTTTGAAAGCTTTGTCAGTGCGCTGATCGTGATGGCGACCGTTCCCCTGGGGCTCGGTTGCGCGGTTTTCGCCATGCTGCTGACCGGCACCAGCCTCAATGTCTATAGCCAGATCGGCCTTGTGCTTCTGGTCGGTATCATGGCCAAGAACGGTATCCTGATCGTCGAGTTCGCGGATCAATTGCGTGACAAGGGCTTGAGCGTGCGCGAGGCAATCGAGGAAGCATCCAATATCCGTCTTCGCCCTGTCTGCATGACCATGATCTGCGCTGTTCTTGGCGGCGTGCCCCTGATTCTGGCCAGCGGCGCCGGTGCGGAAGCCCGCGTGGCTCTGGGCTGGGTTATCGTCGGCGGCCTTGGTCTGGCAACCATCGCCACGCTCTATGTGACGCCGGTGGCCTATCTCCTGCTCGGGCGCTTCACGCAGCCCAAGGCAGAGGAAGAAGCGCGGCTTGAGCGGGAACTCGACCAGGCGCTCAAGGAAAGGCCGCGAGGCGGCGGCGCTGCTGAACCCGCGGAGTAAACTTGGAAAAAGAAACCGGCCTTTTGGGCCGGTTTCTTTTCATTTTGAGCTTGATCACTTCTTCATGGCGTCGGTGATCTTCGCGGTCCACGCGCCTTCCGGTTTTTTGGTGATGACAGGATCGGAACCGCCGCCGAGAAGGGTTTCCACCGTGCGGTCAGCGGCTGCCACGTCAAGGGTGCCATCGGAACCGTCGACCAGCTTGCCGATTTCCTTGACCATACGCTCCTGAACCACCTTGGTCTGCGCGCCGGAAGCATCATTGTCGAGCACGATATCCGCTGCCTCGCCCGGATTTTCAGAAGCGTATTTCCAGCCTTTCATCGAGGCGCGGACAAAACGGGCCAGCTTGTCGACCATCGCCGGATCGTCAAGGCTCTTTTCCAGCACGTAAAGCCCGTCTTCCAGCGTGGCTACGCCCTGTTCCTCATACGGGAAGACGACAAGCTGATCCGCCGGAATGCCCGCGTCGATCACCTGCCAATATTCATTATAGGTCATGGTGGAAATGCAATCGGCCTGCTTCTGGATCAGCGGGTCGACATTGAAGCCCTGCTTTAGCACGGTCACGCCGTCCTTGCCGCCCTCGGTCGGGATTTTCAGGTGGTTCATCCAGGACAGGAAAGGATATTCATTGCCGCCAAACCAGACGCCAAGCGTGCGGCCCCGAAAATCTTCCGGCTTGGTGATGTTGGTGTCCTTGCGGCAGGTCAGCATCATGCCGGACTTCTTGAAGGGCTGGGCGATGTTGACGAGCGGGACGCCTTTTTCGCGCGTCGCAAGCGCCGACGGCATCCAGTCGACCACGACATCCGCCCCGCCGCCTGCGATAACCTGCGGCGGCGCCACGTCAGGCCCGCCCGGCTTGATATCGACGTCGAGATTTTCTTCCTCGTAGAAGCCCTTGTCCTTGGCGACATAATAGCCGGCGAACTGCCCCTGCGTCACCCATTTGAGCTGCAAGGTCAGCTTGTCGGCAGCCATTGCCGAACTGCTCATCAGAGCGAGCGCCAGCCCCGCAGTGCCAAGGCATAAGGAAATTGCCTTTTTCATTTTCAGTTCTCCTCTGGTTCTTTTTTTATTCCGTGCATTTGGCCCGAAAACCGGTTCCCACTTTTCGGAATGCACTTTGGTCCACCTTATTTTTGCGGATGCCAAATATTCAGGCTTATGCCCTCCTGTATGAAGGGTGCCAGAATGTCACTTTGCGCTCGATCAGCGCGATCAGCCCGTAAGAAAGCGATCCGGCAAGCGCAGCCACAAAGATTTCCGCCCAGACCATATCCACATTCATCCGCCCGATTTCGGCGGAGATGCGGAAGCCCATGCCGACAATCGGCGTGCCGAAAAATTCCGCCACGATCGCGCCGATCAGCGCCAGGGTGGAATTGATCTTGAGAGCGTTGAAGATGAAGGGCATGGCGGCTGGCAGACGCAGCTTGAACAATGTCTGCCAGTAGCTCGAGCCGTAGGTTTCCATCATGTCCCGTTCCATCGCCCCGGTACTGGCAAGGCCCGCAACCGTGTTCACCAGCATCGGGAAGAAGGTCATGATGACGACGACCGCCGCCTTTGACTGCCAGTCGAAGCCGAACCACATCACCATGATCGGCGCGACGCCGACAATGGGAAGCGCTGCGGCCAGATTGCCGAGCGGCAGCAGCCCTTTGCGCAGGAAAGGGATACGGTCTGCGATGATGGCGGTGATGAAGCCAAGGCCGCACCCGGCGACATAGCCGATGATGACGGCCTTGAGAAATGTCTGCCTGAAATCCGCCCAGAGGATCGGCACGGACGCCGCGATGCGCGCCCAGATCGCCGAAGGCGCTGGCAGGAGAACCTGCGGAATGGCGAAGAGCCGGACCGTTACCTCCCACAGCAACAGCATTGCGATGCCGAACAGCGCGGGCACCGCGATATCCAGCATCTTCTGGCCGAGTGGATTGCGGCTCTTCAGGCTTGCCACCCAACCCACGACCAGCCATGAGAGGGCGATCAGCGCCATGACGGAAAGAATGCCTGTCATCATGCGGCTGCCCTTTCCGGCTTTGCGCCCATGCGCCGGTTGACGATCCCTGCGGCAATGCCGATCAGGGCTACGAGAACCGCGGCCATCAATGCGGCTGCAACGAGTGCCGCCCATATCTGCACGGTCTGTCCGTAGTAAGAACCTGCAAGCAGGCGCGCGCCGAGACCGGCGACCGCGCCGGTTGGCAACTCGCCCACAATCGCGCCGACGAGGCTGATGGCGACCGCGATCTGCATGGAGGTGAAGAGAAACGGCATGGCCGCAGGCCAGCGCAATTTCCAGAACACCTGCGATCTCGATGCATTATAGGTGCGCATAAGGTCGAGATGCATGACGTCAGGCGACCTCAGCCCCTTCACCATGCCGACAGCGACCGGGAAGAAGGAGAGATAGGTCGAAATAATCGCCTTGGGCAGCAGGCCCGATATGCCGATGGCGTTTAGCACCACGATAATCATCGGCGCGATGGCGAGGATCGGGATCGTCTGCGATGTAATGATCCACGGCATCAGGCTTTTGTCGAGCGTGCGGGAATGCACAATGCCGACAGCAAGGAGAACGCCGAGCGCCGATCCCAGCACGAAGCCGAGCAAGGTGGACGATAATGTCACCCAGCCGTGATAGACGAGGCTGCGCTTGGAGCTGGGCTTGACCCCGAAGACGGTCTTCCAGATTTCTTCGGCCACCTGATGCGGCGCAGGCAGGACCGGCCGCTCCTGATGCATCGTGTTGGCGACGAGCGTGGAGAAGGTGATTTCCGTCCCCGCGCGCGCAGCCTGATCACGCTCGAACGGCGCATTGAGAAACGCCGCAAGCCCATACCAGAGCGCGATGATGACGATGAGGATCGTCGTAACCGGGATCAGCTTGTCGCGCAGGAAGGGGGCCTCAGTCATGGATATGCCCCAACCGAAGCCCTTCGCGAACGCGATGGGCGATCTTGAGAAAGGCTTCCGATTCCCGGATTTCCAGCGGCCTGTCGGGGCCAAGGTCGCAATCGATGATTTCATGAATCCGGCCCGGACGCGGGCTCATGACGACGATTTTCGTGGACAGAAAGACCGCTTCCGGAATCGAATGGGTGACGAAAATTACCGTCTTGCGGGTCGCTGCCCATAGCTTGAGAAGCTGTTCGTTAAGGTGGTCGCGCACGATCTCGTCCAGCGCGCCGAAAGGTTCGTCCATCAGCAGCATGTCCGGATCGAAGGACAGCGCACGGGCAATCGATGCGCGCTGCTGCATGCCGCCTGAAAGCTGCCACGGATATTTCTTGCCGAAGCCCGAGAGATTGACGAGCGCGAGGTTCTTTTCGATCCGCTCGCGCCGGTCTGCCTTGGAGAACCCCATGATCTCCAGCGGCAGGCTGATATTGTCTTCGATGGTGCGCCACGGAAACAGCGCCGCCGCCTGAAAGACATAACCGTAGGACCGGTCGAGGCGGGCCTGTTCCGGTGTTTTCCCGTTTACGGTTACGGAGCCGGAAGTGGGCTGTTCCAGATCGGCGACCACGCGCATCAGCGTGGTCTTGCCGCATCCCGAAGGCCCGATGAAGGACACGAACTCGCCGCGCTTGACGGCGAGGTCTATATTGGAAAGCGCATGGACCGGCCCGTCATTGGTCTCGAAGACGAGCGACAGGTCTTTGATGTCGATCACGGTCTGCGCATTTGCCTCGCCCCTCTCCGGGGCCATGCTGTCATTCAAACTCATGCGCGGTTCCCGAAGCTGGACGATGGCCATGTATCAGACCCCTATCGGCATATGTTCGGCGCTGCGCTCCACCTTGCGCGGCGCGACGATTTCCTTCCATTGCGACAGCGCCCGATTGGCGGCGCCATTCGGCTCGCGCTCGATGAAGCGCCCGTCGCCCGGCTGTGCCGTGACATGGCCCTTGTCGAAAGCAATGCGTCCGCGGGAAAGCGTCATCTTCGGCAGGCCCTTGAGCTCGAAGCCTTCAAACACGTTGTAGTCGATGGAGGAATGCTGGGTCTTTGCAGACACTTTCCTGGTTGCTTCCGGGTCCCAGATGACAAGATCGGCATCCGCACCCGGCAGCACCGCGCCTTTTTGCGGATAGATGTTCAGGATTTTGGCAATGTTGGTCGAAGTGACAGCCACAAATTCATTTGGCGTGAGGCGCCCGGTGCGCACGCCCCGTGTCCACAGCACCGGCATGCGTTCTTCCAGCCCGCCTGTTCCGTTTGGAATCTTGGTGAAATTGCCGATGCCGTAGCGCTTCTGTTCGGTGGTGAATGCGCAATGGTCGGTGGCAACGCATTGCAGGCTTCCCGCTGCAAGGCCGGCCCACAGACTGTCCTGATTGACCTTGTCGCGGAATGGCGGCGACATCACGCGGCGCGCCGCATAGTCCCAATCCCGATTGTGATATTCGCTCTCATCGAGCGTCAGATGCTGGATCAAGGGCTCACCGAAAACACGCATCCCCTTCTGGCGGGCACGGCGGATCGCCTCATGGCTCTGCTCGCAGGAAACATGCACGACATAAAGCGGCACGCCCGCCTGATCGGCGATCATGATGGCGCGGTTGGTGGCTTCGCCTTCCACTTCCGGCGGACGCGAATAGGCGTGCGCCTCCGGTCCGTCATTGCCTTCCGCCAGCAGTTTCGCCTGCAACTGCGCGACGATATCGCCGTTTTCGGCATGGACGAGCGGCATGGCGCCCAGTTCCGCGCAGCGCTGGAACGAGGCGAACATCTCGTCATCATTCACCATCAGCGCGCCCTTATAGGCCATGAAATGCTTGAAGGTATTGATGCCGCGCTTCACCACTTCGGCCATTTCATTGAAGGTTCGCTCGTTCCAGCCGGTGATGGCCATGTGGAACGAATAGTCGGTGCGCGCCTTGCCCGCTTTCTGAAACCATTCCTGCAAGGCTTCCAGAAGATTGCCCTCCGAGCCGGGGAGGACGAAATCGACCACCATCGTCGTGCCGCCCGCAAGCGCGGCAGAAGTCCCCGTATCGAAATCGTCGGAGGAATAGGTGCCCATGAAGGGCATCTGCAAATGGGTGTGCGGGTCAATACCGCCGGGCATGATATAGCAGCCGGATGCATCGATCACTTCATCGCCGGAGAGATTGTCGCCGACGGCAACGATCTTCTCGCCTTCGATGAGAACATCGGCTTTAAAGGTGCGGTCAGCCGTGATGACGGTTCCGCCTTTGATGACCTTTGCCATTGTTCGTCGTTCCCCTTTTGGTTTTGTTGCGAACAGTAGCAGTATCGGAGAGGTCCGAAATCAACTCACAATTTCAGCGGTCTCCAATACTGCATGCAGAAGCACGTCGGTTCCCGCCGACGCCCATTCTTTCGAAATGTCCTCGTCTTCGTTATGGCTAAGGCCGTCCACGCAAGGACACATGACCATGGCCGTCGGCGCGACGCGGTTGATCCAGCAGGCATCATGGCCAGCGCCCGAAACGATATTGCGGTGGCTGTAGCCGAGCCGTTCCGCCGCATTGCGGATTGCCTCCACGCAGCCATTATCGAAAGTCACCGGGTCGAAATGACCCGCCACTTCGATCTCGATGCCGATGCCAAGTTCCGCGGCGATCTTCGGCGCTTCCTTTTCAAAACGCGCTTTCATGTCGTCCAGCACAGCCTGGTTGGGCGAACGGAAATCGACGGTAAAAACAATCTGGCCGGGAAGCACATTGCGCGAATTGGGCGATACGTCGATATGGCCGACGCCGCCCACCGCGTCCGGCTGGTGCGCCATGGCGATCTCGTTGACAAGCTGCAGCATCTTGCCAAGGCCAAGGCTTGCATTCTTGCGCATCTTCATCGGCGTGGAGCCGGTATGCGCTTCCTTGCCGGTCAGGGTCACTTGCAGCCACCACAGCCCCTGGCCGTGGGTGACGACGCCAATATCCTTGTGTTCCGCTTCGAGGATCGGCCCCTGTTCGATGTGAAGCTCGAACATCGCGTGGATCTTGCGCTGCCCGACCGGCTCATCACCTTTCCAGCCGATGCGCTTCAGCTCATCGCCGAATTTCTTGCCCTTGGCGTCGGTGCGCTGATAAGCCCATTCCTGTTCGTGGACACCGGCAAAAACACCCGATGAAAGCATGGCGGGCGCAAAGCGCGTGCCTTCCTCATTCGTCCAGTTGACGACGACGATGGGCCGCTTTGTCTTGATGTTCATGTCGTTGAGCGTGCGCATGACTTCGAGGCCGCCGAGCACGCCCAGCACGCCATCGAATTTTCCGCCGGTCGGCTGCGTGTCCAGATGGCTGCCCATATAGACCGGATCGGCATCCGCATCTTCGCCGGGGCGGGTGAAGAACATGTTCCCCATCGTGTCCACGCCCATCGAAAGCCCGGCTTTTTCACACCAGCTTTGAAACAGCTTGCGGCCATCGCCATCCTCATTGGTCAGGGTCTGGCGATTGTTGCCACCGCGCAAACCGGGGCCGATGCGGGCCATGTCCATCAGACTGTCCCACAGACGATCGCCGTTGACTCTAAGATTGCTGGTGAGCACCATGCGCTCTGCCTCCGCATTCTGTATGGGCGTTCAAATCCGGGCCATTATATTTCTGGCCCACATTCACCCGCCAATATATGTTCCCGTGACCCGGCTCTTTGGCCACAATATTCTTGCCTTGCGCAAAAACTTGACTAGTTGGTCAAATTGCAGGCTAGAAGAGCCTTTGAACATGGTCAAGCGCTTTTGAAAAATTCTATGCTGCTGAAAGGTGTCAAATGGCCACAGCTCCTTCAGACTCACGGACCGAGGCGGTCGAAAGCGACAGAACGTCGAATGACAGGTCGGAAGGTGCGACACGCATTCAGGGCATCAATCGCAGGCTTATCCTCGATGCAGCGCTGGAGGTTTTTTCCGCTTACGGTTTTCGCGGGTCGACCATCGACCAGATCGCCGAGAAGGCGGGCATGTCGAAGCCAAACCTGCTTTATTATTTCCCGCGCAAGCAGAATATCTATGTGACCGTGCTGGAAGACACGCTCGCCAACTGGCTGGAGCCTTTCGAGCATATCGACCCGGACGGCGATCCGCTGGAGGAATTGCGTCGCTATATCCGGTTGAAGCTCGAAATGTCGGCGAAGAAACCGGAGGCTTCGCGCCTCTTTGCCAATGAGATATTGCACGGCGCACCGGCGATTTCTGATTTTCTGAAGGGGCATCTGAAGCAACTGGTCGATGAAAAGGCGGCGGTCATTCATCGATGGATCGCCGAAAAGCGCCTGGCCCCGGTCGACCCGTACCACCTGATTTTCACCATATGGGCGGTAACGCAGCACTATTCGGATTTTTCCGTGCAGGTCGCGGCCGTTCTCGGTCGCCGTTCGGAAGAAGCCGGATTTTATGACGAGACAGCCCGGGCGGTGAGCGCCATCATTCTTGACGGCATTCGCCCGCGGGACGAAAGTCCGGCCTCATGAAGACGATTCGAATTTCGGCAGCCATTGTCCGCGATGAAGCGGGCCGTTTCCTCCTCGTGCGCAAGCGCGGCAGCGAGATTTTCTTCCAGCCCGGCGGCAAGATCGATGCTGGCGAGCAGCCTGAAATTGCGCTCATCCGCGAGATCGAGGAAGAACTCGGCATTCTCATTGACGAGAGCCAGCTCCGCTATGCCGCGAAAATGGCAGCGCCTGCTGCCAATGAAGCCGATGCGACGGTCGAGGCGGAATTGTTTCACCTGACTTTGAAAGACGGTCAGGTTCCCGTTGCCTCCAGCGAGATCGAGGAACTTCTCTGGAGCCCGCCGGGCGATACGACGCGCCCGGTCGCCCTGCTGTCGCAGAGCATTCAGGCGCGTTTTGCAGAAAAATAGCCGTTGTTGCGGTAATTTTATTCGCGCATGAATAATCTGTTCGCATGTGCATATATTTCAATTGCGCTTCGACGGTCCGGCTTCTATCAATCGCCAAATGAGGAGTGCGGCGATCGCCGTTGTTGAGGAGATATCCATGCATTTGAAGGCATCCGAAAAGCGAACGCTTGGCCGTACCGGCTTGACCGTCACCGCGCTTGGTCTGGGAACCGCGCCTTTGGGCGGGCTTTATGCCCCTGTTTCCCGCGCCGACGCCGATGCTTTGCTGGAAGCTGCTTGGGCCAGCGGTATCCGGTATTACGACAGTGCACCGATGTATGGCTATGGCCGCAGCGAGCATCTTCTCGGCGATATGCTGCGTGAAAAGGGCGAGCGCGCCGTTGTTTCAACCAAGGTTGGACGCCTGATGGCCAATGAGCGTGCAGGCCGGACCTTGCCGCCGCCGCTGCCGAAAAACCCGTTCGATTCCGGCTGGCACAATGGCCTCAATTTTCGTGAGGTTTTTGATTACAGCTATGACGGCATCATGCGCAGTTTCGATGACAGCCAGCAGCGTCTCGGCTTTCCTGAAATCGACCTGCTTTATGTCCACGATATTGGCCGCGTGACCCATGCCGAAAGGCACGAGCATCACTGGAACGCGCTGACCAGAGGCGGCGGATTTCGGGCGCTGGCCGAATTGCGCGAGGCCGGAAATATCAAGGGTTTCGGTCTCGGCGTGAACGAATGGCAGGTCATTCGCGATGCGCTGGAAGAAGCTGATCTTGATTGCTCGCTTCTGGCTGGCCGCTATTCGCTGCTTGATCAGGTGTCGGAAAAGGAATTCCTGCCATTGGCGCAGAAGCGCGGCATGGCGCTGGTCATCGCGGGTGTGTTCAATTCGGGGATTCTGGCCGCGCCGCGCGGCGGCGAGCAGAAGTTCGACTATGCCGACGCGCCTGCCGAAATCGTTGCGCGCACCAATCGCCTGCATGATATTTGCGACGAGTATCATGTTCCGCTTGCCGCTGCTGCCATGCAGTTCCCGATGAGACATGAGGCCGTCAGCTCCATTCTGATCGGTGTACGCTCGCCGGAACAGATCAGGCAGAATGTGGTCTGGTTCGAGCAGTCGATCCCAGATGAATTCTGGGCGAAATTGCGTTCCGAAGGCCTTATTTCGTAACCATGACCTCCAGAATCCTCTGCGTCGGTGCCCTTACCATGGACACCATCTTGCGCCTTGACGCGCTCCCTCACGCGGCGGGCAAATATCTGCCGCGCGAGGCCGTGGAAATCGCAGCAGGCATGGCTTCGAGCGCAGCCGCGGCGATTGCCCGGCTGGGCGGCGATGTGGCGCTATGGGCTTCCGCGGGAATTGACCCGGTTGGGGATCGCGCCGTCGCGGAGCTTCAAGCCGAAGGCATCGATTGTGCCTATATCCGGCAGCTGCAAGGTGTACGCACGGCGTTTTCGTCGATCCTCGTCGATGCGGGCGGCGAGCGTATCATCGTGCCTTTTTATGATCGCAGGCTTGCAAGCCCGTCCGATGTGGTCCCGCCGATTGCAGCGGGAGCCTATGCTGCCGTAATGGTCGATGTTCGCTGGCCGTGGGCGGCTGAAACCGCGCTGCGTGCTGCCCGCGAAGCGGGCATTCCGGCCATATTGGATGCCGATACCGCGCCCGTCGAACTGCTGGAAACGCTGCTGCCGCTTGCAACCCATATCGTCGCATCGGAACCCGCCGCAATCAGCGTCGCGGGCGCGACGGATTTGCGCGAGTGCGTCCGGATCCTGAGCCGTCGCTATGATGTGTTCACAGCGGTCACTGCTGGCGCGGAAGGCTCCTACTGGGCGGAAGGTGCTGGCAGGCCGGTTTCGCATGTGCCCGGTTTCAGGGTGGATGCTGTGGACACGCTGGCGGCGGGCGACGTCTTCCATGGCGCGTTCGCGCATGGTCTGGTGGAGGGCAGGGAGATCGCCGACATGATCCGCTTTGCCAGCGCCGCAGCCGCCATCAAATGCGCGCGTTTCGGCGGGCGGGCCGGTTCGCCAAGCCGGGCGGAAGTTCTTTCCTTCATCGAAACAGGTATTGTTCCAGCCCGATAAGCTGATTGTCTCCAGACCTTGGCCCTCGTCCTTCGGGACGCTGTTTTCAACAGCTCCTCAGGATAGGGGAGGGAGGCGTCAGCGCGCTGAACTGGCTCGCATTTCACGTAATTTTCTTCCTCTCCATTCTCCGAAAATCATGTAATTACCCACTGAACCCGAATTGACTCTTTACTAACATGTTAGTATGTGCGAGCTTAAAGTTCAAATATGGGAGGAGCCAGTTTTGGCACATGATCATTCCGGGCAGGAGCGTTTCGGGCTCTCTGCAGCGCTCACCACGCCATTCGATGCGGATGGCAAGATCGATGTCAGCCGTGCGCTGAAGCACGCACATGCGCGGCTCGATAATGGCTGCTCGAGCGTAACCCTGTTCGGCACCACGGGCGAAGGTTCGTCGATTGCCGATGCCGAACGCGCCGCTCTGCTCGATGCATTTGTTGCAGACGGTTTTCCGGCGTCCAGCATCGTCGTCGGTGTGATGGAAAATTCGGTTGCCGACGCCGTTCTTCAAGCTGGCGATGGGCTGCGCCGCGGTTGCAAGGCCATTCTTCTGGCGCCCCCTTCCTATTTCAAGAACCTGTCCGATGAAGGCCTGTTCAACTGGTTCTCGTCTGTCTTCAAAGGCTTGGGTGAAGATGCTCGCGGCATCATTCTCTACAATATTCCCTCGGTTACAGCGGTCGAGCTTTCGGTCGATCTGATCAGCCGCTTGCGCGCAGCCTTTGGCGACGTCATCATTGGCGTAAAGGACTCTTCCGGCAACTGGGCCTATACCGAAAAACTGCTTGCTGCGCATAAGGACATCGCGATCCTGATCGGCGACGAGCGTGATCTGGCCGCAGGTGTTCGTCTCGGCGGGCAGGGCGCGATTTCCGGCATGGCCAACCTGTTCCCCGACCGTCTTCTGCGCATGATCAATGAGGGGAAGGACGATGCCGAACTAGTGGCCGCGGTACGGCAATTGCTGAACTATCCGGTGACGCCAGCGGTGAAGGCCATGGTGGCGCGCCATACGGGCGACAAGGAATGGCGCCGTGTGCGTGCGCCCCTGATTTCACTCAATGATGCGGACTTCGATGCAATTGGCAGTGTATTCGACCGTTTGCATATGGCAAAAGCGGCCTGAAGGCGGCATAAGCCGGAAAGGATAGAGGGGGAACGGATTTGGCGGAAGATCACAACGAGCCGGTGAAACTGCGGGATAAGGCTTACCAGAGCTTCACCCAGCATTTGCTGGCGCGTGATTTTCATCCGGGCCAGTTCGTTTCGCAGCGCCAGCTCGTCACCATGACGGGCTTGCCGCTCGGCGCGATCCGCGAACTCATCCCCCGCCTTGAAGCGGAAGGTCTTATCAAGACCGTGCCGCAGCGGGGGCTCCAGATCGCCCATATCGATCTCAATCTGATCCGCGAAGCGTTTCAGTTCCGCCTTTTCATTGAGAAAGAGTCGGTTGCTATCTTTTGCCAATCGGCCTCCGACGAATTGCTGCGCGCATTGCGGGCGGAACATGAGGAAACCCTGGAACGCGCGATGGCGGAAGGTGAGACGCCGGAACTCGAAGCGCGGGCGCAGACTATCGACTGGAGCCTGCACGATACGATTGTCGGCTCGCTCGATAATGAGATCATCTGGCGCGCCTACCAGACGAACACGATCAAGATGCGCCTGATCAATCAGGAGCGTTTCCGCATCACTGGCCGCGTTATACCGGTCATGCAGGAACATCTGGCCGTCCTCGCTGCAATCGAGACACGCGATCCGCAAACCGCCATGGATGCGATCGCCGTTCACATCAACAATGCGCGGAAACTGGCTTTGCAGATTTGACAACCAGGGCCCGGCAAGAGGAGTTGCCGGACCGACGGAATATTTGGGGAGGAGTAAGCAATGAACCTATTACGTCCAACACGCCGGCAATTCCTGGCGGGATCGGCGGCAATCGCCGCGTCGGGGATGACCGGCATCAGCCCGTCTTTCGCCCAGTCGAAAGTCGACTGGAAGAAATTTGCCGGTACCACGCTTGAAGTAAACCTCATCAAGAGCCCACGTGGTGAAATCCTTCAGAAATACCAGAAGGAATTCGAGGAACTCACCGGCATCAAGGTGCATTCCGAGCAGATGCCGGAACAGCAGCAGCGCCAGAAGGCGGTGATCGAGCTGACGTCCGGCCGCCCGAGCTTCGACGTCATCCATATCAGCTATCACGTTCAGAAGCGCCAGTTTGAGAAGGGCGGCTGGCTTGCCGACCTGAACCCGTTCCTGAAAGACCCGACGCTGACGGACGCATCGCTCACGGAAGATGATTTCGCAAGCGCCGGCCTGACCTTCGCCAAGGACGCCAATGGCCGTTTCGGCGCGCTGCCATTCTCGGTCGATTACTGGATCATCTACTGGAACAAGGAACTCTTTGCCGCCAAGGGCATCGAATTCCCGAAGACCTTTGAGGAACTGGTCGCTGCCGCCGAAGCGCTCACCGACCCGTCGACCAACACCTATGGTTTCGTTGCGCGCGGCATGAAGAATGCCAATGCGCCGGTCTATACCAGCCTCCTGCTCGGCTATGGCAAGCAGTCGGTTGATGCCGATGGCAACCTCCAGACGGATTCGCCGGAAGGCATTGAAGCCGCAAAGCTCTACCAGCGCCTTATGACCAAATCGGCGCCTCCCGGCGTTGCGGGCTTCAACTGGGCCGAATGCCAGTCGAATTTCCTGCAAGGCCGCGTCGGCATGTGGCTCGACGGCATCGGTTTTGCCCCGCCGCTCGAAGACCCGAACAAGTCGCGCGTTGTCGGCAAGGTCGGTTATGGCGTCATGCCGGCAGGCCCGAATGCCCAGGCGGCGCCGACGACAGGCGATGGCATCGGCGTGACCGAAGCATCCAAAAACAAGGAAGCTGCTTACCTCTATTGCCAGTGGGCCATTTCCAAGGAAATGGGCGCCCGCCTGTTGCAGTCGGGATCGGGCGTTCCGTTCCGCAAGTCTGTCATTGACGATGAAGCCGTGCGCAAGGGCGTCACCATGCCGGAAGGCTGGGTGGAAGCCTTGTCGAAGTCGGCTCCGATCAGCCAGCTCTGCCTGCCGGTCATCGTGCCTGTCACGGAATTCCGCGACATCATCGGTGTTGGCCTCACCAATCTGCTGAACGGCGCCGACGCGGAAGCTGAAATGAAACGCGCGACGGAAGAATTCCGTCCGGTCCTCGCACGGAGCGAAGGAAAATGACATCTGCCGCCCCGACTGGAGCAAAAATGGAAGCTGCCGCCGCAGCTTCCTTCACAAAGACAGGCAGGAGCCGCTTGCGGCCAAGCTACTGGCCGTTTGTTCTTCCAGCCTTGATCACCGTCGGGGCGGTGATCGTCTTCCCATGGGTGTTTACGCTCTGGATGAGTGCCAACCAGTGGCAGCTTGGCGGCGAGCAGAGCTTTGTCGGCTTCGACAATTATCTGCGTCTTGCCGCCGACATGCGCTTCTGGGAATCCATGTGGCACACGGTTGTCTATACGGTTCTGTCGGTCGTGGCCCCGATGATTCTGGGGACGGTCGCAGCACTGGTCTTTGACAGCAAGCTGCCGATGCGCGGACTGCTGCGCGGCATCTTCGTGATGCCGATGATGGCGACGCCGGTGGCTGTCGCTCTGGTCTGGACGATGATGTATCATCCGCAGCTCGGCGTTCTGAACTATCTTCTGTCACTGGTCGGCATTCCGCCGCAGGAATGGATATTCAACCAGAACACGGTCATCCCGTCGCTGGTGCTTGTGGAAACCTGGCAGTGGACGCCGCTTGTCATGCTGATCGTGCTTGGCGGGCTTGCCTCCATGCCGCGCGATCCGTTTGAAAGCGCGGAAATCGACGGCGCCAATGGCTGGCAGAAGTTCCGCTACATCACGTTGCCGATGATCCTGCCGTTCATCATGGTGGCCGTCATTATTCGTTCGATCGATGCGCTGAAAAGCTTCGACATTATCTATGCGATGACGCAGGGCGGGCCGGGAACCGCATCGGAAACCATCAATATCTATCTCTATAATGTGGCGTTTTCCTATTACGACATTGGCTATGCATCGGCGATTGCCGTGGTGTTCTTCGTTGTCATTATCGCCATGTCGCTGGTTCTCCTGGCTCTTCGTCAGCGGACCAAGTGGAACGCCTGAGGACCGACCATGGCACGCAAATCAATTCTTTCGAAGCTTGGCACGGCACTTCTGGTCTTCATCATCGTGTCGCCTGCGATCTTCTTCTTCGTCTGGATGTTGTCGCTTTCGCTGAAATATGAAATCGACAATGGCGCTTACCCGCCAATCCTGATCCCGGAGCGTTTCGCCTGGTCGAACTATACCGAGATTTTCGCGGCCAACGACTTTCTGCTCTACTTCTGGAACAGCCTACTTGTGACCGGCATGGCGACCTTGCTTGCGCTGCTGGTCGGCGTTCCGGCGGGCTATGGCATTGCGCGGCTCAAGGCGCACAAGTCGGCAATCGTGATCATGATCGCCCGCATGACCCCGGGCCTGTCCTACCTGATCCCGCTGTTCCTTCTGTTCCAGACGTTGGGCCTGCTTGGCACGCTCTGGCCGCAGATCATCATCCATCTGGTCGTCACCGTTCCTATCGTGATCTGGATCATGATCGGCTATTTCGAGACAACGCCGCTGGAACTGGAAGAAGCCGCCATTATCGACGGTGCCTCCTCGTGGCAGGTGTTCATGAAAGTCGCTCTGCCGATTGCCAAGCCCGGCATCGTCGTTTCGCTCATCCTTGCGGTGATCTTCTCGTGGAACAATTTCGTCTTCGGCATCGTGCTTGCAAGCCGCGAGACGCGAACCTTGCCGGTCGCGGTCTACAACATGCTGTCCTTCGAGCAGGTCAGCTGGGGTCCGCTTGCAGCCGCAGCCCTCGTGGTCACATTGCCGGTCCTGCTGCTAACCGTTTTCGCACAGCGCCAGATCGTTGCCGGTCTGACCGCAGGCGCCGTCAAATAGGAATTGAGGTCAAGATGGCATCTGTATCCATCCGAAATGCAATCAAGAAATATGGCAATGTCGGCGTGTTGCATGGCGTGTCAGTGGATATTCAGGACGGTGAATTTGTCGTGCTGGTCGGCCCGTCGGGCTGCGGAAAGTCGACGCTTCTGCGCATGATCGCAGGGCTTGAGGAAATCAGCGACGGCGAAATTGCCATCGGGCCGCGCGTGGTGAACGACCTGCGCGCCAAGGAACGTGATATCGCCATGGTGTTCCAGAATTATGCGCTCTACCCGCATATGACTGTGGCCGACAATATGGGCTTTGCGCTCATGCTGAAAAATGCCCCGAAGGAAGAGCGCGACAGCCGTGTGGCGCGCGCCGCTGAAATCCTCGGCCTCAACAAGCTGCTCGACCGTTTTCCGCGCCAGCTTTCCGGCGGCCAGCGCCAGCGTGTGGCCATGGGCCGTGCGATTGTCCGCGATCCGCAAGTGTTCCTGTTCGATGAGCCGCTGTCCAATCTCGACGCCAAGCTGCGTGTGCAGATGCGCGGCGAAATCAAGGGGCTGCATCAGCGCCTGAAGACCACCACGATCTACGTGACCCACGATCAGATCGAGGCCATGACCATGGCCGACAAGATCGTCGTCATGCGGGATGGTCTGGTGGAACAGATCGGTGCGCCGCTCGATCTTTATGACCGTCCGGCCAATATGTTCGTCGCGGGCTTCATCGGGTCTCCATCGATGAACTTCATCAATGGCAAGATCGAAGAAGGCTCGTTCGTGGCCGAAGGCGGCTTCCGTATGCCGCTTCCTCAGGGCGATTATGCAAACCTGTCAGGCAAGGCCGTATATGGCATGCGCCCTGAGCATATGAAGATTGCCGATAGCGGTGTGCCGGTTACGGTGGAGATCGTTGAGCCGACCGGCTCGGAAATCATGGTCATGGGCAGGCTCGGCGACCAGCCGGTTACATGCCTGTTCCGCGAGCGCCTGACCGTGCGCCCCGGCGATGTGCTGACCATTGCCATCGACCCGGCAACCAGCCACGTGTTCGAGCCGGAAAAAGGCACCCGCATCAGCGCATAAAAAACGCCGGGCATTGCCCGGCGTCTATGTTTTATTCGGCGGCTTCCTTGACGGCCATCGGGTTATTGGGATGGGTCGTCCAGTTGGCATATTGCGCCGGGATCGCTTCCCTGGTGCGCGGATCGAAACCGCCGATCTGCTCCATGGTGATGCAGTCCTCGACCGGGCAGACATTGACGCAGAGATTGCAGCCAACGCATTCCTCGTCGATCACCTCGAAGTGGCGCGCGCCGTTGACCAGATTGGTGATCGCCTGATGCGACGTGTCCTCGCAGGCAATATGGCAACGTCCGCACTTGATGCAGAGGTCCTGATTGATCCGCGCCTTGGTGACATAATTGAGGTTGAGATATTGCCAGTCGCTGACGTGGCCCACGGCCATGCCACGGAAGTCATCCAGCGTCTGATAGCCTTTGCTGTCCATCCAGTCGGAAAGACCATCGATCATTTCCTGAACGACCTTGAAGCCATAGGTCATCGCAGCCGTGCAGACCTGCACCGTGCCGCAGCCAAGCGCGATAAACTCTGCCGCATCCCGCCACGTAGTGATGCCGCCTATGCCTGAAATCGGCAGGCCGTGCGTTTCAGGATCGCGGGCGATTTCCGCGACCATGTTGAGCGCAATCGGCTTCACTGCCGGACCGCAATAGCCGCCGTGACTGCCGCGCCCGTCGATGGAGGGAACCGGCGACATGCTGTCGAGATCGACCGAGATGATGGAATTGATCGTGTTGATAAGCGATACGGCATCCGTGCCCGCCGCGTGTGCGCCCCGGGCCGGCTTGCGGATATCGGTGATATTGGGCGTCAGCTTGGTGATCACCGGCATACGGCTATATTGCTTGCACCACTTGACGACCATGGCGACATATTCCGGCACCTGGCCGACAGCCGCCCCCATGCCGCGTTCGCTCATGCCATGCGGACAGCCGAAGTTCAGCTCAATGCCGTCAGCGCCGGTTTCTTCCACCAGAGGCAGGATGGCTTTCCAGGCCTCTTCTTCGCATGGCACCATGATCGAGGCGATCAATGCGCGGTCGGGCCAGCGCATCTTCACTTCCTTCATTTCACGCAGATTCACTTCGAGCGGCCTGTCGGTGATCAGCTCGATATTGTTGAGGCCAAGCAGGCGGCGGTCGGCGCCATGGATCGCGCCATAGCGCGGCCCGTTGACATTGACCACCGGTGGGCCTTCCGCGCCAAGCGTCTTCCAGACCACGCCGCCCCAGCCAGCCTTGAAGGCCCGCTCGACATTGTAAGCTTTGTCGGTCGGCGGAGCCGAAGCCAGCCAGAACGGATTTGGAGACTTGATACCGAGGAAATTCGTTGAAAGATCAGCCATTTCTCTATCTCCTCAGCCCTGTTCCTGACCCAGATGAACGCCGCGGTCCCGCAAAGCCGGAGCCGTGGCACGGAGCGCGCTCCCTGAAAGCACCGCATCCGCGAAGCCCTCGATCGCTTCGGGACGTTTCATCAAAGTTGCATGGATCGATTCAGCGGCAATCTTGCCGTCTTCCACCGATGCGACGGTCAAGTCCTTGCCGCCCGCGACGCAATCGCCGCCTGCCCATATGCCCTCGACCGACGTGCGGCGTTCGTCATCGACGCTGATGCGGCCCTTGGAGAGCCCGATGCCTGAACCAGCCAACGGTTCCGGCTCGAACGTCTGGCCGATAGCCTTGAACACCTGATCGGATTTCAGAACGAAATATTCCCCGGTGCCGGAAAGCTTGCCGCCTTCGACAGCGGTATATTCAAAGACCACGGCATTGACGGTGCCGTCTTGGTTCCGTTCAAGGGCGTGCGGCTGCAGCCAGTGGCGGATGACCACGCCGTGGATCTGTGCCAGTTCCTGCTCATAGGCGCTGGCGTTCATGTTTTCCTGCCCGCGGCGATAAACGATGGTCACGTTTTCAGCGCCGAGCTTCTTGGTCTGGACGGCAACGTCCACTGCTGTCATGCCGCCGCCGATAACCACGACATTGCGGCCTACGGGCAGGGATGAAAGGTCTTTTGTCTGGCGCAGATTGGCGATGTAGTCGACCGCATCGATAACGTTAGGCGCATCCTCGCCAGCAAGACCGAGGCCGTTGACGCCCGGCATGCCCATGGCGAGAAAAACCGCGTCATAGCCGGCTTTCAGCGCTTCGATGGTGATATCCTGACCGAGCGTCTGGTTATATTCGATATTGATCGCACCGATCTTGAGCACGAATTCCAGTTCGCGCTGTGCGAAATTATTGACCGTCTTGTAGGCGGCGATACCATATTCATTAAGTCCGCCGCCCTTGGGCCGGGCTTCGAAGACAGTCACCTTATGGCCATGCATCGCAAGGCGGTGAGCAGCCGAGATACCGGCTGGACCCGCGCCCACCACGGCAATGTGTTTGCCGGTTTCAGGCGCGCGCTTGAATGGATGATTGCCGGTTTCCATCAGAACGTCGGTGGCGTAGCGCTGCAATTCACCGATCTTGACCGGCTTGCCTTCCGAAATCTCGCGAACGCACACTTCTTCGCAGAGCGTTTCTGTCGGGCAAACACGAGCGCACATGCCGCCGAGAATGTTTTCCGAAAGGATGGTCTTCGCAGCCCCAACAGGATTGCCAGCATTGATCTGCCGAATGAACATCGGAATGTCGATGCCTGTCGGGCAGGCATTCAGGCACGGAGCGTCGTAGCAGAAATAGCAGCGATCGGACTCAACCAAGGCTTCATGCCTGGTAAGCGGTGGATGCAGATCATCGAAAACATGCGCATAATCGGCCTTCGGAAGCCGCGCACCGCGGATGTCCGGCCCGTTTGCGTGCCCCGGATTGTCGACTGCATCAACAGGTGGATTCTCTGCTGCTCCCTGATTCAAAAGATTCATGGATCGCATCTCCCATTTTTGCTTGCGTTCGGCGCGGGTTCCCTTTGCGCGCCGCAACTATGTCCCGGGCTGCGATCTTTGCCGCCGCATGATGCCCGTTAAGGACAGGATGACAGATTTTCTCGGAAGGTCAAATTTTTTATCATCTGGTCAATTTATGACAATCGGCCACCACAAATGCCGAAAGGACCCGGCTTGGGCAGCGCAGGTCCTGATATCCATCATCGATATGCATCTATCAGAAAGAGTTAGAGCGGATCGGACTTGAGCCTATGCGGGGCGGATTGTGCTGTTGCTTCTGTATTCGAGAAAGTTTCAGCTTCCTCCGGCAGCGCGGGGCGGGAGCTCAGCACCAGAGCGCACCCGCCGATAATGACGGCAGCGCCCACGAACTGGATGAGGGAAAGCTGTTCTTTCAGGAAGACAGCGCCCACCAGAACCGCGATGACAGTCACGACAAATTCGACGCTGATGGCTTTCGTCGGTCCGACATTTCCGACCAGCCTGAAATAAAGCACATAGGTGAGGGCGCTCATCACGCAGGCCGAGATAAGCAGATAAAGAAAATCGACCAGTCCCGGCATGGCTGGCACGGGTACCGCGAAGATGAGCGGCAAGGTGAGGATGCCGCCAAAAACGAATGCGCCGATGGTGGTTTCCCACGAGCCGGTGCCGGAAAGGCGACGGCTGGCATAGTTGCTGCCAAAAGCTGCGGAAAAGCAGGAGAAAAGCACGGCAACACAGCCCATGACGAAGGCGGGCGTAACGGCAACAGCCGGAAAGCCGACCAGCAGCACGATGCCGGTGACGCCGAGCAGCAGGCCGACAAGACCGCGCGAGGTGATGCGCTCAAGCCCCCATAACTGGCTGATGATCATCGAGAACAGCGGAATGGATGCAACGCAGATTGCGGCCATCGCTGTCCCGATCAGCGGCGTGCCGTAGGAAAGGCCGATCAACTGGCCCGCAACGGTGGTTGCGCCAACAACGGCAAAAGGTTTCCAGCCGGCATGAAAATCAAGCTTGCGTCCGGAGAGTTTCGCAATTGCAAAGAGCGTCCCCGCCGCAATGAAGGAGCGGAAAGCCACCGCGCCGACCCAGCCAAAGGCTTCGACGACGCGCAAGACCACGAGGAACGATAATCCCCATGCTACGGCAAGAAAAACATAGGTCGCGATATCTCTGGGTTTCATGCCAGCGGGCTTTCAGGAAGTATTTCGAAACGTCGAATACTGAATTGTTAGGGAACACGTTGCAGCTTTACAAGATTGAAGCCTGATCAGGTCGTTTTTGCGGCGGCGTTCGACGCCGCTTCTGCGATATTGGCGAAGAACCGGTCGGCGATCTTCCGCGCGACCGAGCCCAGCAGTTTCGTGCCGATCTGCGCTACCTTGCCGCCCGCATCGCCGCGGATGGCGTAGGACAATATCGTGTCGTCGCCGTCTTCATCCAGACGCACATCAGTCGCCCCATGCGCAAATCCCGCTATGGAGCCTTCGCCGTGGCCCGAAATTGTGTAGGAGACCGGCGGTCTCATGTTCGACAATTCCAGAATGCCATGAAAGCGAACCTTCAGGATTCCGAAACTCACCTTGAGCGCGGCGCGTATTTCCGTTTCTGAAATTCGCTCAATATCTTCACAGCCGGGAATGCAGGATTTTAGCGTTTCAATGTCGTTCAGCGCGTCCCAGACGGCTTGTCTTGGTGCGGCAATCCGCTCTTCTCCGGTCAGGTCCATGCTTCACTCCTGGAGCGCATTCCGAAAGTGAAACCGTTTTCGGATCAAATGCGCCAAAACAACTAGCAGAAATGCGCCGATCTGAATGGGCCGGATCGAAACGCGCTCTGGATGGATCACCCTAAATTGATCAATATGGTGTATATGACACTCTGTCCAAATTGGAAGTTCGGTAATTTATTTGCCGCAAATCCTCTCTAAAGCGCTTAATGTCCGCAATTAAATCGATTTGATTCGGGAGTAGCATCATGGCAAGAGACGCGACGAAGCTTGAAGCAACGGTCGCAAAGCTGAAAAGGCATTGGGCAGATTCGGCTCCGCAGGACATGCGGGGCGCGTTCAAATCGGATCCGGGCCGGTTCGAGCGGTATTCGTTATCTCTGGATGATCTTTTGTTTGACTGGTCGAAATGCCGGGTCAACGACGAAACGATCGCGCTTCTCAAGGAACTGGCGGTTGCTGCCGATGTTGAAGGCCGTCGCGCCGCGATGTTTGCGGGCGAGCATATCAACAATACCGAGGACCGCGCCGTTCTCCATGTCGCGTTGCGTGACACCTCCTCGAAGGAAGTACTCGTCGACGGACACAATGTTCTGCCGGATGTGAAGGAAGTGCTCGACCGTATGGCGGCATTTTCGGACGGCATCCGGTCTGGTGCCATAAAAGGCGCGACGGGCAAGAAAATCACCGATATCGTCAATATCGGCATTGGCGGCTCCGACCTCGGACCCGTGATGGCGACGCTGGCCCTTTCTCCTTATCATGACGGCCCGCGCGCGCATTTCGTGTCCAATATCGACGGCGCTCATATTGCCGATACGCTCGGCGTTCTCGATCCCGCGACGACGCTTGTCATCATCGCATCCAAGACGTTCACGACCATCGAAACCATGACCAATGCGCAGACCGCGCGCGAATGGGTTGCAGAGGCGCTGGGCGAAGCAGCCGTTGGCGCCCATTTCGCCGCCGTCTCCACCGCGCTCGACAAGGTCGCCGCTTTCGGGATCGGCGAAGAACGCGTCTTCGGTTTCTGGGATTGGGTCGGCGGACGCTATTCAGTCTGGTCGGCCATCGGCCTGCCGGTGATGATCGCGATTGGACCCGATAACTTCCGCAAGTTCCTCGCAGGCGCGCATTCGATGGATGTGCATTTCCGCGATGCGCCGCTGGAAAAGAACCTGCCCATCTGGCTCGGCCTCATCGGTTACTGGCACCGCGCGATCTGCGGCTATGGCAGCCGTGCGATCATTCCCTATGATCAGCGCCTTGCCCGTCTCCCGGCCTATCTGCAGCAGCTGGACATGGAATCGAACGGGAAGAGCGTCACGGTCGACGGCAAGCCGGTTTCCGGCCCCACCGGCCCGGTCGTCTGGGGCGAGCCCGGCACCAACGGCCAGCATGCCTTCTTCCAGCTTCTGCATCAGGGCACGGACACCATCCCGCTGGAATTCATCGTTGCGGCCAAGGGCCATGAAAAGCACCTTGACCATCAGCATGAAATGCTGCTCGCAAATTGCCTCGCGCAGTCGGAAGCCTTGATGAAGGGGCGCACGCTGGACGAAGCGCGTGCGCAGTTGCAGGCGAAGAATCTCCCGGAAAGCGAAGTCGAACGCATTGCGCCGCATCGGGTCTTCTCCGGCAATCGCCCGTCACTGACCCTCATCCATGATAAGCTCGATCCGTTCGCGTTCGGGCGTCTGGTCGCGCTCTACGAGCATCGTGTTTTCGTCGAGGCGCAGATTTTCGGCATCAATGCATTTGATCAGTGGGGCGTCGAGCTTGGCAAGGAGTTGGCCACCGAACTTCTGCCTGTCGTGTCAGGACAGGAAGCGAGCGACGGCCGCGACGCATCCACGCAAGGGCTTGTCGCCCATCTGCATGCGCGAAGGAAAGCTTGACGGCATTCTCTGCACAGCTAGAAATAAAGGAGAGCCGGGTTCGTAACCCGGCTCTCTTCATGAGGAATGAAAATGGGGCATGAAATGAAAACCGAGATTGTAAAATTTGCCGGCGATGTACCGGGAAATGCCATCGAGCTGCGTGTGCTGCGCTTTGCCGGCAAGGACAGCGATGCGCCTTCCGCCTATTTGCAATCGTCGCTTCACGGTGCCGAACTTCCGGGGCAAGCGGCTCTTCATTTTCTGGTTCCGATGTTGAAGAAGGCGGCGGAGGAAGGCCGCGTTCTTGGCAATATTACCGTTGTTCCGCAAGCCAACCCGATCGGCTCCAATCAGTGGCAGGCCCATCAGCATCTCGGTCGTTTCGAGACCTTCTCGCTGACCAATTTCAACCGCGCTTTCCCGCTGCTGCCGGATTTCGACACGTCAGAGCTTCCGGAGCCGGATGCGCCAGTCGCTTTGGCACAGCGCCTCAAGGGGACGCTTTTGAAGCTGGCCCTGCCCAATGACATCGTTCTCGATCTGCATTGCGACGACGAGAGCGAAAATTACGTCTATATCGCTGAAGAATTTGCCGAGGACATGAAAGATCTGGCCATCGCGCTCAATTCGACGGCGATCCTCGCATGGGATACGACCGCCGATGCAGCTTTTGAAGAAGCCTGCGCGCATCCTGTTTTGCAGCTGCCAGCGGACAAGCGCAACATGAAGCGCCGGGCGGTTACGACAGTCGAATTTCGCGGTTTGAGCGATGTTTATGCCGATATGGGCAAGGGCGACGCCGAAGGCTTGTATAAATTCCTCGTGCATCGCGGTGTCGTTCGCGACGACGATGTGCAACTCGCAACCGAATATAAGGGGCTTGTCACGCCGCTTTCGCATGTCGAGATGCTGCGAGCGCCGGAAGGCGGCATGGTGCTCTATCATGTAGCGCCCGGCGATGAAGTAAAAGCGGGCGCGAAGCTCGTCACAGTCGTAACCAGACCGGGTGAACCGGAAGGCGACATTACGCTGACCGCGCCGCAGGACGGGCGCATCCTGACCCGTCGTTCGCTGCGCTATGTGCGTCGCGGCGATGATCTCCTCAAATTGCTTGGGCTGAAGCCTTCCGCGGTCAAGAAGCGTGCCGGCGCGTTGGAAGCATGAGCGAAAAGCTTTCCACAGAACGCATCAAATCAATCCGTGCCGTCCTCTTCGACAAGGACGGCACCTTGATCGATTTCGACCGCACCTGGTTTTCGATCTCATGGCATCTTGCGCAGCGCGCCGCGAAAGGCGACGAGCTGCGGGCGCGCGCCTTGCTCGATGCCGGCGGTTATGACTGGCTGACCGAGCGCTTCCGCGCCAATTCGGTTATCGCTGCCGGTACGGTCGAAGATATTGTTTCGCTTTGGCACCCGGATGTGATGCCCAGGCAATTGCGCGAGCTTGTCGAAGAATATGACGCTTACTGCGTCACCGAAGGCGCACGCTCGGCAGTTGCCATAGAAGCCTTGCATGAAACGCTTGATGCGCTTCGTGCAATGGGCTTCCGGCTGGGCATCGCCACCAACGATTCCGAGGCGGGTGCCCATGCCACGGCCAAGGCGCTGGGTATCGACGGGTTTTTCGACGTGGTGATCGGCTACAACACGGCGGCACGCCCGAAACCCTATCCCGATCCGCTGCTTTATTTTGCTGAAAAGCTGGGGCTGGCTCCGCACGAGATCGCCATGGTTGGCGATAATCTTCATGATCTTGAAACAGCCCACGCGGCGGGGGCAGGGCTGGCAGTAGGCGTCCTGTCGGGCAACAGTCCGCGCGAGGCGCTCGAGCCACATGCCGATGTGGTGCTGGACAGCGTTGCCGGATTGCCTGAACTGCTGGCGCCGCCCTCTGTATGAAAACACTCTCAAACAATTGCGGTCGGATAAAATATCCGACCGCAATCACGTCCTGTTCAATGCTCTAACCTATTGAATCCAAGCGTCGTGCTTTTAGAAAATCGATTCCGATTTTCGGGCCGATGCCCTAGAGCGGTTCCTGTTTTGACGGAATCGTTGGAACCGCTCTATCTATTTGTTTTTGCCGCATTTCCGAACGCAAAACCGTTTCACACTTTTGCTGGAAATGCTCTAGTCGCGCAGTTCTCGCCGCAAAATCTTGCCGACATTGCTTTTCGGCAGGCTCTCGCGAAACTCGACTTCGCGCGGGCGCTTGTAGTTGGTGAGACGTTCAGCGCAATAGGCTTTGACGTCATCTGCGGTCAGGTTGAGATCGCTGCGCACGACGAACAGTTTCACGACCTCGCCGGAATGTTCGTTCGGTATGCCGATGGCAGCCGATTCCACGATCCCCGGATGACCCGCTGCTACTTCCTCGATCTCGTTCGGATAAACATTGAAGCCGGAAACAAGGATCATGTCCTTCTTGCGGTCAACGATCTTGGTGTAGCCTCGTTCATCCATGAAGCCCATGTCGCCGGTGCGGAAAAATCCGTCGGGCATGATCGCACGCTTGGTTTCGTCGGGACGGTTCCAGTAACCGGCCATCACCTGCGGCCCGCGCACGCAGATTTCGCCGACTTCACCGAGCGGGAGGTCTGTTCCGTCATCATCACGGATTGCGACGTCGGTCGATGGCATCGGCAGGCCGATGGTGCCGGAAAACTCCGTTGCGTCGAGTGCATTGGCGCAGGCGACCGGCGAGGTTTCCGAAAGGCCGTAGCCTTCCGTGATATGGCAACCGGTCATTTTCTGCCAGCGCTCGGCAACCGGGCGCTGCACGGCCATGCCGCCGCCGAGAGTGAGGATCAGGGGCTTGAAATCCAGCGCCTGGAAATCGGGATTGTTCATGAGGCCATTGAACAGCGTATTGAGGCCCGGAAAAATATGGAACGGATATTTCTTCAGTTCTTTCACGAAACCGGGAATATCGCGTGGATTGGGGATGAGGACATTGCGCGCGCCGAGTTTAACGCCGATCATCGCATTCACGGTAAGCGCGAAAATGTGGTAAAGCGGCAGGGCGCACACAAAATTCAGGGCCTTGGGCTTGCCCTTGTTGCGGAACGCAACCTCCATCCAGATATGCATCTGCTCCACATTCGCCAGAATATTGCTGTGGGTCAGCATGGCACCTTTCGATATGCCAGTCGTGCCTCCGGTATATTGCAGGAAAGCAAGGTCGGAACCCTGTACGGGAATCGGGTTGAAGGATTGGGCGCGGCCTTGAGCCAGTGCATCCTTGAAGGGGGTATGCCCCGGAATGTTCCAAGCCGGCACCATTTTTTTCACGCGGCGCACAACCAGATTGATGATATGGCCCTTTAGGCCGTGCATGTCGCCCATCGAGGCGACGATGATATTGGGAACGTCGACAGAGCTAAGGGTCTTTTCTACCGTCGCGGCAAAGTTCTCCAGAACAATCAACGCTTTGGCGCCGGAATCCTTCAACTGGTGCTCCAGCTCTCGCGGCGTATATAGCGGATTGACATTCACGACAACGAAACCTGCGCGGAGGATCGCCGTGAAGGCAATCGGATAATGCAGGATATTCGGCATCATCACTGCGACACGGTCGCCTTTTACGAGGCCCCGCGACTGTAGAAAAGCAGCAAGCGCGCGCGAATGTTCATCGAGTTCCTTGTAGGACAGATCCTTGCCCATACAGGTGAAGGCAGGGCTGGAGGCGAATTGTCGGCACGATGCCAGAATCATATCGCCGATGGAAGTTGCCTTGCTCAGGTCGATCTCGTGCGGAACGCCAGCGGGATAAGACTTGAACCAGATCTTTTCCGGCACTGGCGCGCCATTGGCTGGCGATCCTGCGGTGATGGATTCGACTACGGATGCACTTTGCCCAGTCGCTTTTTTTGCCATTTCTTCTCCCCGGATTGCTCCGTCCTGTATTGGGCAGCCTGTGCGCCCGCCGTCTCCCAAGCCATCCGCCCCACGGACGGCTCCCTCATTGATAAATGTGGTCGAGTTTTGCTCTCTTCGCAAGAGTTACATTGACGTAAGCGTAAATTAAAAAAGAGTCGAGTGTCTCTCCCAATTTTGAAGTCTGGCATTCACGATCGGTTGAAACCCGCCACGGGCAAAATAGCCTGTCCGGCGGGTCGAGGATATCGGAACTGTGCCCGCCGACCGTTTTATTGGGCTTCTAATGCCTGATTTCTAAGAGATTGAACGAGTATCGAGATTGCCCTGCCGCCGTAAATGACAAGATCATAGTTCCTGTCGCCTCGCAACCATTCGTTGAGAAGGCCGCTTAGCATGGAAAGCAGGATCGGTGCTGCGGTGTCAGCGGTCCATTCCTTTGAAAGCTCTCCGCGTCTTGCGGCCACGTCCAGCAATCCGGCGAAAAGGGAGAGGACATTGGCGCGCGCTTCCCTAAGGCGCTCTTCAAGCGGGGCCATTTCGCCGACGAACTCGCATCGCTGGTTGATAATGATGAAGATATTCTGCTGACGCTCATCCTTGGAGAAAAGCTGCAGTGCCTGGATAATCGATTGTTCCAGCACATGCATCGGATTGGGATGGTTGACAGCCGCTGCCTGCAGCATGATTTCTTCTTGCGGAAACCGGACATTGCCGATGATGGTGCGAAGAATCTCCACCTTGTCGCGGAAGTGGAAATAAATCGCCCCCCGCGTCACTCCGGCATGACAGGCGATTTCCATCAGTGTAGACTGATTTACACCACGCTCGAGGAAAACCTGCTCGGCAGCTATCAGAATCGCTTCCCGGGTTTCGGCTGCCTCGGCTTTCGTTCTTCGCATGACTTCTCTCGGGTGAATGCAGGCAGGCTTGTGGGCTCAATTCGCCATTGAATTGGGTAACTCATTCGTGATCTGTAATATTGAGTGATTGACTATAACACGGTAGTTCGTATTTACAAACACTCGTGTATGTTAAATTGGCAGCACCGCGCGACAGCAAGGGCACTCCCACCATGACTTTGAACCGTTCCATTCGGCTTTTTGCGGCAGGGGCCGCTTTTCTTGTCTTTGCGGGGCAACCCGTTCTGGCACAGGCACCCGGCGGGGCAACGCCGCCGCCGCCACAGGTATCCGTTACCGTGGTAGAGCCGCATGATGTGCCTGTTACCTACGAATATGCGGCGCGTATCAGCGCCTATCGCGACGTGCAGGTGCGTGCGCGTGTGGGCGGAATATTGCTTCACCGGAATTTCATCGAAGGCACGGAAGTCAAGGCCGGCGACGTGTTGTTCGAGATTGATCCGGCGCCTTACCAGGCCGAGCTTGAAAAGGCTCAGGCACAGGTGGCCCAGGCCGAAGCGCAGTATCAGCAGTCCATCCGCGATGCTGAACGCGCAGAACAACTCGTCCAGCAGAAGGTGCAGAGCACAGCCGTTCGTGATTCGGCTTTCGCGACGCGAGACCTGAACAAGGCTTCGGTTGCGGCGGCCAAGGCGCAGCTTCGCACGGCTGAGCTCAATTTGAGCTACACCAAGGTGACTGCACCGATCAGCGGCATCACCAGCCTCGAACAGGTCAATGAGGGCAGCCTTATCGGCACCGATGCATCTTCCAGTCTCCTGACTTCGATTACGCAGCTCGATCCGGTCTATGTGAACTTCTCGTTTACGGACACGGAAGCGGCTGAAATCGACCGTTTGCGCGCTGAGCGCGGCGCGACGGGTGAGGATGCGGACCGCCTGAAGATCAAGGTTCTGTTCGGTGACGGACAGGTTTACGATCACGAGGGAACGATCGATTTCACCTCTTCGTCGCTCGATACGGAAACAGGTACGCTTGGCGCCCGCGCGGTGGTTGAGAATCCCAATCGACGCCTGATCCCCGGCCAGTTCGTCCGCGCTGTCATTCTTGGCATTCAGGTGAAGAACGCCATCACGATCCCGAAGGCTGCATTGCTTCAGGGGCCGCAAACGCAGTTTGTCTATGTGGTCAACAAGGACAATATTGTCGAAGTCCGGCCGATCACCGTCGCGCGCGAGTTGAGCGACGCATGGCTGGTTTCCGAGGGCCTCAATGCAGGCGACCGGGTGATTTCCGAAGGACTTGTCAAGGCAGCGCCCGGCAAGCCCGTTAATCCGGTCGACGCAGCGACTGAAGCAGGCAATCGCACCTCGCCGGACAAGGCGGCGGGTGCTGAAGCTGGCAAAGAACAGGCGGCAGGCAAGCAATGAACAGATTTTTCGTCGACCGCCCCGTTTTCGCGGCGGTCATCTCCATTGTGCTCGTGCTGGCCGGCCTGATCTGTATCCGGATTTTGCCGATTGCCCAGTACCCCGAACTGACGCCGCCGCAGGTCGTCGTCAGTGCAACCTATCCCGGTGCAAGTGCCGAAACAGTGGCGCAGACCGTTGCCGCGCCGCTGGAACAGCAGATCAACGGCGTCGAGAACATGCTCTATATGCAGTCCTCGAGCCTTGGCAGCGGCACGATGCAGCTGACCGTGACCTTTGCCCTGGGCACCGACCCGGATCAGGCCACCATCAACGTCAATAACCGCGTGCAGCGTGCGACTTCTTCGCTTCCGCAGGAAGTGCAGCGCCTTGGCGTGACTGTGGACAAGCGTTCCACCACAATTCTGGGCATGGTCGCCATGTTCTCCGACAGCGATCGCTATGACCGCACCTATGTCGGTAACTATGCGCTCCTGAACGTGGTCGACGATCTCAAGCGTCTGCAGGGCGTCGGTGATGTGCAGCTGCTCGGCAATATCGATTATTCGATGCGCATCTGGCTGCGGCCTGACAAGCTGGCACAGTATAATCTGACGCCAAGCGACGTCTCGGCTGCTATTCAGGAGCAGAACGCGCAGTTTGCGGCAGGCCGCTTCGGCGACCAGCCAGATCCGCAAGCCGGGCCGTTCACCTATACGGCGACCACGCAGGGACGCCTGCCTGATGCCGCGGCATTCGAGAACATTATCCTCCGTTCGAGCTCCAATGCGGCAACGCTCCGTCTCAAGGACGTCGCGCGTGTCGAACTCGGTACGGAAAGCTATCTCGTCGACAGTAATCTGAACGGCACGTCAGCCGTCCCGATTGCGATCTATCTGCAGCCGGGCGCCAACGCGCTCAACACGATGGAACTCATTCAGAACCGAATGAATGAGCTGAAGGCAAGCTTCCCGGCGGGTATCGATTATTCGATCCCGTTCGATACGACGAAGTTCATCAAGGTTTCTATCGAGGAAGTGGTTCACACCTTCATCGAGGCGATCATTCTCGTCGTGCTGGTGGTGTTCATCTTCCTGCAGAACTGGCGGGCGACGCTTATCCCCATCATCGCGGTGCCGATCTCGATTATCGGCACTTTCGCGGGCATGTATGTGCTGGGCTTCTCCATCAACCTCCTGACGCTCTTCGGTCTGGTGCTGGCAATCGGTATCGTCGTCGACGACGCTATCGTGGTGCTGGAAAACGTCGAACGTATCATGACCACGGAAAAACTGTCGCCGCGCAAGGCCGCCATCAAGGCCATGGGCGAGGTGACGGGGCCGGTGGTCGCGATTGTCCTCGTGCTGTGCGCGGTGTTCATTCCGGTCGCCTTTATGGGCGGTCTCGTTGGCGAAATGTACAAGCAGTTCGCCGTGACCATCGCGATCTCGGTGACGCTGTCGGGTCTTGTGGCTCTGACACTGACGCCCGCGCTCTGCGCGCTGATCCTGAAGCCGGGTCATCATGAGCCGATGCTGCCGTTCCGCATCTTCAACCGCTTCTTCGAGCGGGTGACGGACGGCTATTCCCGCGGCGTTCGCTTCTTCCTGAAGCGCGCTGCAATCGGACTGGTCATTTTTGCGGGTCTTCTGGGCGCCACCTATTATCTTTTCGAAAGGGTGCCGGGATCGCTGTTGCCGGATGAGGATCAGGGCTTCCTGTTCAGCGTTGCGGTGCTTCCTCCCGCCGCCTCTCTGGAGCGCACAACGGCGGTTCTGGATCAGGCGAGCGCGAATATCCGGAAAAACCCTGCTGTCGAGAGCGTCTTTGCGGTATCCGGTTTCGACCTTCTATCGGGCGGTCTGAAAACCAGTGCGGGCACGATGTTCATCATGCTTAAGGACTGGAAGGAACGCACGACGCCGGAAACCGACGCGCGCAATCTGCCCGGTGCCATCATGGGGATGAATGCGGGGATCAAGGACGGTCTTGTTCTTGCGTTCAACCCGCCTCCGATCATGGGTCTCAGCACGACCGGCGGCTTTGAACTCTACGTTCAGGATCGTACGGGCGGCGGTGTGGATTCGCTGACGCGGGCGACCCAGCTCATTACCGAGGCTGCAGTCAAGCGGCCCGAGTTGCAGGGCGTGCGCACGACGTTCGATCCGAACGTTCCGCAGTACGACATCCAGCTTGATCGCGAAAAGGCGAAGGCCATGGGTGTGCCGATCGATTCTGTATTCACTGCAATGCAGGCAACCTTCGGCAGCCTCTACGTCAACGACTTTACGCTGTTTGGCCGCAACTATCAGGTCAACCTCCAGTCTGAAGCCGAGTTCCGCCGCGATCCAAGCGATCTCAAGCATGTCTTCGTACGGGCCAATTCCGGCAGCATGATTCCGCTCGATGCTCTCGTGACCGTCAAGCGTATCGTCGGTCCGGATCAGCTCGAACGCTTCAATGCCTTCAACGCGGCCAAGATCACCGGTAATCCGGCGCCGGGTTTCACTTCCGGTGATGCGATCAAGGCGATGCAGGAAGTCGCTGCGGAAGTCCTCCCGCAAGGCTACCAGATCGCATGGACAGGCTCGGCCTATCAGGAAGTGACCACCAGCGGTACGGGCACGCAGGCCATGATCTTCGGTCTTGTCATGGTGTTCCTGATCCTTGCCGCGCAGTATGAACGCTGGAGCCTGCCGCTCGCCGTCATCACGGCAGTGCCGTTCGCAATCTTCGGTGCGTTGCTGGCGACCGATCTGCGCGGGCTGACCAATGACGTCTATTTCCAGATTGGTCTGGTGACGCTCATAGGTCTGGCGGCGAAGAACGCGATCCTGATCGTGGAATTCGCGGTGCTTGAGCGAGAGACCGGCAAATCCGCCATCGAGGCGGCAGCGTCGGCAGCCCGCCTGCGCTTCCGTCCGATCGTGATGACCTCGCTGGCCTTCATTCTCGGCGTGGTGCCGCTGGCCATCAGCACGGGTGCCGGTTCGGCAAGCCGTCACTCGATCGGTACGGGCGTTATCGGCGGCATGTTGGCTGCAACGTTCATCGCCACATTCTTCATTCCGATGTTCTACAGCCTGATCGCACGCAAGCCTCCGAAGAGGCCGGAGGATGAAGACCTGAATGAGACTTCCAGCCCGAACACGCAGGCTGATAATCAGATCTAGTCAGGTTCAAACTGCAAACAAAAGCCCCGTCGAAAGGCGGGGCTTTTTGCATCCTGTGCCACACTTCCTACCAAGGCCGGAAAATAGCCTGTGACGGGCCTTCCGAAAAAACTGCCCGGTTCTAGAAAAGCGATGCGATACTTTGAACGATTGCCCAGCCCAGAAATGTCGCCGGTACGCTGAGTGCTGCGAGCATGATGCCCAGAAACACGTAGGCGGCTTCATTCGGCGAGCGTTTTGTTTGTTCCGGAACCTTGTGCCATTGAGCAGGTACGCCATCGAACATTGTATATCTCCTCCTTCTCCCTTCCTTTGATTATTGTTCGAAGGCGGAATTGTTCAAGTCAAAATAAATGGATGTATTTGTCGGTCCTTTTATGCTAAAAGCTGCGCAACTTACCCTGATTTGCCAGTTTTTATGTCGATATTGAAACGTATTTTTCGCGTTATTTATTTGATAGAAAACAACTTTACTTTTGTACTGTAAGTATCGATATATCGGAAATTTCAAAAATATCTGAAAACGCGGTTGGTGGCGACCTCGTCCTGCGTCAAAATGGCACGCAATGGACGACCGGTTTGAACGATCCCCCGCCTGATGTCCGGATCAATAGAAACTGTTGGGGAAGTAGCGCAGGTAAAGCTCCGTCAGTGTCCCCTTTTGCTGCAAGGCTTGCAGTGCGTTGTCGAAGGCGCTGACAAGGGGCGTGTTTTTCTGTGCAACGGCAATGCTAAGGCCGGAGCCCAGATATTGCGGCGCAAGATAAGGGCCTCCTGCAAAAGTGCAGCACGCGTGGCCTTCGGGACTGTTAAGCCACACGGAAAGCGACATGCCGTCGTGAAAGACGGTGCCAATCTTGCCGCTTTTGAGATCGGCAAGCATGAGTGCTTCATCGGGGTAAGTCTTTGCGACGGCCTGGGGAAAATAGCTTTTCAACAATTGTTCATGAGCCGTGCCTGCAATCACGCCCACGTTCTTGCCCTTCGTGGCTGTGACCGGGTCGTCGTTAAAGGCGCTGGCAATGGTTGTCGCAAAACGCGCAGGCAGCCGCATATAGGACCGCGAATAGGCAAATTGTTCGCGATTTGCTTCGGTCGGCTTCCATCCCGCCAGAATGGCTTCAGCCTGGCCGCCGAGCAGACGCTCTTCCAGTTCATTCCATGGCACAGCTTCGATCTGGCATATATCGTCGACACCCAATTGGCGGCAAAGAGCCTTGGCAAGATCGACATTATAGCCGGAAAGCTGTCCCTGATCGCCGAGCATATTAAACGGGGGAAAGTCGACGGTTGTAATGAATCTCAACCGTGTCAGTGCTTGCAAGGACGGCAACGGCAGGCGCTCCTTCTGGTTGATGAAGGACGGAGCCCGGGGCTCTGTGTCTGAAGCCTGCGCGCTATGAATACCACATGCGGATGCCAGCGCGATCAGCAGTCTTGGAAGGTGGCGTTTCATGACCCCTTTCTGCTCTCCTTATTATAATTTCGCGTTAACTGCGCATCGATTGCCCTTCCATATTCACCGAAGGTTCGAAGAAAATAAAGGTTGCAATTCTTTTGGAGTATATTACGTTCCGATTGTAATTTTACCGAAATAATTAACTAATAAAGCCTTCGGTAAAATTAGTATATAAGCATATATATAAAATAAAAACACAAATATTCAGTAGTGCGGGGGTACTATGAGTAGTGTATCGACTGCGTTCGATCTGGAGATATGCAGCGCCATATCAGCCAGATTGGAACAATGCGGCGTGTCAAGAGAAGCGTTGCTGGGGGCATATAGCGCGGCTACTCGCCACGGAACATCATTTTGCGTGGAACTGGTTCAGCGAGGCGACGTTGCGGAATCGGTCCTTTATGCAGCTATCGCTGATCTTTTGACCTTGGAGTTCGCAAACGAAGCCTTGCCGTCGCGTATTTTCGTATCGGGTGAAGAAAAGCCGTCGGCATTCATCGATGTCGGGCAGGTCATGGTGCTGGGCGCGGACGGAAGCAGCTATCTCTATATAGCGCCCGCGGAAAATCGCATCAGAATGCTTCGGGATTATATCCTTGCGACACCGCAATTGAAAAACCGAATACGGATCTGCACACCGACGCTCTTGAAGCAGGTCATGCGGCAACGGCATCAAAAGGACCTGATCGCCAGAGCCTATGAAATGACGCCGGAATCGCTGTCCGCCTCGCGCGTTCTCGATACGCCCCAGGCATTTGTCATTGCCATGGCGGTTTATGCGTTGTTCGCCTGCATGTTCAATTGGCCAGCGGCCACTCTCCTTGTTCTCCACGTCGCGCTGTCATTATTCTTCTTCGGCTGCGTGATCATTCGCTTGTTCGCAGCGGTCGCTGGCAGGCGGCTGAAATTCACGGAAATCAGGAAAGGCAGGCCGCGCGATCTCCCGGTCTATTCCGTGCTGGTGCCGCTATATCGGGAACAGGAAGTGATAGGCCAGCTTGTTACGAGCTTGAAACGTCTGAACTGGCCTGCCAGCAAGCTCGATATCAAGCTTGTCTGCGAGAAGGACGACTTCGATACGATAACGGCGATACGCCGTGTGCGGCTGCCGTCGAATTTTGAACTGGTTCTTGTGCCCTCTGGCGGACCCAAGACGAAACCCAAGGCGTTGAATTACGCATTGCAGTTTGCCCGGGGTGAGATTGTCGCGGTCTTCGATGCCGAAGACCGTCCGCATCCCGACCAGTTGCTCGAAGCATGGCAGACCTTTCAGGTCGAGGGCGACAGGCTGGCCTGCGTGCAGGCACCGCTGATAATCGGGAACTTTCGCCATAATTTGCTGACGCGCATGTTCGCGTTCGAATATGCCGCGCTTTTCCGCGGACTGCTGCCCTGGCTTGCTTCCCAAGGGCTTGTCATTCCGGTTGGAGGAACTTCCAACCATTTTCGGCGATCCTGCCTGGAAGAGGTTGGCGGCTGGGACGCCTACAACGTCACGGAAGATGCCGATCTTGGCGTCAGGCTTGCTCGTTTCGGTTATCGCATCGGCGTGATCACGCGAGGCACGATTGAAGATGCGCCCATCAATTACGATATCTGGCGCAAGCAGCGGACGCGCTGGCTCAAGGGCTGGATGCAGACATGGCTCGTGCATGGGCGCCAGCCGCACAATACCTGGCGCGAGCTTGGCTGGTTCAGGTTTTTGGTCAATCAGATTTATACTTTGGGAATAATCGGTTCGGCGCTTCTGCATCCCCTGATGCTCGTCATGTTCGCCCTCCTGTTGATCAGCATGCTTTTCGGACCACTGACAACACACGGGGTCTGGCTGTTGGGGATCGATGTGACGAACATCCTGCTGGCCTATCTCAGTTTCTATCTTCTCGGGGCGAGAACGATGGAACCAACGGAACTGGGAGGATATGCGTACCTCTTCTCGATCCCGGTATATTGGGTATTGATTTCAATCGCCGCCTGGCGCGCATTATGGCAGCTGGTGCATGTCCCGCATCTGTGGGAAAAGACACCGCACCAGCCAAGCCTGTTTTACATCTCCGCCGGTGACGAGGTGAGGAATGTGGAGCCGCGTCCGATGATCGATTGATCCTCGGCACCAATTGCCTGAAGGTCTCTTCCTTCATAAGGCAGGGTCAAAAGGATGCGCCGGATTGCAGCCAGTCTGGCGCGCCTCTTGTCGTTTGAACGAATGATTGTCCAGGGAGCGTAGCCCGTATCTGTCCTTTCGAGCATGGTGTGCAATGCATCGGAATAATCATTCCAGCGCGAAATGCCGGCCACGTCCACCGGGGAGAATTTCCAGTTCTTGAGCGGGCTGTGGCGGCGCTCATGAAAGCGCTTGAGCTGCATTTCCTGCCCGATATCCAGCCAGAATTTGAAAAGGTGGATGCCATCCGTCACGATCATGCGCTCGAAATCGGGCGTTTCGGTGAGGAATGTTTCAAGCTGCGCCGGCGTGCAGAAACCCATGACGCGCTCGACGCCCGCCCGGTTGTACCATGAACGGTCAAATGTGACGAACTCTCCCGCCGTTGGAAAATGCGCGACGTAACGTTGGAAATACCATTGACCCTGTTCGGTTTCGGTGGGTTTCGGCAAGGCGACATTGCGAGCAGTTCGGGGGTTCATGAACTCGCGGATCGTAAAGATGGTGCCGCCCTTCCCGGCAGCGTCCCGGCCTTCAAAGACGCTGATGACGCGGCCTCCGGTGTCCTGAAGCCAGTATTGAAGTTTGACGAGTTCGATCTGAAGCCGCTCGAGCGTTTCTTCATATTCCTCCGACTTCATCTTGGATGGATAGGGATATCCGCCTGAGCGCAACGCATTGTCGTCAATCCATTTCGGCAGCTTCGGATCGCTTATGTCGAACGTCCGCGCCTCACCACCAATTTTCAGCTTGATTGGCTTGTCGCCCGATTTTGCCTCGTCTTTTTTGTCTTTCTTTTTGTTAGCTGTCTTCGAACTGTCACCCACGGCAATTCCCTTTCGTTTATATCAAGGCATGATATGGGCTGTTTGGAAGCCGCGTAAAGGTGTTCCGGCATTTTCGGATAGAGCCGAGGCCACAACCGCAGAAGGAAGCAGTATGAGCGAGGCAGGCAACCGCACCGATCCAGATCCAGCAGCCGCGAAGTCGATTTTCGAGCCTCTTCTGCGGGTCAAGGGCGTTGTGCTCGCCAGCATTGTTCTGGCGGTTTGTGTTCTGGCTCTGGATCTCCCATTTTGGTTTCGCGCTGGCCTGCTGGCCTTGGTTGTTCTTGGCGCCGTCTGGCTTGCGAGCGAGGTTGCGGGCAGCGAACCGGATGAAATTCCAGTGAAAAGCATAGCGCCCAACGATATGGCCGGCGTGTCCGGCGAGCGCCTCGCTGACCTTCTGACCGATCCGATGATTGTCTTCGATCACGGTGGCACGGTGTTGTTCACCAATTCAGCAGCTATTGAAGCGTTCCAGTCGCTGGAAACCGGCACGGCGCTTTATCTGCGTTTCCGCGCGCCGGAAATGCACGCCTTGATTCAGGGAGTGATCGCAGATGGCGAAGCACGAAGCATAGAATATTTCGAACGTGTGCCGATTGATCGCTGGTTCAAGGCCATGGTCAAGGCATTGCCGGGCAATGACGGCAGGCCGGAACTTTTTGTCCTGCTTTTTCGGGATCAGAGCGAAACGCGCCGCATCGATCGGATGCGTTCGGATTTCATCGCCAACGCAAGCCATGAGTTGCGCACGCCGCTCGCTTCGCTGCGCGGATTCATCGAAACGCTGCAAGGGCCGGCGCGAAATGACGCCGCCGCCCGCGATCGGTTTCTGGATATCATGCAGAAACAGGCTGAACGCATGTCGCGCCTGATTGATGATCTTTTGTCCCTGTCCCGACTTGAAATGCGGGCACATCTGACCGTCAATGAATGCGTCGACATGACTTCCGTTCTCAATCACGTTGCCGATACGCTGGCGCCGCTGGCAGCCGGTCTCGACATCAATATCGAGCGGCTACTGCCCGATCATTCCGTGATGGTTACCGGGGCGCGCGACGAGCTTATCCAGGTTTTCCAGAATCTCGTGGAGAATGCCTGCAAATACGGACAGGCTGGAAAGCGGGTGATTGTCAAACTGGATGAAGACGATAGCGGCAGTTCGCCGGAGGTCGTCGCGTCCGTTCAGGATTTTGGTCCGGGCATTGCCGCCGAGCATTTGCCGCGTCTCACCGAACGCTTCTATCGGATCAACGTGGAAACCAGCCGCGCCCAAAAGGGCACAGGGCTTGGCCTTGCCATTGTCAAACACATTCTCGCCCGTCATCGCGGACGTCTGGTCGTTCGCTCGCAGTTGGGCGAAGGGTCGACATTCACGGTGCGGTTGCCGAAGCGGGCAGCATGATTTCTATCGAAGCTTGCGCAGCAATCGCCATTTCAACGGACGTAACTTCTGATAAAGCGCTGTGGCGCGTATCCGTTCCAGCGACCGGTCAAGAGCCAATGATATACTTCCCCGAAGAGTGACCGCCCTGACAAGGTCACACATGGGGACAGTCCGGTCACGCAAGCCTTGCTTCCACGGCTCGTCGCCATAGCCCAGATCGAAACATTGGTATCCCTCCGCTTTGAGCGTGTGCAGAAGATGCAGAATTATCACCTTACCGGGGGAGAATTTACTCCATTCGCCGTCTTCAAAAGTCGTAATCATCGCGCAGTAATGGCCATTGCGGACGACACTCCACATCGTGGCCAATATCGTCTCACCCACCGCAAGCGCGGAAAAATGGAGAGCATCGCGTCGGGCGAGCCGTTCGGTCGCCTCTTCAAAAAAGCGTCGCTTTTCGGGATGGACATCGAAACCGGGAACCATTGTTTCCTCGAAACGGCGCTGTTTCTGGCGCAACATGGTTTCGAGCAGAGCCCGCCGCTGGGGTTCCGTCTGTGGCACGTAAAAACGGAAACCGTCCAGTTTTTGAAGTGCCCGGTCCCGCTTTTTGACAGTCTTTATGCCCTGTATGGACTGCTCGATCTCTTCCAGCCGACGTGTCAGGGAAATTGCGTGCGTTGACGCTTCGGAGAACAGATTTGTCAACGGCCACAAAGGATTTGCGATGCCTTCGACGTGCTGCGGCATCTTGCAAAGCGCAATCACGTCGTGAGGGGGAACCGCCGCCAAGACAGCTTCAAAAAGGCGCGCGGCAGCCTCCTGCGAAAGCTGCGCTGCGGCCGGAAATATAATGGGACCGTTATAATCGCTAACACCGTCGTCGATAAATGAAAGCACGCACGTTCCATAGGTCAGCTTGATGAAAAGCGGCAGAAAAAGAAGAGGGGTTCCATTGCTCTGGCGAACTTCGGTCAGGCACAGTTCCGTGCCGGATTTCTGTCCATAGCTCGCTTCCCATGCTCGGATGAAGGATTTGGACTGGAAAACAAAAAATGCGCTGCCGGTCTTGTCGTCGGCATCCGGCCAGTCACTGGATAACCGTTCCGTATTCTTGTAGACTTGGATGTCAAAATCATTGGTGAGCATAAATCTCTTTCACGGTTTGCGCGTCGAATCTCATTTTCTAGTTGCAAGATTCTAATAGATTTGAAACCAAAGAAAATCATGAATAGCGGCTCGGCTGGTGCGAACCGGCAAACTGCTTCGCATGTGCTTTTCACAAATAGGGCAAAGATGTCTGTTTCGATTATCATCAAGACTTTGAACGAGGAAAAGCGTATCGCCGGAGCCATTGAAAGCGCCTTGAAAGCCTTGCCCGGCGGTAAAGTCGAAGTCATCGTGGCGGATAGTGGATCGACCGACCGTACAATCGAGATCGCTCGGGCATATCCGATCAGGATCGTGCAGATCGAGCCGCCCGCTCAGGCCAGTTGCGGGCTGGGTCCACAGCTCGGTTTTCAATATTCGACACAGCCTTTTATCTGCCTGATCGATGGCGATATGATACTCGAGCCGGATTTTCTTCCCGCCGCCCTTGCTTATCTCGACAGCCACCCGGATGTTGGCGGCGTGACCGGCCATGTCGTGGATCAGATCTTGGAAAGCCTGGAATTTCAGCGCCGTTCAAAGCGGCATTCGCCCGAAGCACGCATAGGCGATATCGATCGCATGAACGGCGGCGGGCTTTACAGGCGCAGCGCCATCGAGCAGGCCGGTTATTTCTCCGATCGCAATCTGCACGGTCACGAAGAGTTTGATGCCGGTGTTCGCCTGCGCAGCCATGGATGGAAACTCCATCGTCTGGACCGGCCGTTCGTGCAGCATTTTGGCTATACGATGAATGCCTACAAACTTCTGGTCCGCCGCTGGAAAAGCAAATACCTGCGCGGCACAGGAGAAGTGTTGCGTGCGGCGATGGGACAACCGCATCAAAAAAACCTGTTTCGCGAACTGCCGGAATTGCGGCTCTGGGGCGCGGTTTATATCTGGTGGCTGGCCATTATAGCTGCTCTGGTTTTCGTGCCGGGATGGCTTCCCGCAATTGTCGCGGCTGTCGTCATTGCCGCAATTCCGTTCGTCGCAATGTGTATTCGCACGCGCAATATCGAACTTGGCGTCTACGCGGTGGTTGCGTGGATATTTCACGCAGCAGCACTGCCCCTTGGCTTTTTTCAGCCGCGCCGCAAACCGACCGACTGGATTGAGAGCAAGGTTATAAGGGAGCCCTGATGGACATCCGGCGACTGGTCCTCTCGGCTTGGTTTATTGGCCTGGCAATGTCCGGTGCCGGTGCCGAAGAATGGCTTCCGGTCAAGGAAAACAATCTCGAAATCTCCGCGGGCAGCCCTCTCGACTTTTCGGGATTTCTGGCCAATACGCCGATCGAAGAGAAAAATCGCTTGATCGCAAATGCTAACGGGCATTTCGCCCATGCTGATAAGCCAAGCGAGGCACTGCGGCTGCAATGTGCGTCGATTGCCTGGGGACCGCCATCGTCGCGGGCGGTGGATCACGCTTTTATTAATCGATATGTGCGGCAGCTCCGTCTGCACGGTTACAATATAGCCCGGTTTCACTTCGTCGATGCCGACCTGATGCTCGGGCAGGCGCGTGATTTCGATTTCCGCCCGGAAGCCCTCGACCGGATGCGCTATCTGATGGCTGAGCTCAAGCGCGAGGGTATCTACTGGATTATCGACGGACTTACTTCCGAAAGCGGCGCTTTGGGCGGCAAGGACACTGATCGATGGGGACCGGACGGCAATCTGAAACGCCGGATCTATGTGGACGATGCGGCATTCGATCACTGGCTGCGTTTTCAGAAAGAAGTCTACGCCACGGTCAATCCCTATACGGGACTTGCACCTTTGCGCGACCCTGCGCTGGCGCTGGTCATTCCGTTCAACGAAAACGGCATCCAGTTCACGAGCTTTGTGCACGAGCCCGGCGACGGGACAATATTTTGGACCGGCTATCGTCCGGCATTCAATGCTTTTCTGAAAAAGCGCTATGCCGATACCCGTGCCTTGTCACGAGCCTGGGGCGGTTTGGCACCCAGCGAAAATCTGGAGCAGCAAACTATCCACTTGCCGGAAAGCCGCAGCGGAGGCGGTGGACGGCTCCGGGATTTCCAGGTTTTTCTCGTTGAGAGAGAACGCCTGTTGACCCAGCGTCTTGAGCAGGCGCTGCGCGATCTCGGTTATCGCGGCCTCGTCGCACCCTATAACAACTGGTTTACGGTCCAAACGGCTCTTTCGCGACAGAACCAGCAAGCGATTGTTGCCAATACCTATCACGACTGGATCGGAACGCTCAGTCCGGGCACCGAAATCAAGGATACGAGTTCGATTGCCGACACCGCGTCCTACGTCAGTGAAATCGCTGCCGGGCGTTGGCTCGGGCGGCCTTTCCTCGCGACAGAATACGAGCACCTGTTCTGGAACCGTTATCGGTACGAAGCCGGAATAGTGATGCCAACCTATGCCGCCTTGCAGGGCTGGGATGGTATCTGCCGCCACGGGCAAGGGCCGTTGACGCTTGCCTTCGACGAGGCGGCTCCGTTCCGTCAGCGCATTGTACCGTATACTTTCGCTGCAGATCCCGTTGCTCGTGCCGGAGAAACACTGGCGTCGCTGCTGTTTCGCAGGGGCGACGTTGAAACGGCGGCTTTCAATGTACCGTTCATGATGCAGGGAGAGGCGAGCCTTGGTGAATCGCTTGAGTTCCGGGAACCGGCGCGACTGAAGCCATTGGCGCTTGTCGGTGGGATCGGTCTTGCAACGAAAGGGCAGACGTGGCCGCATGGCCTGCAGAAATCGGTTGCGGTCGGCTATCGGAGTGCATCACTCGACAATGTATTGCAGCGCTTGAAGGCTGCAGAACTACTACCGCACGATAACGTCACTGACCCGTCGCAAGGCTTGTTTGAAAGCGCTACGGGCCAGGTCATGCTCGACCGCAATAAAGAGCGGATGCAAGTTGTTACGCCCCGGACCGAGGCCGTTGCCTTTGCCGAACTGAGAGATCACGTGACCTTGAAGGAGTTGTCCCTTGGCAATGCGGAGGCGAGGGGGCTGTTTGCAGTTTCGGCAATTGACGGAAAAGGGCTGAAGGACAGCGAAAGGCTGCTTGTAATTTTCGCCAGCGACGCGCGGAATTCCGATATGCGTTTCCGTGACAAGGCGCAGAAGATTATCGAGGATTGGGGGCGTCTGCCGGTTACTTTGCTGCGCAACCGCGTGGATGTGAATCTGGCAGGAAACGCCGTTTCATGGACGCTATCGCCGATCGGTCTTGACGGCAAGGTCCACGAAAAAATAGCTGCCGGATCCGGACCGATCGCTTTCCGGCTGGATAATGGTGCAGGCAAAGCGGGGCCGACTACTTTCTTTCTTTTGGAAAGGAAGCTCGCCGTTCAATAGAAATCCGTCGACAACCTGCTCCAGCTTTCGCCAGCAAGTCCGCCGATAAAGATATCGCCGCGCTGAATTGCATTCAGCATGTCGGCGTTTGCCGTAGCAACGCAGACATTGGCCTTCAGGCGGAAGAACATGATCGACTGCTGTGAAAGCGCATTAAGATAACGCGGATCAACCCTGCCTTGTGCCGCGATGTGCCCTTCATCCTGCAGGTGGAGCAGCATCGCATCGACGGCATGTTTTTCCATTCCGGCTTTCGTGATGATGTTCAGAATTTCTGCGATGCCATTGGAGCGCCTATAGTAACAGAAGAAGCCGCCGGGGCTGCCGGTGCGGTCATTGATCGCGCAGAACCGCAAGGCACCGGCAGCATGATTGTCCGACGCCATCCGGAAGAGCCAGCCAATGTCGCTTTCTGTCCAGGCTGGATGCGCCAAATAGCTTTGCAGATAGCCGGGAACAAGAGATATGGCTTCTTCTTGCGTAATTTCCCTCGCATCCGCCGTGGATTTGGCTGCTCTCCTGATCGCGGGAACTGGAAAGAGCGGGTTGAGCACTTTGCCCACCGAACTGGCTGCCCATCCGCAGAGAACGGGACGCCGTTCGGCAACGTAATTGGCAACATAGCTGGCGGCTTGGAATACCCGTGTCCATCCGAGCCCGTGTGTGCCGAGTGTTATCCCGCCGATCGCTTCGGAGTGCTTGAGACTTACGGGGGCCGCACTGTCGGTGAAGTTGAGGATCTTTTCGCTCGGACGCAAGGTGAGTGTCAGTTCGGCGGCACCGCGTGGCGACATTTCCGGCTTCATCATGAAAGCGCAAAGCAATCGTCCCATGACCGATTGGCCGTTAACCCTGTAAGGAATGGGCAGGACCGAGATCGCACTGTCAATCTCACCGTGCTCGTTCTCATGGACCACGCTGCCAATCGCCGGGTCGTAATAAGGGTTCTCAAAAAAGAACTTTTGAAAATACTGATCAAAAGCCTCGCGACACGACTTTGAATGCGGACGAAAAACGCGCTGGAAGAGGGTGCGAATAGCAGGAATATCATCAATCTTCATTGCGCGAACGCGCCGCGACTTGACGTCGTTTGCCGAGATCGGGATCCCCGCCATCTAAGCCCCCACTGTTGAAACCGCTTTCTTTACTTCTGCGTCACGACTCCGGCGAACGAGGTAGATAACGCATCCCCATGATGCCAGCACAATACTGATTTCAATTGCGTAAATGGCGGCGAAAGTTCCTGTGATCGGCGCGTACCAGGTTGCCAGCGCCAGGAAGGGGGCGCCGAGAATATTGCCTGTGTTGAGGACGGCGGTGCGATAGCTATGCTGGCTGGCTGCACCCAGAAGATCCACGGCTATCGACCAAAGGGCGACAAACACGGTGGCCCAGCAAAGCGTGCGGCAGAAGGAAACCAGCATGTCATACTCGTGGCCAAACAGATAAGGCAGATAGGGCGCGATGATGAACACGGCCAGAGAGGTTGATATGCCGATTGCAAATGCGGCACCAAGCAGGCGCATCGTGATCGGCAGGGCATGATGGATTCCTTTTGCGCTGGCGCGGGCCAGATGAGGATAAACCAGACGGTTCATCGCTTCGACAGTCAGGGTGCTGCTATCGATGATACGTCGTGTGACGCCGTAACTGCCGACGACGCTTGGCGACATCAATGTGCCGAGGAGCAGGAGGTCTGCATTCTGGCGCACTGCCTTGAAGATGAATTGTGAAGCAAACATCACGCCGAGCCGTATTTCGTCGCGCACGATCGTGTATTGCGGCCGGCCCAGCCTGCGCAGAAACAGGGCGTAAACCACGGCAACCAAGACATGGACACCAAACTGCCAATAGGCCCATCCGACGACGGTGGAGACGCCGAATAGAAGGCAGGCGGTCGCGGCCGCAATGGTGCGGGCAACGGCAAACCCCACGACAGAGAGATTGGCGGACAGGAAGTCGGTATGTGCGATATAAATCTGCTCAACCAGCAGGATGAGGCGCACAAGCACAATGTTGGTAACGAGCAGCAGGAAAAGCCCAAACAGGTTTCCTGCAAATTCAGGAGAATTGTACAGCCAAAACGGTAATATGATCATTCCGGCGGCGACAAGGACAATACCGGTAATCGCAATGAGAATGAGATTGTGGCCGAGCATCGCGGGGTAGATCGTGCGGTCCTGCGCTACGCGACGCACGAGGCATTCTGCTCCGCCCAGGCCACAGATGAAGGTAGCGATGTTGGTGACAGCCATTATGGTCACGAACAGGCCAAACTCGTGAGAACCGAGATATCGCGCTAGCAGCGCAAATGTTAAAAGCTGGGCGATGTTTGCTGCGAAGAGGCTACCGCTTGAAGCTGCGTAGGACAGGAATGTCGACCAATGGCGTTTCAAATTTTTATACCGAATTTTCGGGCCGGTCCGGACCGTAGTGAAGCGGATTGCTTTTTGTAGAGTTTCTGGCGATGCAGCACATGCTCCGTTTTCTCTTAATCCCGAAAAATACAAGGTGCCAAGCAGGTCAACGAAAATTTGACAGAAACTGCAAGACTAAATGGGCCTGATATGCATTTTGGTGACACCATCGCGGATGATTGCCTTTCATTAACCGAATTTTTTAATCTTTAAGTCTAAGGAAGACGACGACGGCATTTTTGCGCTGTCGAATGAATTTTAGAGGCAACTAATGTATACGTTGCGTGACCTCGCTTCGAAAGCACGAGTAACGGAGACCGCTGGTGAAAACCCGGTGCTCGTGGATGAGCGGTTGCGCGCAGTCGGGCGCGAAGCGCATATTGTCCGCGAAGAAGAAAAGAACACGGAAACGGTCGCATCTGCTCCCAAGGGACTGATGTTGCCTGAAATCGACCTGTTGGATGCGCTCGCCTGGATGCGGGCTCGGTGGATTTTGATAGCAGCGCTCGCGATCATTGGCGGCCTGGCGGGGCTTGCCTATGGCATGACGGCAAAGCCTCGATATACAGCCTATACGGATTTGCTGGTGCCGCCGTCCGGTCTTCAATTACTGCCGAACGACGTCTACGCCCAGAGCCTGCAGGCAGATAGCCAGATTCTCGACATTGAAAGCAAGATGCGCGTCCTGACTTCCGGAAACGTACTCCGGCGGGTCGTAACGGATTTGAAACTGAATGAAGATGAGGAGTTTGTTCCTCCTCCACCTGCCTTCGATCTCCGGGCCATGCTTGGCCTCGCCAAACCGGCGGGTCCGACGGATGACACGCTGACAGCGGTTCGCGCCCTCTCGCAGCGCATTACTGTTACACGGCCTGAACGATCCTATCTCGTTACCATTGCCGTCTGGACGGATAATCCGGAAAAATCGGTAAAGGTGGCGGATTCCCTCGCAAATGCCTTCCAGGAAGAAGTTGCCCAGGCGGATGCCGATGGAGCGGGTCGGGCTGCTGCGGCTCTGTCCGAACGTCTCGCCTCCTTGCAGAAGGCGGCGACGGACGCGGAAGAAAAAGTCGCCGCGTTTCGCAGGGCACACGGCTTGCAGACCGCAGGCGGCGAACTTGTCAGCACCCAATCGATGACACAGATCAACTCCAAGCTGGTCGACGCCAAGGCGCGAGCTGCCGATGCAAGCACGCGCTACGAGGAACTGACCAGGGACACTGGAAGCGCCATTAGCCCTGCAAGCACATTGCAGTCGCCTACGATGACAAATTTGCGCGGACAATATGCATCGCTTAAACAGCGCTACGACGCCCTCGCGATGACCTATGGCCCACGTTACCCCGAATTGATGAATACGGAGCGGCAGCTTGCCGGTCTGGAGCAGCAAATGGTGCAGGAACGGGCCCGCATCCTGCAATCCGCGAAGGTTGATCTGGATCAGGCAAACGCCGTTGTCGCGTTGCTTAACGCCCAGGCTGCTTCTGCCCGTTCAGCTGTCGCGCTCGATAATGACGCTCAAGTCCAGCTTTCGGACCTCGAGCGTGACATGGCCGCGAAAGTGTCGATCTACAACACTTTTCTGACCCGCTCGTCGGAGACGAGCCAGCGCCAGCAACTGGATGCCACCAATATCCGGATCATTTCGACGGCCATCCCGCCGATCAGCCGGAGCTGGCCGCCCAAGACGCTGGTGCTCGGCGCCGGGGGCGGCATCGCCGGAATGGGCCTTGGTGTCGTGCTGGCGCTTGGCCTCGGCTATCTTGGTGCGTGGCGCCGGAACAGGGAAAGCGTCATCTGACTTGGCTGAGCTATCGGTCCATTCCCGTGAGGAAATTCAGCCCCGAGTGTCGTCATCTGTCGGAGCGGGCCTTTTTCTGTGCATGTTCCTGTTTATGTGGATAGGTACCAGTCCCTATCCCGATACTGGTGCCGTGACCGGCATTACAGCCAAAGCAGCCGATTCCAGTTCATTCAATCAGCTCGTCACCCTCTTCCTGACGGGCAGCTTTCTGCTGTACGGGCTGAACAGCTCGATGCGCAGTGCCATCATGCAACCGCGCATTCTGATGGGGCTGGTTTTCTTCTGGTTGTTCCTGACGGCCTTGCTGTCAGCTCATCCTATGATCGCCAGCAAGAAAGTCGTGTTGTCTGTCCTGACCGCGCTGAACGCGAGCATCTTTCTTCTGTTGCCGCAATCAGAACGCCAGATGACGCGGTTGCTGGCGATTGGCTCACTAATAACACTGGCATTTGCCTATTTCGGCGTAATTTTTATGTCGCAACGCGCGATTCATCAGGCTACTGACATCATTGAGCCTATGCTCGCCGGTGCCTGGCGCGGTCACTATCCGCACAAGAATGCCGCCGCCGCCTCTCTTGTGCTGATGAGCTTTTTTGGGCTTTACATTCGCAAACGCGGTTTGCCGAAAACCGGTCTGCTAATTGTCGCCCTTTGCGTTTATTTCGTGCTGCATACAGGCGGCAAGACATCGACAGCCATGTTGCCCTTTATCGTGCTGATGTCGCTCGTATTCGTGCGGTGGAAATGGACGCGTGTTTTCATTGCGATTGGCGGAATCGCGGCCTTTAATATTATCGCCGTCGGTGCCGCTGTCTTCGATCCATTGCGCGAGCTTGTACAAAGTTTGGGAGTTGACGCCAGCTTCACCAATCGCTCAGATATCTGGAAACTTGCATTCGCGGCGATCTCCGCTAAGCCGATTTTCGGCTACGGACTGGACTCGTTCTGGAAGACGCCTGAAATGGTCTATGCAGGCGGCGGCGGTGCAAGCTGGGCTGTCGCCGCCTTCAATGCGCATAATTCATTTCTGGATATGATGATCAATGCCGGCGTGATCGGTCTGGCCTTGACACTTTTCTGGATAATGATTTTGCCGCTTCGATATATTAGGGAAGCGGAAAGAACAGATAATGACCCTATATTAACGCTGCTTTACATTCGCCTTTGGCTTTACGGATTATATATGTCTTGTATGGAAAGTACGTTCTTTCAGAACGGTGGGGCACTATGGTTCTGTATCATGGTTGCTGTTTTCGGATTGCGCTTGCAGGCCAAGGCAAGGCTTGAAACAGCTTTGGGGAACTTGGGCAATGGCGGAAATGGATAGTCTCGAGAGGGCGCGCAGACGTCTGGAATGGTACGCCATTCGGTTGAACGACAGCATCAGTCGCCGGTTTCCCTTACGCCCGTTTTGCTTGCCAGCGAACGAACGGATCATTACTTTTACGTTCGATGATGTACCTGATACGGCGGAAAGCGCCGGAGCCGCGATCCTTGACAAGTACGGCGTCCACGGCACCTTTTATATTGCTGGCAACATGGTCGGCACGAAAGAACGTGAGAGGAATCTGATTACGCAGGAAGGTTGCCGGAAGCTGGTTGCACGCGGACATGAGCTGGGTTGCCATACCTATAACCACCTCAAGATTCCTTACTGCGGCACCGGGGAAATAACGGCTGACCTTGATCGCAACACGGCCTATCTCGATGAGTTCGAGCCCGATCGCGTCCTTCCACGCAATTTCGCCTATCCTTATTGCGCGTCTTCCATGATGACACGGCAGCTTTTTGCCGATCGTTTCGCGACTTGTCGCGGCGGCGGCAATCGTATCAATCGCGGCACGATTGATCTTGCCTTTTTGCAGGCAGTGGAAATAAGACAGCCAGACGACGAGGCTGCGCGCCAGACCCGCTGGATCGATGATCTTAGTGCCAATCCTGGCTGGCTCGTCTTTTATACGCATGATATCAGCGATACGCCGACTGAATTCGGGTGCAGGCCGGAGACCTTTGAACGCCTCGTATCCCATGCGGCGAAGAGCGGAGCGGCTGTTCTTTCTGTCCGCGAGGCGCTGGCGCGCCTTGGCGTACAACGAGGTGCTGCTTGACGCATGTAAATGACAGGGAATATCGCCTGCTGGCGATCAACAATTACTTTTATCGGCGCGGTGGCGCCGAAACAGTTTTTCTCGATCACATCAAGCTCTTTTCCGAAATCGGCTGGCAAACCGCACCGTTCGCCATGCAGCATCCGAACAATTTTCCTTCGGATTGGTCTTCCTATTTCGTGTCCGAAATAGAGTATGGACGGGAAAGCAGCTCGCTTACCAAAGTCGTGCAGGCGGGCAAGATCATCTATTCATGGGAGGCGCGAGACCGGATCAAGGCGCTGATCGAACAATTTCGCCCCAATGTCGCGCATGCACATAATATCTATCATCATCTGTCGCCGTCGATTTTTCCCGTTCTGAAAACCGCTGGTATTCCGACAGTCATGACGGCCCACGACCTGAAACTGGCATGTCCGGCCTATAAGATGCTCTCACACAACCAGATCTGCGAGCGCTGCAAGGGCGGGCGCATCTATAATGTGGCCCTCCACAAATGCATCAAGGATTCCACGGCGTTGAGCGGTCTGGTGCTCGTTGAGACGGCAATTCATCGTATGCTGGGCCTCTACCGCAACACGCTCGACCGTATCGTCGTGCCGAGCCGCTTTTATATCGCAAAGCTCGCCGAATGGGGCTGGCCGGAAGAAAAGCTGGTCTATATTCCCAACTTCGCCCACACGGACAATCTGAAGCCCTATGCGGATGAGGGCGATTATTTCGCTTATGTCGGACGGCTGGCGCCGGAAAAGGGGATCGGTACGCTCATTCGCGCCGCGGCTCTTGCCGGACAGAAACTAGTCATTGCCGGCACGGGACCGGAGGAACAATCACTGAAGGCGCTTGCGACCGAGACGGGTGGCGATGTCACCTTTGCAGGTTATGTCTCGGGCGAAAGACTGCATCGGCTGATCGGTGAGGCGAAAGCGCTTGTTCTGCCGTCCGAATGGTATGAGAACGCCCCCATCAGTATTCTGGAGGCTTATGCACTTGGGGTACCGGTGATCGGCGCGGACATTGGCGGAATTCCCGAAATGATTATCGAAGGCGAGACCGGGATGGTTTCGCGTACGGGCGATATTGACGATCTCGCCCGCGTTTTGGGCGCTTTTGCGCGATTGACCGCACAGGCACGGCGCAAGATGGGAGAGGCAGGCCGTCTCTGGGCGGGCAGTGAATTTTCGCCACAGGCATACAGAAACCGCACGCTGGAACTCTATTCCCAGTTGGGAGCACTTTGATGGTTCGAAACGACAAGCGGCCTCGCGTCATGATGCTGGGACTTCGCGGCGTTCCAAATGTGCAGGGAGGCGTGGAAAAGCATGTCGAAGAGCTCGCCCGGCTGTATGTGACGAAAGGCTGGGATGTCGAGGTCGTCGGACGCCGTCCTTATCTTGAAAAGAAGCAGCCTTATGTCTGGGAGGGTGTCCAGGTGACGCCAAGCTGGGCGCCAACCTCCATGAAGTTCGAGGCAATTGTGCACACGGTGTTGGGCGTGCTGAGAGCCGGTTTCAGCCGTCCTGATATCTTGCACATTCACGCAATCGGTCCGGCTCTTGCCGTTCCGCTGGCACGTCTGTTCGGACTGCGTACGGTCGTGACGCATCACGGTTTTGATTATAATCGTCAGAAGTGGGGACGGCTTGCGCGCGCAATGCTGAAGCTTGGCGAATGGTGCGGCATGCGCTTTGCAAATGCGCGCATCGCGGTGTCCAACGATATCGCAAGAACCATGCAGCAGCATTATCACGTGCCGATCACCTTTATCCCCAATGGTGTCACGCTTCGCCCGGCCTGCACAGATACGACGTGGCTGGAAAAGCACGGCCTTGCTCCGAAACGCTACATCGCGCTTGTGGCGCGGATCGTGCCGGAAAAACGTCAGCTTGACCTCATCGAGGCCTTCGCGAAGCTTTCCGATCCTTCCCTCAAGCTGGCCCTGATCGGTTCGGCGGAATATACCGCTGAATATGCCGCAGCCGTCCGTAAGAGGGCTTTGGCTGTACCCGGTGTCGTGCTGACGGGCGCGCTTCAGGGGGACGAGCTCTCGGCCTTGTTCAGTCAGGCGGCATTATTCGTGTTGCCCTCCAGCCATGAGGGCATGCCCATCGCGCTTCTCGAAGCGATGGGATACGGCTTGAATGTGCTTGCAAGCGATATCACTGCAAATGTGGGAGTCGGGCTTTCGAAGGACAGCTACTTTTCACTTGGCGATGTGGATGCATTGAAGGATGCCTTGCGGCAGAAAGTCGATAAGCCTCTAACCAGCGAGCAGTCGCAGCAATTGATCGACTGGATCGCACGGGATTATAGCTGGAGCGGGATCGCAGACCGCACGCTGATGGTTTATGAGGAAGGGAGTAGGGGAGTAGGGGAGTAAGGGAATATGGGCAGAAGGTCGTGTGCCGCTTCTGGGTTCAGGCCCTGAGGAAATGCGAAAATAAAAAGGGAGCTGCCGAACATGTTCGACATACTCCCTTATTCCCTTACTCACCTATTCCCTTAGATCAGCGTGCCCGGCGACGCTCTGCCGTCGGCTGGAAGGCCAGGCGCGAATGGTAGCTGCAATATGGGCTCGATTCACCGGATTCATGGCCGCAGAAATGGAAGTCTTCGTTCAACGGATCGCCGATCGGCCATTTGCAGGTGCGTTCGCTCAACTGCAATAGCGAAAGACGGCGTGAAATAGGCACAACCACGTCCGAAGCGGGCTTGACCACGGTCTCCGCCACGACATCTACGGCATAGTCTACCTGGAGGGCGGTGGCGCCAACCGTCTTGGTGACTGTGGCCGTGCGCATCGTCGTCGTATGCACGCCGGTTGAATGTTGTGCTGCAGGACGTGGCGCTGCGGCAACCGTATTGACTTTCTTGCTGCGCGGGGCAGCGGTCGTGGTCTTGCCACGACCCGAAAGCTTCAAACGGTGCACTTTGCCGATCACTGCATTACGGCTGACGCCGCCGAGCTGCGCGGCGATCTGGCTTGCGCTCAAGCCCTCGCTCCACAGTTTCTTCAGTAGTTCGACGCGTTCGTCTGTCCAGTTCATCGCCCTGGGCTCCAATCATTTTCGTTATCCGGAATCCGGCAGTGTTCTCGGATCGCTCCGAGCAAAAACACCATATCTATCCGGGTGACTAGGTCCGCCGCACGAAATGTAGCTTTAATCTCTAAAATGAAACTACAATATCCAACGACTCCATGACAAGAGATAGCCTTGTCAGGCGGATTCCATTTTTACGGTTTTCCCCAACTTGGGTGCCAAAGACGGTTTTTATTTGATCCGCCCGAAATTTTGCACGCAATTGCTTCTGAACTGAAAACCCGGATTGTTTCAGGTTGGAACATCGCGGACTAACGAGCACGTCGTCTGGCTGTCTCAGTCGAGGAAAGGTCATTCTCTATATAGTGTCGGTGTCCGCGTAAAGCCACCTTCGATGCCCGGATGTTACAGGAGTGCGAAAATGCATGAACTCATGCTGAAAGATGGCCTTCAAACCTCGCTTGCTTTGATTGACATTTTTTCTGTGAACGCCAATATACGCGCGAGATAAATATGCCGCCCGGAGGGCGGTTTTTTATTTCTGTCGAAGGCTCGTGCGAGAAGCATGAGTCATCAGGCCCGTTCCTCTCGTGTCTCATCGCAGTTTCGTGACGGTTTGGAATGGGTGTCGGGCGCTCGTCGAAAAGCGGGAACCGTGTCGGGTGCCTGAGACTGTTTATGGGAAAACACAGCTTTGCCGGTGCAGCCGGGCAAGCTGCCAATATAGGCTTTGGAGGCCTGATGCTATGACCGACGCTACGACCGTGCAACCGCTTTACGACACCTATAATCGTGCGGCTCTGCGCTTCGAGCGAGGTGAGGGCATCTGGCTTATTACTGAAAACGGCGAACGCTATCTCGATTTCGCGGCTGGCATTGCTGTGAACTCGCTTGGTCATTCGCATCCGCATCTGGTGGAAACGCTGAAGACGCAGGCGGACAAGCTCTGGCATCTGTCCAACGTTTACGAAATTCCGGCGCAGGAAAAGCTGGGGCGGCGTCTTGTCGAGAACACGTTCGCCGATAAGGTCTTTTTCACCAATTCCGGCGCTGAGGCACTTGAATGCGCGATCAAGACCGCGCGCCGCTATCATTATGTAAATGGCCATCCGGAACGCTTCCGCATTGTGACATTTGAAGGCGCTTTCCATGGTCGCACGCTGGCAACGATCGCCGCAGGCGGTCAGGCGAAATATCTCGAGGGTTTTGGGCCAAAGGTCGATGGTTTCGATCAGGTGCCGTTCGGTGACGAGGCGGCATTGCGCGCCGCCATCACCGATGAGACCGCTGGCATCCTGCTTGAACCCGTTCAGGGTGAAGGCGGCCTGCGCGGGTTCCCGGAAGAATTCCTGCGCATGCTGCGCCAGCTTTGCGATGAAAAGGGCCTTCTGCTGATCCTCGATGAAGTGCAGACCGGCGTCGGTCGCACCGGCAAGCTGTTCGCGCATGAATGGGCTGGTATCAAACCGGACATCATGGCGGTCGCCAAGGGTATCGGCGGCGGCTTCCCGATGGGTGCCTGCCTTGCAACCGCCGAAGCTGCCAAAGGCATGACGGCCGGTGTTCACGGCACGACCTATGGCGGCAATCCGCTGGCCATGGCCGTGGGGAATGCGGTTCTTGATGTTGTTCTGGCCGATGGCTTCCTTGAAAATGTCCAGGCTACCGCTCTGGTCATGAAACAGGGCCTCGCCTCCATCATTGACCGTTACCCCGACGTTGTTTCGGAAGTCCGTGGCCGCGGCCTGCTGATCGGTATCAAGTGCGTTGTGCCGAATACCAGTCTCATCCAGGCTCTCCGCGATGAGCATTTCTTGAGCGTCGGGGCCGGTGACAATGTCGTCCGCCTGCTTCCGCCGCTGATCACGACGCCTGAAGAAGCGCGCGAAGCATTGAAGCGCATCGAAACGGCGGTCGAACGGCTCGCCACTGCAAATCCGACCAGCAAGACAGCGTGATATCATGGCCAACGATAACGGAATCAAACACTTTATCGACCTCTCCGCTGTGCCGGCTTCGGAGCTTCGTGCGATTATGGAAGACGCCAAGGCGCGCAAGGCGCGCCTGAAGGCCGGAGAAATGGAGAAGCCATTCGCAGGCAAGGTGCTTGCGATGATCTTCGAAAAGCCTTCAACCCGTACGCGCGTATCCTTCGATGTCGGCATGCGCCAGCTCGGCGGCGAGACGATCATGCTCACCGGCTCGGAAATGCAGCTCGGACGCAGCGAAACCATTGCCGACACGGCAAAGGTTTTGTCGCGCTACGTCGATGCAATCATGATTCGTACCACATCCCATGACCGTATGCTGGAACTTGCCGAATATGCGACCGTTCCGGTCATCAACGCACTGACGGACGACACGCACCCTTGTCAAATCATGGCCGACGTTCTTACATATGAGGAACATCGCGGCCCGATCAAAGGCAAGACCTTTGCCTGGATGGGGGATGGCAACAATGTCCTCCACTCGCTGGTCGAAGCCGCGGCGCGTTTTGATTTCAACGTCAATATCGCAACGCCGGAAGGCAGCGAACCCAAGTCGCAATATATCGATTGGGCGAAAGCGAACGGCGCGAGCATCATGTCCACCACAGATCCGGACAGGGCGGCGACCGGTGCGGATTGCATCGTGACCGATACCTGGGTTTCGATGGGGCAGGAAGATCATGCCCGCGGCCACAACGTTTTCATGCCCTATCAGGTCAATGCGCGACTGATGGCAAAAGCTGATCCTGAGGCGCTTTTCATGCACTGCCTGCCCGCCCACCGCGGCGAGGAAGTGACGGATGAAGTGATCGATGGACCGCAATCGGTCGTATTCGACGAAGCGGAAAACAGGCTCCATGCTCAGAAAGCCATTCTGGCGTGGTGCCTGCAAGGAGCATAATTTGGCTGACAAGACCAGCAACGAGCATATCGAAGTCGAGAACATCCGCGTCAATCTGGGCGATTTCGACTTCGCAGGCGATGACGCCGTTGTGCCCTTCCAGGTGGAAGGGCTCGACGTGCGCGGTCGCGCAGTTCAGCTTGGCCCGAGCATCGACGGCATTCTGAAGCGCCACAACTATCCTGAAGAAGTGGCCCGCTTGCTGGGGGAAGCAACGGTGCTGACCGTATTGCTTGGCACTTCGCTCAAATTCGAAGGCAAGTTTATCTTCCAGACGCAGTCCGATGGTCCTGTGGATATGCTGGTGGTCGATTTCCGCACGCCGCGTTCGGTCCGCGCCTATGCGCGTTACGACGCGGAACGCCTGAAGGACGCGATTGCCGCAAATAGAACCAAGCCTGAGGAACTGCTGGGGCGGGGCACGCTTGCCTTCACGGTCGATCAGGGTGCCTACACCCAGCGTTATCAAGGCATCGTTGCGCTTGATGGTTCGACGCTGGAGGAAATCGCCACGACCTATTTCCGTCAGTCGGAACAGATTCCAACCGATCTCAAGTTGAGCGTCGCAAAGCTGGTCGAACGTGGTGCCGACGGGAAACCTGTCGAACAGTGGCGTGCTGGCGGTCTGATTATTCAGTTCCTGCCTGAATCCGAGCTGCGCGCACGCATCCCCGACCTGCCGGGCGGCGACGAGGAAGGAGCCGAGCCCGCGTTCCATCCGGAAGATGACGCATGGGACGAGGCTCGCTCGCTGGTGGGCACGATTGAGAGTTCGGAGCTGACAGACCCACAAGTTGGTTCGGAGCGGCTTCTTTACCGGCTGTTTCATGAACGCGGTGTGCGTGTGTTCGAATCTGTGCCGGTGCTGGACGAATGCTCATGCTCGCGAGAGAAAATTTCCGGCGTGCTGTCGGGCTTCACCGCTGAGGAAATCGCAGAAAGCGCAGAAAACGGCAAGATTTCCGTAACCTGCGAATTTTGCTCGAAAATCTATGCGTTTGATCCGGCGGAGTTCGGGAACTGACGCTCTGGAGCGCATTCCGAAAATGCGAAGCGGTTTTCGGAGCAAGATGCGCCTAACGACAAATGGATAGAACGGTTCCGGTGACTTCGTTTTATCGGAACCGCAAGATATAAAATTGGTAGGAATTTATCCCCGCATGCGGACTATCGGTTAGTTCTCCACTGATCAACAGTGGAGAATACGATATGCCTGACCTTTGGTTACCGGTTACTCAGCAAAATCTCGAGATTGCGGCTGGCAGTCCGCTCGATTTTTCGACATTTCTATTAAATCCGGCCATTACCGAGGAGCGACGACTCATCGTCAATCCGGACGGTCACATCGCCTTGCAGAGCAATCCGACCGTTCCATATCGGCTGCTGTGCGGAGCCATCAGCAGCATTCCCGACAATGCGACAGCGGACAAGATGGCTGTCCAGTTGCGTCGCCATGGCTATAATTGCGTACGATTTCATTTTCTCGACATTGCCTTGATGGAGGGGCAGCTTCAGGATTTCGACTACCGGCAGGATATTCTTGATCGGTTTCGCTACTACATGGCTGCATTGAAGCAGAACGGCATCTACTGGATCGTGGATGGTCTCACATCCAATGCCGGTGCGTTGGGCGGTGTAGCGGACCGCTGGGGAACGGAAGGCAGGCTGAAACTCAAGACGCATGTTGAAAATGCGGCTTTCGGACACTGGCTGCGCTTTCAGGTCGATATATTCGGGACGGTCAATCCCTACACCGGGCTTGTGCCTTTCGAAGATCCGGCGATGGCGGTTGTTGTGCCGTTCAACGAGAATGGACTGTCGTTCAATTCGTGGGTTTATGCCAACGGCGACCTCCAGGCGTTGCCGGAATTGAAGCGGCTGTTCAATGCTTGGCTGAAGGAGCAATATGGTACCACAGCTGCCTTGCAGGCTGCTTGGGGCGGTGAGTTGCTGGTGAGCGAGCAAATTGAAAACGCCACTGTCACGCTACCTGCCGACCGCTACGTTGCGTCCAGACGGCTACGCGACTTTACACGTCTTTGCGTGTCGGTTGAAACCGAGACGGCAAAGAAAATGAGCGACTGCATTCGTGCGATGGGCTTCAAGGGCATCATCGCACCATATAACAACGGATATGGTATCCAAACCACGCTTACCCGCCGCACTCAACAGGCCGTGGCGATGAATACCTACCATGATCCCAACGATAATATTACAGGGCCGATATTCCAGACCAGTTCGTTTGACGGTGCGGTGGCCTATGTGCGGGATGCGGCTGCGACACGTCTGGTGGGCAAGCCATTCGTATTGACAGAATACGATCATGTTTTCTGGAACAGGCATCGCTATGAGGCGGGGCTTGCAATGCCGGCTTATGCCTCCCTGCAAGACTGGGATATTCTGTGCCGCCACAGCAACGGAGCGCTTATCCTTGGTTATGGCGGCAGCGATTTTAACGAACAGTATATCCGTCCGTACAGAACGGCGTTAGATCCTGTTGCCCGTGCCGGTGAAACCTTGTCGGCGCTGCTGTTCCGGCGTGGAGACGTTGCGAAGGCACTCCATCAGGTGGTGGCGCAGATACAGGATGTCGGAAATCTTGTCGGACTGGATATGCAGGAACGGGATGCGGTGACGATCATGTCACTGATGTCGCGTTTTGCACGAGGCGATGCCCCGCTCCCGTCAGACGCTGTGCCTGTCGGCTCTCCTCGCCAGATTGGAACCCGTGCGGATGCTGTCACATTCCTGCGCAGCAATGGAGTTCTGGCTGCAACAAATCCAAGCGATGCGGCGTCGGGGATATATGTCAGCGATACCGGAGAGATCAGGCTTGATAGCGCGGCAAAACAGATGCGGGTCGTCACGCAGCATACGGAAGCACTGGCATTCTCATCGATCACCCAGCCGGTGCAACTCGGGCAGCTTTGGGTCGGTTCGGCATCCGGTGCGGGTATGCTGTCGGTTTCCTCGCTTGATGGCCAGTCGGTAGCGAACAGCAGTAAGCTTTTGCTGATCTTCACCACGGACGCACGTAATACCGACATGGCCTTCAGCGATAGCGAAGAAAAGACCGTCAGCAGCTTTGGCACCTTGCCGGTGCAGATCAAGGTTGGATATGTCTGGTTCAAGATGCCGATCAACACGGCTTGGCGCATATCTCCGGTCGGACTGGATGGCGTGGTTCAGCCTCCGGCCATTATGGGGAACGGATCGGATGGACTCAACGTCGAGCTTTGGAACAATGTTTCCGTTCTGCCGAATCCGCCCGGACCAACGACTTATTTTCTGATCGAACGCCTTTAAAAATCTTCTCACCGGGCGCCGGATTGCGCGCCCTGTTGAATATCAATTCAATGTACGTCGCAGGTCCGGCATGTCAAGCGAGAAGGCGGGGATATCGACTTCGAATATGCTGCCGCCGTTGCCCTGCATCTGGTACCTGCCTACCATGACCCCGGAGGTCGTGGTTAAGGGGCAGCCCGAGGAATACTGAAATGAATCGCCGGGCTCCAATGTCGGCTGTTCGCCGACCACGCCCGCGCCGCGCACTTCCTCCACGTGTCCGTTTGCGTCGGTAATCTGCCAGTAACGCGAGCGAAGTTGCACGGTTTCCGTCGAATTGTTGGCGATCGTTATACGATATCCCCAAACGTAACGGTTCTCGTCGGGGTCCGACTGTTCTTCCAGATAGAAAGGCTCGACAGAAACCTCGATCCCCCGCGTTACCGCTCTATACATGCGCACCGCCCCACATTCACATCGGCCCTGACATCCTGCAATCCGGATTGCAATAATGCTTGTCTACTCACGGTTCGCCGGTTCGGTTTACGGACACCGCTGCTCGCCCCTCCTATCGCCAAAGTTGCGGGAGAGGTCAACAATGTCGGGACGGCAAATACGATGCAATCGCCGAAATCTCCGGCAATTGCATCGTTTAGGCCTCGGTTTGCAGCCTAAAAGCCACAATATGCGGGACATTCGTTCAGCGAGCGACCTTCAATGCTGCTTCCACGTCTTCCACGAGGTCATCCGTATCTTCAAGGCCGACCGATATCCGTAGCAGTCCGTCAGAGATACCGAGTTCGGCCTTCGCCTCGTCGGTAAGATTCTTGTGCGTCGTGGTCGCAGGGTGGGTGATAAGGCTTTTTGCGTCACCCAGATTGTTGGAGATGCTGAAGACCTGCAAGGCATTCTGGAACTTGAACGCAGCCTCCTTGCCGCCTTCCAGTTCCAGAGCAATGAGGGTCGAGCCGCCGGTCATCTGCTTGGCGATAATGTCGGCTTGCGGATGGTCAGCCCGGCCCGGATAGATCACGCGCTTGATGCCCGGCTTGCCAGCGAGGAAATCGGCCACCGCTGCCGCCGAATGCGTTTGCTGGCGCACGCGCACCGACAATGTTTCAAGACCTTTCAACATGATCCACGCATTGAAGGGACTGAGGCCCGGACCGGTGTGGCGGAAATAATCCTGCAGGGTGTTTTCAATCCATTCGCGGTCGGAGAGGACCACGCCACCAAGGCAGCGCCCCTGACCGTCAATATGCTTTGTCGCAGAATAAACGACGATATGCGCGCCGAGCTCCAGCGGCTTCTGGAAAAGCGGGGTTGCGAAAACATTGTCGACGATAAGCTTAGCGCCCGCTTCATTGGCAACCTGCGCGACGGCAGCGATATCGATAATTTCGAGCGTCGGGTTGGATGGGCTTTCAAGGAACATAACCTTGGTGTTCGGGCGAACAGCCGCTTTCCAGTTTTCGATGTCGGAACCATCGATGATCGAGATTTCGACGCCATATTTCGGCAGAAGCGTCTCGACGATGTAGCGACAGGAGCCGAAGACGGCGCGAGCCGAGATCACGTGATCGCCAGCCTGTACCTGACAGAGAATGGCGGCTGCGACCGCGGCCATGCCGGATGCGGTGGCGCGCGCTTCTTCAGCACCTTCCAGCGCGCACATGCGTTTTTCAAACATGTCCGTGGTTGGGTTGGCATAACGTGAATAGATGAAACCCGGGTCCTCACCCTTGAAACGCGCTTCGGCGGCTTCGGCATTGGGATAAAGGAAGCCCTGCGTCAGAAACATCGCTTCCGACATTTCGGCGAATCCGGAGCGCAGCGATCCGGCATGCACGAGTTCGGTTGCAGGGCGAAACTTGCGGGTATTCTCAGTCGTCATTTTTCCAACCTGTCGAAAAGCTGGTCGGCCGGGGCACGAGCCTCGGCGGCCAATAAAAAACCGGCCTTGCGAAAACGCAAAAGGCCGGTAACGAACCGCGGCCTTTTTTAGCGAATTCTTTAACGTGGCTGCAAGCCGGCCGGCCAAATCACCACGGAACAGTTTTCCATTATGCCTGTTGCGTGAAGCCGTCAATGCCGAAACCAACTCATTTCTCGAAAAGCGCATCCCGGGCGCCATGAAAATACTCTGATTCCTGCGGAAAACCCGGTTTCTAGCGGTTGGAAGGGTTGGCATCGAGGCCCCGAGCGGTCAATGGTCTTTGTCAAGCAATGCCTAGAGCACGTCTCTCGAAACCGGGGCGCGGGTTTCGGGATAGATGTGCGTGAAAACAAGAGAATAAAACATGTCGCTTGATAAAGTACGACATGTTTTAGGCTACGGAGTATCGGGTTGATGATGCAGAAAGATGCTGGAATTCTGGCGGACGCGGATATCTCCGCGCTGTTTGAAAGCGGTTTGCTGGCGTCGCCGCGCCCTCTTGATCCCGACCAGATACAGCCTGCGAGCCTTGATTTGAGGCTTGGCGCGAAAGCCTATCGCGTTCGCGCCTCTTTCATGCCGGGGCCGGGGACGCCGGTCATCGAAAAGCTCGAACGGTTGAAATTGCACGAGATCGACCTGACCGCAGGAGCCGTTCTGGAAACGGGCTGCGTTTACATCGTTCCGCTTCTCGAAAGCCTGGCGCTGTCGCCTGACCTTTCCGCGTCGGCAAATCCGAAGAGTTCAACGGGTCGTCTGGACATCTTCACCCGCGTCATTGCCGACGGAGCACAGGAATTCGATAAAGTGCCTGCCGGATATAAGGGTCCGCTCTATCTGGAAGTCAGCCCGCGTACGTTCCCAATCGTCGTGCGTACAGGTTCCCGCCTGTCGCAGATACGCTTCCGCAAGGGGCGTGCACAGCTTGACGAGGCTGAGCTTGCTGCATTGCACAAGGCTGAAACGCTGGTCGCATCGGAAATGCCGAATATCTCCGGCGGTGGCATTGCGCTGTCGGTCGATCTTTCAGGCGGGCCTGACCGGCTGATCGGCTATCGCGGAAAGCACCATACGGCTGTGGTGGATGTGGACAAGCGTGCGGCGCACGACATCCTTGATTTCTGGGAGCCGATCTATGATCGGGGCGCGCGCGAACTCGTGCTCGATCCGGATGAATTCTATATCCTCGTTTCGCGCGAGGCTGTGCATGTGCCACCGCTTTATGCAGCCGAAATGACGCCATTCGATCCGCTGGTCGGTGAATTCCGGGTTCATTACGCCGGCTTCTTCGATCCGGGCTTCGGGCACAGTGCCGCGGGCGGAACCGGCAGTCGCGCCGTTCTGGAAGTCCGCAGCCACGAGGTTCCGTTCATTCTGGAACACGGGCAAATTGTCGGGCGTCTGGTTTACGAACATATGCTGCATCGCCCGTCTGCGCTTTATGGGGTTGATCTCGGCTCCAACTATCAGGCGCAGCAGTTGAAGCTTTCCAAGCATTTTCGTTGACTATAATAGCCTCCTCCAAGCAAATATAATTCTGGTGGAGGAGCAAGATCGACGTGACGAACGGAACTGAACGCGATCGAGACAATAAGCTGCGAGCAGCAACCGATGCCCCGCAACGCAGGCTGTCGGTCGGCATTGTTGCTTTGCCCGGTTTTACGCTGAGTGCGCTCAGCCTTTTCCTTGATCCCTTCCGCCTTGCTGCCGATGATCGCGACAAGAGCCGCCAGATACGTTGTGCGTGGAAAATCTGCACGCTTTCAGGAGACCCTGTTACCTCCAGTTCCGGCATGGTGATCGAGCCGACGGCTCCGATTGGCGAACTCGACGATTGCGATTATGTGGCAGTAGTCGGAGGATTGCTGGCGCAATATCGGCCGAGACAGCAGGCGCTGGTGGATCTCATCAAGCGCGCCGACCGGCGCGGCAAGACGGTCGTGGGCCTTTGCACGGCCGCCTTTCTACTGGCGGAAGCCGGCCTTCTGCCGGACCGCAATTGCTGTGTCAGCTGGTTCCATCGCGACGATTTTCTGGAGCTTTTCGACGGTTATACAGCCGATACGACGAGCCTGTTTCATCGTAGCGGAAGGCATTTTACCTGTGCCGGCGGGCTCGGCACGGCATCGCTGGCGCTTTCAATCATTCAGAATGAGATTTCGGAGGAACTCGCGCGCAAGAGTGCGTCCATCCTCATGATCCCCTATGAGCTTGTCCGTTCCGAACAACCGGCGCTAAGCTTCAACGGGGTACGTTCGCCGATGATCCGCAAGGCAATCCGCATTTTCGAGGAAACACTGGAAGACCCGGTGCCGATGATCGACGTCGCGCGGCGATTGGGAATTTCCGTCCGCCAGATGGAGCGCGGCTTCAAGCTCGCCCTTGAGAGAACGGCGTTCGAGGTCCGTGAAGAGCTTCGGGTTAAGAAGGCCAAGGAACTCCTGTCGGAGACAAGCTTGTCGCTGCTGGAAGTGGCTGTTGCCAGCGGCTTTACCGATACGCGCAGCATGAACCGTTCGTTTTCGCGGCAGAAGCAGAAAGCCCCGCGCGAGTACCGCAAGCAGCGGTGAGCGAGGGCAGAACTTGCGCGGGCTGCATGGAGAGCCTATTTCTTGCGCGAAGAATCTGTCGCTTTGGCCGATAACCTTACAGGAGATTTGCATGTCGGATGGTGTAAACCGTTTTCTTGGCGATACCCCGGCCCGCGTTCTGATCAAGCTGGTGCTGATTTCGCTGGTGGTTGGCGTGGTCATGAGCGCGTTTCACTGGACGCCCTATGACATCTTGTACGGCATCCGGGATTTCTTCCTCCGCCTCTGGAACATGGGCTTTTCGGCAATCTCAGGTTTTGTCGACTATCTGGTCCTTGGCGCGGCTGTCGTCATCCCTGCCTTTATTTTGCTCCGCATCCTCAGCTACCGGAAATGAACTCAATTCAATAATTGGATAGTTCAGGCAGGCAATGCAGCAAAAACAAGGATTTATACTTAACCGGCGTGGCTTTCTTGTCCTCGCCGGAGGGGTGCTGGCCGTGACGGCAATGCCGTGGAAGGCGGCGTTGGCAGCAGGTGACGACGATCCCACCTCGATTTTCAATGCTATTCGCAAGGCAAACGGACTGCCTTTGATGGCGACGGATTCCAAGCTCGAGCAAGCCGCGCTCTATCAGGCAAAGCGCATGGCGAGTTATGGCGAGATCGGTCACAGCGTCGGCTGGGGTAACGGTTTCGTCGCGCGGTTGCGGCAAGCTGGTATCCGTGGGCCAGCAGCAGAGAATGTGGCGTCGGGGCAGCGCAGTACACAAGCCGTGTTCGATGCCTGGATGAAATCGCCCGGCCATCGCAAGAACATGCTCGACCCGACTTTCGAGCATTATGGTCTCGCCTGGGCAACGCCGGAAAACAAGCCAACCTATATATATTGGGCCATGATGCTCGGGCTCTGATGCCTGATTTCTCCTGACAGTCGGCTGTCAGAAACTGCGACAATAGGGTGGCCGAATTATCTGTCGTTCCGATCGATTCCAGAGTAGATCGTTCTGATCTGAGGGGAATATTCGGGACAAGCATTATGGATCAGTCGCTGCAACGTGGTGGCGTAACAAGGCCGTTTGAGGTCACACACAGGATGGTGATGCTGATCGCCATTCCCATGACGCTTGCCGCCATCACCACGCCGCTTCTGGGTCTTGTCGATATGGGCGTTGTCGGCCAGATGGGGCAGGCCGAGTTGATCGGCGGATTGGCGATTGGCGCGCTCGTCTTCGATTTTCTGCTGTCGATGTTCAATTTCCTGCGTTCAGGCACGACCGGACTGGTCGCGCAGGCCGTGGGTGCGGAAGACGCGGTGGAAGAGCAGGCTATTTTCTGGCGCGCAATCATCATCGCGGTGGTTGCCGGCGGCCTGATGATCCTGTGCCTGCCGGTTATCATCGCTGTCTCTTCCACCTTCATGCACCCGACTTCTGCCACACAGGAAGCCATGGCGACCTATGTGTCGATCCGCATGCTGTCGGCGCCGGTTGCGCTCATCAACTATTCTATCCTTGGGCTGGTGCTCGGGCGCGGACAGGGCATTGTCGGCCTCGGCCTTCAGGTGCTGCTCAACGGCATCAATATCGTGCTGTGTATTATCCTTGGGCTCGAATTGGGCTGGGGCGTCACCGGCGTTGCCTGGGCGACCGTGACCGGCGAGACCGTCGCCGCTCTCGTCGGCATGTTCATTGTGCTGCGGCATTTCCGCAAGGATGCGTCACTGCGACCAGACCGGGCGCGGATATTCCAAAAGCAAGGAATCTTGCGCATGGTCGCGATTAACCGCGACATCATGATCCGCTCTTTCCTGCTTCTCACGGCCTTCGCATTTTTCACCCGGGCGGGGTCCGATCTCGGACCGGTCACACTTGCGGCCAATGCCGTCTTGATGAACTTCTTCCTCATCGCCGGGTTTTTCCTGGACGGTATGGCGGCGGCGGCTGAACAGATCGTGGGTCGGTCTATCGGGGCGCGCTACAGTCCTGCTTTCGTGCGCGGCGCCAAGCTCACTTTCGTCTGGGGGCTGGTCATGGCGAGTATCATCGCCTTTTTCCTGCTGGTGTTCGGCGATGCGATCATCGGGCTTCTATCCAAGGCGGAAGATGTCCACGCTGAAGCCTTGAAATATCTGCCCTGGGCGGCGCTGACAGGCATGACCGGGCTGCTGGCCTTCCATATGGACGGGGTATATATCGGCGCCACATGGTCGCGCGACATGCGCAACATGATGTTCCTGTCGCTCGGCTTCTTTCTGGCAGTTCTTTATGCGGCAAAGCCCGTGATTGGTAATCACGGGCTTTGGCTGGCTCTCAACCTGTTTCTGTCAATTCGCGGAGTTTTGCTTCTGGCGATCCTGCCGCGGCGTTATCGTACAGAATTCACTGTTTGATCAGGCTCTCAGGCAGGCAGTGCGCGCTTCGCCCAGTCGCTGGTGTCCCGGTCGCGCAGTGCGGCGATGTTGGCGACGCCCTCGCGCTTCACAGCAGCAGACAGCCCGCGCAAGATCTCTGCGGGCAGGTTCGGCCCGCGATAAATCAGGCCCGTATAAAGCTGGACCAGATCGGCGCCAGCCTTGATCTTTGCCAGTGCTGTTTCAGCGCTATCCACGCCGCCGACCCCGATCAGCGGCATGTCGGGACCCACGCGCTCGCGCATCCGGGCGAGGACAATGGTGGAACGGTCGAAAAGCGGTGCGCCGGAAAGTCCGCCCGCTTCATTGCGGTTGTCGGCACTTTTCAGTCCTGCGCGTGAAAGGGTCGTATTGGATACGATAATGCCGTCCAGCTTCTGTTCCGTTGCCTCTGCGGCGATATCGTCCAGCTCTTCATCCGCGAGATCGGGCGCGATCTTGAGAAATACCGGACGCTTCAGCGTGCACATCTTGCCTTCTTCGTTGCGGGCTTCCAGCACGCGGCTCAACAACTCATGCAAGGCTTCGCGAGCCTGAAGGTTGCGCAGCCCCGGCGTGTTGGGCGAAGAGATGTTAACCGTGAAAAAGCGCGCCAACTGGTAGAAACGCTGAATACCGGCGACATAATCGGCGACGCGATCTTCGGCATCCTTGTTGGCGCCTATATTGACGCCCACAATGCCGCTTTTGCCTGCGCGTTGCGACAGGCGCTTGAATGCGGCATCATGACCTTCATTGTTGAAGCCGAGACGATTGATGACGGCTCTGTCATCCACGAGGCGGAAAATGCGCGGACGCGGATTGCCGCTTTGCGGACGTGGTGTGATGGTGCCGATTTCGGTAAAGCCGAAGCCCAGCTTCAACAGCGCATCGGGCACTTCAGCGTTCTTGTCGTAACCCGCGGCCATGCCGAGCGGATTTGGAAACTGCAGCCCCGCAACCTTGACGGAAAGAGCCGGATCGTTTGGCGCGCCGCAGGTCACAAGGCCCGTCTTCAGCCCCGCGATGGAAAGGCCATGCGCCTGTTCCGCGTCGAAGGCAAAAAGGGCGCGTCGCCCGAGAGTTTCAAAAATCCCGCTCATTAATCTTCCAGCTCCGGAAAAATGTGAAGACCATCATCGCCCAGTGGCAGGGTTTCAACCTTCAAAACAGCCGCAAGCGGCAGCTGTCCATACAGATGGGGAAACAGGGCTCCACCGCGTGAAACTTCAAACTTCAATGCCGCGCCAAGCGCGGCGGCGTTGACGCTGATCAGAAGCAAATCCTCTTGGCCCGCAAAATGCTTGGCCGCCGTTTCCCGCACCTGTGTTTCAGTAGAGAAATGGATATAGCCATCGGCAATATCAACTGGAGCGCCGGTAAAACTGCCAGCCTCTTCTGCCTGAGCCCAAAGCTGGCGCGGAGCGATCTTATAGATGATCTCGTTGGTCATGGCTGCTCTCTAGACCGAATTTCTTCGGAAATCAAAGTCCCGCATGTTCGATTTTCGTCGTAAACCTCCCATATGATGGGGACACCTCAAAGAGAAGCTGAAGGGAATGGCGTTATGTTCAACAGAAAGACACTGATGGTTCGTAATCTGGCTGCTGTTGCCCTTCTTGGTTCAGCGCTCGCCCCGGTTAATGCGCTTGCGCAGGAAAACGGGCGTTATCGGCTGGAAGGCACGGAAAACGGCTATGTCCGGCTGGACACGCGAACAGGCGCGCTCTCTACCTGTGCGGAGCAGCAGGGACAACTTGTCTGCAAGATGGCGACCGAAGATCGCGAGGCGTATGAGAACGATATTGCCAGCTTGCAGGACCGTGTGAAGAAGCTTGAGGACAAGGTTGCCGCTCTTGAAGGAAAGGGAGGAAGCGCTGCTTCGGGCCTGCCCACCGAGCAGGAGTTTGAGCAATCCATGAGCTATATGGAGCGGTTCATGCGGCGCTTTATGGACATAGCGAAAAGTTTCGACAGTGAGCCGGAGAAGCCGAACAACGAACCGCCTCCCGGCGGTCGGACCTGATGACAAGCAAAAAGGCGCCACGCGGCGCCTTTTCATTAGGGCATTTTCGAGCCAGATGGAGCGGAAGCACGAACGAAGGTGAGTGCTTTCCGTTCTATTGAGCGAAACGTTTTGTCGCTTCGATCAGTTCATGGGTGATGCCGGGTTCCGTGACGGCGTGCCCCGCATCCTCAACGATCTTGAGGTCGGCTTCGGGCCACATCTTTTTCAGCTGCCAGGCATTGATGAACGGCGTGCAGACATCGTAGCGGCCATGCACGATCACGCCCGGAATATGCCGGATGCGGTCCACATTGCGCAGAAGCTGATCGTCGGAATCGAGGAAGCCGCGATTTTGGAAATAATGGCATTCGATACGCGCAAAAGCGATGGCGTACTGGTCTTCGCCGAAAGCATCGACGCGAGCCGGATCGGGCAGAAGCGAAATGACCGAGCCTTCCCAGCGCGCCCAGCGCCGTGCCGCTTCAAGCTGCACCTGCGGGTCACGATCGGTGAGGCGCTTGTAATAGGCGGCGATCATGTCGCCGCGCTCGGCTTCCGGGATATGCTCCTGATAGGCCTCGAACTGATCGGGAAAGAGAATGCTTGCGCCGTTGGAATACATCCAGTCGACTTCAAAACGGCGCACCATGAAGATGCCGCGCAGGACAAGCTCTGCGACACGATCAGGATGCGATTGCGCATAGGCAAGGCCAAGGGTCGATCCCCACGAGCCGCCGAACACCTGCCACTTGTCGATGCCGAGATGCGCGCGAATGTGCTCCATATCCGCGACCAGATCCCAGGTCGTGTTTTCGCGCAGTTCCGCGTGCGGGGTCGAACGGCCGCATCCGCGCTGGTCGAACAGGATGATGCGATAGCGCTCCGGGTCATGCAGACGACGCATCGTCGGCGTGATTCCGCCGCCGGGGCCGCCGTGGATCATGATGACCGGCTTTCCGTCCGGGTTGCCGCATTGCTCCACGTGGATTCGATGCAGCGGAGAGACCTGCAGCATCTCTTCCTTGAACGGTTGGATTTCGGGATAAAGCGTATTGCGCGTCATGAAATGCCTTTTGGTTCCCTCCCATTTGGCTGGTCGGGCCGCTCTTATGTTACTTTCCGCTCACAACCTAACATACAATGAGGCCAGATGGCGGCAATGAGTCATGCGAAAAGGGATTAGCAACGTGAATTTTGGTTGCCCGAGCCAAAAAACGGCATAAAACGGAATGAATGGCTGATTGGCCTGCACCGCGAGGGGAGGAAACCTGAAAAAATGGCGCGCGAGGCACATGCATTTTATCATCGCTGACGATCATCCGCTTTTCCGGGGAGCACTGAGACAGGTCCTCTCAGGACAGTCACAAAGCGTGGAAATTATCGAAGTCGGCGATTTCGACGCCGTCAAGAAGCTGGTCGGTGAGCGAGAGGATATCGATCTTCTGTTGTTGGACCTGACGATGCCGGGCGGTACCGGGCTGTCAGGCTTGGTGACGTTGAAGGCCTTGCAGCCTGCACTCCCGATCATTATCGTTTCGGCAACTGACGATGCGGCAACGATCCGTCACGCGGTTGAGCTTGGCGCTTCCGGCTTCATCTCTAAATCTGCGAGCATGGAAACCATTGGCGAAGCCGTGCGCAGCGTTCTTGCTGGTGATATCTGGACGCCAGCCGATATTGAGCTGGATCATCCGCACGACCCCGAAATTGAGGCGCTCATTGCGCGGCTGCGCACGTTGACGCCGCAGCAAACGCGCGTGCTGACCATGTTGGCGGAAGGCCTGTTGAACAAGCAGATCGCCTATGAGCTTGGCGTGTCGGAAGCGACCGTCAAGGCACATGTTTCGGCGGTGCTGCAGAAGCTCGGCGTCGACAGCCGCACACAGGCGGTCATTCTTCTATCGCGCATCGGCAATGATGCGCTGAGCACGGATTAGACATTGCCCTGCTACTGGGCAGCGTTCTGCGCCGATGCGTTGTCCTGCCGCGCATGATGAAAATGCGATAACAGGGAACGGAGCGCGGCGGGCCGAAGCGGCTTGTGCAGGACCGTGACGTTTTCATCCTCGGCGCGCTGGCGCACTTCCTTGGAGCGATCGGCAGTCAGGAGGATGGCCGGTATCTCCGTCTGAAACGTTTCGCGGGCAAAACCGATCATATCGAGACCGTTTTCGTTCAAGAGGTGATAATCGGCGACAATCACGTCGGGCGGGACGGAGTGGCCCGCACAATAGCTTTTCAATGCAGCGCCGCTGCGCAGCGTCGTGACCCGGCATCCCCAGCCACGAAGCAGCGTTTCCATTCCCGACAATATGCTCGCGTCGTTGTCGATGCACAGAACATCGAGCCCCGTCAGCTCCAGAGTCCGTTGCAAACCGCGGCGACTCTTCACTTCGTCAGCGGGCACCTTTTCCTGCGAGACAGGAATGCGCAGGGTGAACATTGTGCCCTTGCCGGGCGTTGAAGCCAGGGCGAGCGGCAGCGACAAGAGCCTTGCGATGCGGTCGACGATGGAAAGGCCAAGACCAAGACCTTCGGCTTCCCGCATTCCTTCATCCAGCCGGGTGAACTCGCGGAAGACGAGTTTGAGCTTTTGCGGAGGGATGCCTATGCCGGTATCGAGCACCTGCAATTCCACAAAGGCCCCCCGGCGGCGCACGCCGAGCAAAATGCCGCCCTTGCGGCTATACTTGATCGAATTGGAGACGAGGTTCTGGATAAGGCGCCGCAGCATGTTGCGGTCGGTCTTAACGACGATGCTCGATGGCACAACGCGCAGTTTCAGCCCCTTGGCGGCGGCAAGCGGCGTGAAGTCGGTTGCAATCTGGCTCATCAGCTTGTCGAGGCGAAACACCGAGAGTTCGGGTTTGAGCGATCCGGTGTCCAGCCGTGAAATATCCAGCACCATGCCGAGAATGGCTTCCACGGCTTCCAGCGAGGAATCGATATTGCGGGCGAATTCGCTGGTTTCGGAACGCCCCAGTCTTTCGGCAAGTGCGGTACTGTACAGTCTGGCCGCGTTGAGCGGTTGCAGAATGTCGTGACCGGCAGCCGCAAGAAACCGTGTCTTCCCCTGATTGGCTTCTTCCGCTGCGGCTTGCGCCTTGGCGAGCTGCTGGTTGACACGGGTCAGTTCCGCCGTGCGATCCGCCACGCGCTGCTCCAGCATCTCAGCCGCCTTCTGGCGCGTGACATCCGCTTCGACCGCAGCCGTGATGTCGGTATAGGTTGCGACGATGCCGCCATCCGGCATGGGATTGGACTGGATTTCCAGCACCTTGCCGGTCGATTTCATGTTGATGCGCCATGGCTGGCGCACGGTCGCGAGCGAGCGTATGGCGCTGTTCTGGCCGTTGAACGATATATCGCCGCGACGGTGCAGTTGTTCCACGATTTCCGAAACGGGTATCCCAACTTGCATCACCTCATCGGGGAGGTCGAAAAGCTTGCGGAATTGCCGGTTCCAGCAGGTGAGCCGCAAGTCCTTGTCGAACACGGTGATGCCCTGTTCCATCTGGTCGAGCGCGGTTTGCAGCAGGTCACGGTTTTGCTGCAAGGCCGTCGAAGCATCGTCCAGGAGCTGCCGCGCATCGCGTCCGGACGCATCGCCCTTTTGCAACAGCAGTGACAGAACAAGCCGCGCGGATGCAGAGCCGACTGCCGTGCCGAGCAATTGCTCGGCATGGCGGATCAAAGGCGTATCGACGGTCATGCCGGGATCGAGCCGCCGCTGTTCCCGTCCTTCAAAGCGAAGAAAAGCGCGCTCCACGCGTTCAGCGCCGAGATAGCGGGCCATGGTAGCTTTCAACTCGGCGACAGTAACGGTCGTGCGAAAGCGTTTCAGCGTCGGTGTACCGATCACATAGCGCGGCAGGAAGATGCTGGCCTGAATACGCTCCAGCGGCGTCGAGGCGCGCGAGAGCGAACCAAGGACGTAGAACAGCGTATTGGCCGCAAGGCTCCACACCACACCGTTGGTGAGGGGAAGAGCATTGGTTCCGAAAAGCGCTTCCGGGCGCAATGCGGTAAAGCCCAGAAAGCCCTCGCGCAAAATGGCGGCATTTTCCGGCGCCATGGTGGGCAGCAGCAATGTGTAGGCCCAGACCAGAAACCCTGCCGAAAGACCAAGCATGGCGCCGCGCCCATTGGCATTGCGCCAGAACAGTCCTCCGATGAAGGCTGGCACGAATTGGGCGATCGCCGCAAAGGAAACGAAGCCGATCGAAGCCAGATGGATATTGTTGGAGGTGAAGCGATAATAGGCGAATGCCAGCGCGAGGATGCCAATAATGGTGAGACGGCGCGTGTTGAGAATGATTTTGGTGAGGTCGCGCTGTTCTGCTGCCTGCTGTTTCGCCAGCCGCCGTATGAAAAGCGGCAGCACGAGGTGATTGGAAATCATGATCGAAAGCGCGACGCAGGCGACGATGACCATTGCGGTTGCTGCCGACAACCCGCCGAGAAAGGCCACAAGTGCGAGCCAGTGTGCACCTGCCGCGAGTGGCAGGGCCAGAACATACAGGTCTCCGCTGACATTGCCCCCGAGTGTCATCACGCCGATCAGCGCGATGGGAAAAACGAAGATATTGATGAGCACCAGATAAACCGGGAAGAGCCACGAGGCGGTTCGCAGTTCCTTTTCACTCCGGCTTTCCACCACGGTTACGTGGAATTGACGCGGCAGCATGATGATGGCGGCAGCACTGAGGGCGCTTTGCACGATCCATGTGCCGATGGACGTTTGATAGTGGAACGCTTCCAGCGCCTCCGGCGACCGGGATATCTGGTTGATGAGTTGCGACGGAGCGCCGAACAGAAAGAAAGTGCAGGCAAAACCAACGGTCAGGAAGGCGCATAGCTTGATGACGGATTCAAGAGCCACCGCCAGAATGAGGCCGTTCTGGTGCTCGGTGGCATCGGTATGGCGCGTGCCGAAAAGGATGGCAAAGACGGCAAGCACGGCTGCGACGGGCAAGGAAATATCGCCGAACAGGAATACTGACGGATCGACGGCTGATCCGTAATGTTCCATGACGAGCCCCACGCTTCCGGAGACGGCTTTGAGTTGCAGCGCGATGTAGGGGATCGAACCGACGGCTGCGATGCAGGTCGCAAGCGATGCGACGCCAAAACTCTTACCGTAACGGGCAGCCAGAAAATCGGCAATTGATGTGATGTGTTCGGATTTCGCCAGTCGAACGATATGCCGCAGCAAACGGTTGCCGAGCGTGAAGACGAGAATAGGCCCGATATAGATGCCGAGGAACTCGAGGCCGCGCTGTGCCGATAAGCCGACGGAACCGAAAAACGTCCATGAGGTGCAGTAAACCGCCAGGCTGAGCGCGTAGATATAGGGACGCGGGGCACTGTTCCAGCGCGACGTGCGCCGGTCGCCGATGCTGGCTACTGCAAAGAGCAGCAGCAGATACAAAAAGGCGACGCCAATAATACCCCAGCCCTGCATAGCCGGCTTGTTCCCTCACTCCTCAACAGAAATGACGCAAGCACTTTCAGTGCGCTCGTGCAAGGTTATTGATCAAAAACAGTGCGCTTTCACCGCTTTATCTTTTCATTGGTAATTTTCGTCTACACACTGACAATGTGATCCTGAAAGAGCAGGGCCCTTTTCAGGACCGCGTTTGAAATGACAAGGCGCTTTTCGGTTTCGCTTCTGGAAAACGGCTTTGCATCCGCTGCCAGTTTATCTGGTGCCCAGGTTGATTTGGCGAGCGCCGCCGCAGGACGGCCCATGCGGCCCGCGTTCGTGAGGGAGACAGCAATGTTAAAGGAATTCAAGGAATTCGCCCTGAAGGGCAATATGGTCGATCTGGCCATCGGTGTCATCATCGGCGGGGCGTTCGGCGGCCTCGTCAACTCCATCGTCAACGACATCATCATGCCGATCATCGGTCTCATCACCGGCGGCATCGACTTTTCAAACATGTTCATACAGCTGGCAGGTGAACCCAAGACCACGCTGGCGGCTGCCCGCGAAGCCGGTGCGACCGTTGCCTATGGCAACTTCATCACGCTTCTCATCAACTTCCTCATCATCGCATGGGTATTGTTCCTTGTGGTGAAAGGAATGAATCGCCTGAAGAAGAAGGAAGAAGCAAAGCCGGAACCGGAAGCACCGCGCGAAGAGGTTCTGCTGACTGAAATCCGCGATCTTCTGGCAAAGCAAAAAGCCTGACCAATCAAGAACTGATGAATAAAGCGGGGCCTTTCGGTCCCGTTTTCTTTTGATCCATAAATGCGTTTGATCGGACCATCACAAAAAGCCGCGTGATTTCGCTACCGGGCCTTGATAAGCACGAAGTCAAAATCAAAGTCCAACGGGGGGAAATCATGACGCTCATCGCCAGTCTTCGTCGGGAAGCAGCTCTTTCACCGGAAAGCGGTATTGTGGCCGTTGCCAATCACGGGCGCGGACGGGAGGGACTTATTCCGCTCTGGGTGGGTGAGGGCGATCTTTCTACCCCCGATTTCATTCGCGCAGCGGCGCAAAAAGGGATTTCTGACGGGGAAACCTTCTATACCTGGCAGGCAGGCATACCGGAGTTGCGGGAAGCGCTGGCGCGCTATCATGCGCGGCATTTTCCGCTGCCTTTAAAGCCCGAGAATTTCTATGTCACCGGTTCCGGCATGCATGCCATCGAAATGGCGCTTACAGCAACCGTTGGACCGGGTGAGGAAGCGATTTATCTTTCTCCCGCCTGGCCCAATTTTGTTGGCGCGGCTGGTCTGGCTGGCGTTATGCCGGTTCCGGTTGAATTGGAATTCGGCGCCAATGGCTGGATGCTTGATCCGGAAAAGATCGCAGCGGCCATCACGCCGCGCACGAAAGCACTTTTCATCAATACCCCATCCAACCCCACCGGTTGGACCGCGGATCGGGAAACCTTGCAATTCGTTCTTGATCTGGCGCGCAAGCAGGGCCTCTGGATCATCGCTGACGAGATTTATACCCATTTTTATTATGGCGGCGGTCGCGCTCCATCCTTCATGGATATCATGGAGCCGGATGACCGCATCATCTTCGTCAATTCCTTCTCCAAGAATTGGGCTATGACCGGCTGGCGTATCGGCTGGATGACTGTGCACCCATCTTTGGGGCCGGTTATTGAAAACCTGATCCAATATTCGAATTCGGGCGTCGCACAATTCATGCAGCGTGGTGCCGTTGCTGCACTTGATGAAGGGGACAACTTTATTTCGATGCAGGTCGAACGCGCGCGTTCGACACGTGATCGCTTGTGTGCTTCGCTATTGTCTACGGGAAAAGTTCGCCTGACCCCGCCACAGGGAGCATTTTATCTTTTCTTCGGCGTGGATGGAGTCGGGGATTCCGTCAAGGCAGCCATTGATATGGTGGACAATGCCGAGGTGGGCCTGGCGCCGGGCGGCGCGTTCGGCCTTGGCGGCGAGGGTTTCTTCCGCCTTTGTTTCTGCCGCGAGCCACAGCAGGTGGATGAAGCCGCATCGCGGTTGGTACGCTGGATCGAACAGCTTTGAGCTTATCGCTTCACTGCTGAATGGGTGCGGGGACTCCGGCTTGCTGCAACCTTCATCAAACGCTGGAAGGTCGGGCACTCCATATGGCTTTCAGCGGGACAGGTCGCTGCGTGACGCAACCCGTCTCGCAGTGCCGCCAGATGCGTTATCGCACGGTCGAGATCATCCGCTTTCGCTGACAGGGTTTCACGGCTTATCGAAACCTGGCCGTCCGGCCCGAACATGCCCGCAATATCATCGAGCGAAAAACCAGCCGCCTGTCCGAGAGCGATCAGGGACAGCTTGGTCACAACGCCGGGATCAAAAACGCGACGCAAACCCCGCCGGCTGTGCGACGCAATCAGTCCCCTTTCTTCATAATAGCGCAGGGTCGAGGCGGGAATGCCCGTGACTTTCGCAACCTCTGCAATATCCATGTCTTTCATATTGACCTCAAGTTGACTTTAACTTGTATGGTCCGCCTTTTCAATGATCCGCGCAAGTGGAAAGGAAAGGTAAATGCTTGTTTTTCAGATCGTTTTCATCGGGGTGGGAGCGACACTCGTAACCGATATATGGGCAATGACGAGAGAACGGCTGTTCGGTCTTGCGAGCCTGGATTATGGGCTGGTAGGGCGCTGGTTCGGCCATATGCTGCAGGGGCGCTTCGTACACGAGCGCATCGTTGCCAGCGCACCACTTCACGCAGAGAAGCTTCTCGGCTGGAGCCTTCATTATGCGATCGGTGTGCTGTTCGCAGCTATTCTGGTTGCCGTTAGTGGGGTTGAGTGGATGCAGTCGCCGCAGTTCCTGCCAGCACTTGCCTTCGGATTGCTGACCGTCGCCGCCCCGTTTTTCATCATGCAGCCGGCGATGGGCGCGGGGATCGCCGCGCGAAAGACGCCGCAGCCATGGGTTGCCAGAGGCTGGAGTGTCGTGATGCATTTATGGTTCGGAGCTGGGCTTTATCTTGCGGCTCTGGCGGCAAAGCTCGTCTTCTGAGGCAGCAAAAAGGCCGGTTGAACCGGCCTTTTGTTCGAATGATCCTGTTTCTCAGCCGCCGGCTTTGGAAACCATGAGCGGAATGGTCCGCTCGGAACGGGCTGGTTGCTGCGAAACAGTGGGTTTGGCGTAAGGGATGCCGAGGGCGTTCCACACTTCCAGCAAGGCATCCTTGAGCCCGTCAATCAAGGCATCGTCATGCAGAGGCGACGGCGTGATGCGCAGCCTTTCGGTGCCCCGCGGGACGGTCGGATAGTTGATCGGCTGGATATAGATGCCGTGCACTTCAAGCAGACGGTCGCTCGCCTTTTTGCAAAGCTCGGGATCGCCGACCAGAATGGGCACGATATGGGTTTCCGATGGCATGACGGGCAGCCCGGCTGCGGAAAGCACATCCTTGGCGCGCCGGGCCTGACGCTGCTGACCGTCACGCTCCGCCTGCGAAGTTTTCAGATGCCGGATCGCAGCCGTTGCAGCAGCAGCGACTGCCGGAGGCAAAGAGGTGGTGAAGATGAAACCCGGTGCATAGGAACGCACCGCATCGACTATTGCACGCGAGCCGGTAATATAACCGCCGAGAGCGCCAAAGGCCTTTGCAAGCGTGCCTTCGATAATATCGATGCGATGTGCAAGACCGTCGCGCTCGGTAATGCCGCCGCCGCGCGCGCCATACATGCCGACCGCATGAACTTCATCGATATAGGTCATGGCATTATATTTATCGGCCAGATCGGCAATCTTCTCGATCGGAGCGATATCGCCGTCCATCGAATAGACGGATTCGAACACGATCAGCTTCGCGCGTGCAGGATCGGCAGCCTTCAAAAGCTGTTCCAGATGCTCGACGTCGTTGTGACGGAAAATCTTCTTTTCCGCTCCCGAACGACGCACGCCTTCGATCATCGAAGCATGGTTCAACTCGTCGGAAAGAATAAGACAGTTCGGCAGCAGTCGGGCAATCGTGGAAATCGAAGCTTCATTGGAAACAAAGCCCGATGTGAAGACGAGACCAGCTTCCTTGCCGTGCAAATCGGCCAGTTCGTTTTCAAGCTCCACCAGCGGATGGTTGTTGCCGGAAATATTGCGCGTACCGCCCGAACCCGAGCCCGCATTGCCGGCTGTGTCGCACATAGCCTTGATGACATCGGCATGGTGTCCCATGCCAAGATAGTCATTGGAACACCAGACGGTGATCTCACGGGCAGTGCCATTGTTGCGCCAGATAGCTCGGGGGAAACGTCCGACAATACGTTCAAGATCTGCAAAAACGCGGTAACGCTTCTCGGCGTGCAACTGGTCGATCGCTTCTTCGAAAAAACGGCGATAGTCCATAATGCGCTCCTTAGTCTGTGCCCTAACTAGCGCTTTTGGCACTTGCAGTCCATGGCGCATCGGAGGGCAATTTGCCACGTTTTCGTGAAGCAGCATTGATTAAAATCAAGCCTATAGGCTTCGCGCTCCCATTAATGGTAATCCGTTTTGCATTACGAATTCTACCGGTATATCGCGCAGATTGACACATATATCGGCCCGCGGGTCTGGCTGAGCGTGGGTTCATGGCTGACTTCCGTACAATTGGATATGCACCAAACCAAGCCCCGGCTCAGCGCGTAAGGGTCTTCCGCAGGAACTGCAGCAATATATCGTTGCGCCGGATCGTAAGGCGCGGAATGCCAAACGGATCGTCCGTTGGTCTCGCGCGACGTTTTTCGGTGGTCGTTGCGTTTTTATAGCCTGCCGCTTGGACGATCTTGCGTATTGCCGCGTTTTCTCCACCGTAGGGATAGGCGAAAGATGTGACTTCGCTGCCGAGCAGGTCTTCGATCTTTGTTCGCGATTGCTGAATCTGCGCAATGGCATCCTTTTCGCTCGCGTCTGGCAGGAAGATATGATCGAGCGTATGCGAGCCAACTTCATGCCCAAGCTGTGCCCATTCGCGCATTTCGGCGACGCTCATGCAGTTGGCGGGCTTAACACCAATTTTCTGGTCCCAGAGATTGAAGCCGCCGATCTGATTGGCGACGAAATAGTTCGTTGCCGTAAAGCCAAAATCCTGCAGAACAGGCAGAGCATTGCGAAAAACATTCTCGAAACCATCGTCAAAAGTGATGACGGCGACTTTCCCCTGTTTTCCGCCGTAGAGGTAAGGGATTGCATCACGTACTGACAGGCCACGATAGCCCAGTCTTTTCAGCCAGGCCATTTGCTGGCGAAAACGATCTGGATGAACGGTCATGCTGCGATAGGGCGCGCGATGTTTCGGCGGGACGTCAATCTGATGATAAAGAAGGATCGGAACAGGCACGGAATCCTCAAACAGCTGCACGCGAGCGCGATTTTATCTTCCAGCGATAAAGCGGACGCAAGATTTCACGCTTCAGCTTATCTGGCAGGGAACGCGATTTCTGGATCGTGCTGCCACCCAGACGCACCGAAATTTCTTTTACGCCCCCCGGGAGGACAGACAGCGGTTTCAGCCCGGTGATCCAGTTCATTTGCGCAGTGGTGTCGACGGGGCGGTCGAAAATTTCGGTTGCTGACAGCAATCGTTGCGCGGCTTCTCGCCCGACAAGCTGGGCCACCATGCCAAGGCCGACCGGCACGGGCTCAATCACACGAACGCCCTCTGTGGTTAACACCACCCGACCGCTTTCTCGCTCGCGAAAGGGAAAACGGATAAAACTGTCAGCTTTTAGAATCTGGCAGGCAGCGGAATAGGCTGCGGCAAAATCCGGCGTCAGTTCCACATCATCTTCCAGCACCAGGCCTGCGTCCA
>Ga0180222_1000214_pt1 | contig 100361 bp, 101 predicted proteins | sample eDN5th37CKraftOP_FD_151336 | JGI IMG/M metagenome (GOLD analysis project Ga0180222, IMG submission 151336) | Enriched Organic Plus compost microbial communities from Emeryville, California, USA - eDNA 5th pass 37_C Kraft OP (version 2) (version 2) ... | reverse complement strand
GCAGCAGCACCACCGGCAGGATGACGATGGTGAGCCACGACATGATGTTGAGGAAGCCGCTCATCAGCGCGGAGCGCTGCGGCCCTGCGATGCCCTGCACGAAAAAGAAATTGTGCAGCTCGAGCCGTAGCGGATGTGTGCGCTTTCCGGACACCTCCAGAAAGCCGATGGCGTGATCGAACTCGATTGCCTTGCGCGCAAGGAGCACGAGCTGCGCAAGAATGCCGAGATGGAACAGCACCAGCACGATCGGCGCGAACTGGAAAAACTGCTTGAGCTGGATCTTGACCTGCAGGATCGGCAGCTCGACCGGCGTCTCCATCAGAAGCGCCTCGTGCGTCACGCCGGCGACGGCGATGACGAGGTACGTCATGATGGCGAGGAAGATGAGCCAGCCGGTGTGCGCGGTATCGCTCGAGCTGTTGACCGCTTCTAGCAGGCTATAGGGATTGACTGGGGTATCGGCATCCGCCGAACGCTGCGTCCTGTCCGCCATACCGTGACACCCCTACGCCAGTAACCGATTCCGCGCGCCGCCTCGGATGGGCCGGCCCGCAATGAACGTCGCAAATCAAAACGGGCGTCAGAACAGATCAGACGCTCGCGCGGCAGGATCGAACGCTTCGCCCTGGAGCTTGCCGGCAGCGAATTCCCCTTCGATGCGCGCGATGAGCGCAAGTGCGCAGACCTTATGGGAAAAAGTGTGACATCCGCCCGTGCATGTGTCCAAGTCTGCTGCCCCCCTTGCTCTTTGCCTATCGAGCGTTGCATGACTCCAACGGGAGTCGCCCATCCGGTCGCCGCCGATTGCCCGAGCAGCCCCAGGATGGCCGAACCACCGCAGGAGAAGAGGCGCGTGAGCCCCACACAATTCAACTGCCGGAAATGTCCCGGCTATTGCTGTTCCTATCCGCTCATCCCTCTGGATAAGCGCGATGTCGAGCGGCTGGCGAAACACCACAATCTCAGCTTCGATGAAGCCAAGAGCGCCTTCACCAAAGAGGAGCATGGCCGCAAATATGCCATGCGCCGCAAGAAAGACGACATTTATGGGCACATCTGCCGCTTCTTCGATACCAAGAAGCGCTGCTGCACGGTTTACACCGCCCGCCCCTCGGTATGCCGGTCCTTTCCGGGCGGGGCGCGCTGCGGCTACTATGATTTCCTGAGCTTCGAGCGCCGCGCACAGGAAGACGAGGAATTCGTCGCCCTCACCAACCACGACGCCCGATAACGCCGCCGGATCGCGGCACGCTGATCGCAAGCGGGCGGGAATAATTCCCGCCGCTGCACTCAGGCGGAGGGACCTTCCGGCGCAGCAGTTTTCGCTGCGATCTGCGGAGATTGAACGTGCTCGGGCCGAACGCCAACCCCGACAATCCGGGCCGGGATGCGCTGCAACAGCGGCATGCGGTCGATAAGCCGCATGAACCGTGGCGGGCGTAGCGGACGCGTCGAGCGCAGCACCGGCTTGATGATGCGGTTCTGCGCCAGCACTTGCAGGCGCTGCGTTACGCGGGTCGGCAGGGTGCGGCGGTGCTGCACCTTGGCCAGGTCGAACGTCGTCAGCGTTCCCTTGCTGAGTGGCTTCCACAGGATGTTGGCCGCTGCGACGGCGTCCTGAATGGCGAGGTTGATGCCGACGCCGCCCACCGGCGACATCGCATGGGCGGCATCCCCGATGCACAGGAGGCCCGGCCGGTACCAGGTGCGCAGCCGGTCGATGGAAACGCTGAGCAGCTTCACGTCATCCCAGGAGCGCAATTCGTCGACGCGATCGGCCAGTAGCGGCAGTCCTTCGGCGATGAAGCTGCGGAACGCGGGGAGCCCCTGCGCGCGGATGCTTTCCGACTTCCCCTTCGGTATGACGCAGGCGATCTGGTAGTAGTCGCCGCGGTCGAGGAGGGCGAAGAAGCTGCCCGCGTTCAACCGCCCGGACGTCGTCGGATCATCGGGCCGTCGCGAAAGGCGCATCCAGAAGACATCGATCGGCGCGCCGATGTCCTCTACCACGAGGCCCGCCTTCTCCCGCACCGTCGAGTGCCGGCCGTCGCATCCGACCGTGAGATTGGCGTGCACGTCGAGCGGGCCTTCCGGCGTCTGCGCCCGCACGCCCACAACGCGCCGCCCTTCCTTCTCGAGGAGATCGACGACCTTCGCCTGCATGATCAGCCGGAAGTTCGGATAGCGGCGCGCCTCGGCAGCGAGGAAATCGAGAAAATCCCACTGCGGCATGAGTGCGATGAAGGCGTGGCGCTTCGGCAGAAAGGTGAAGTCTGCGAAGTTGATCGGCGTGGATCCCACCATCACGCTCAGCTTCGACACTTCGTTATGGGGCAGCTTCAGAAGCTCATCGAGCAGCCCTAACTCGTCCATGATCCCGAGCGTCGAGGGATGGATGGTGTCGCCACGGAAATCGCGCAGGAAATCGCGGTGCTTCTCCAGCACCGTGACATCGATGCCCGCGCGCGCCAGCAGCAGCCCCAGCATCATGCCGGCCGGGCCGCCGCCTGCTATGCAGCACGTCGTCGTCAACGCTCTCTGCGAAGCGCCTCCGTCCTGACCTGCTGCGGTTTGGCTCATTCTTCCAGCCCACACGCCTTCATCAAAGTGTCGAACTGCTGGTCGGCGTCCTGCTCCAGCGTTTCGACCCGCTCGTGCGGCACACCGCTATCGATCAACCCCTTGGTGATACCGACGAATTCGGTCGTATTTCCGTTCAGCGTCGCCGTAAGCACGAGCCGCAGATAGCGCGACAGCTCGATACCCGCCTTGTCGGCAACGCAGTTGCAGGTCTCCGTCCGCTTGGCATCGCCGCGCGTACAGGCATTCAGCAAACGCTCGCGCTCCTCGGGCGGATAGCTGCCGCCGACCGCCAGATCCGCTTCACTCATCGCGATGGCTGGAACGTTCTTGGCCCAATAATAGATGCCGATAAAGCCCGCGGCCGCCGCAAGGAAAAGTACACCAAACCCAACGAGCAACCACTTCATCAGTTTCATCGGCATCCCCTCTTTGCGGCCTGCTCCGGCGCCCGCGGGGAGATTAGCCGCGTTCTGGCAACGGCGCCACGTCCGCCGGTTGGCACGAGCCATCCGCGGAACGTTTAAACCAAAGCAACGCAAACCCGATCACGGGCAGAAAAATATCCGAATAGAAGACGATACCCGCGTTACCGGGCGCCATGTTGCCGGTCGCGACCATATCGCGGATGTGCTCCACGGCAGCACCCCACTGAAACATCGCCGGCCCGAGGATGGAGGCGACCCGAACCATGCAGTTGCCTTTGAAAGCGAGCAGCCCGACCGCGGCAAAGCCAAGGCTTGCATACCCTACCTCCGCTTGAAACGGACTGTCCGCCCAGCCGATGAAATGCGCGGCCACCTCGCCGAAGAACACGTGGAAGACGAAGTTGTAGAAGTACGCGAACGCGATTGTGAAAAGGATGAAGTAGGCCAGTAGCGCTTCAGAGAGGTTTTCCCGTGTGAAGCCGTCGGGCTTCCTCGCCACGGCCGCGAGCGCTGCCGCGATCCCCAGCACCAGGAACGTCAGCGTGAAGTTGGACATCGCAAATCGGATCAGCTCGGCCATCGGATCGCTCCCCCTTTTTCAGCCGCAGCCACCGTATGTCGTGATCCCCTAAGCACCGGTTGCAAGAACACAAAACCGGAAAAATTCAAGGTCAATTTTTAGTAATGTTATAGTCTTGCGCTTCCCGGATCTCCATCCCATCTTTTTGCAGCGACGAAGTCAGAAACGCTCGCGAAACCAGCAACATTTGCCAAGCGGAGGAAGCAATGAAACTTCTTACTGCCGCCGCGGTAGCGGCCCTCACCGTTGCAATCGCCGGCCCCGCAGCCGCAGCAACCGTGAAGAACACCAGCGATGGCGAATTCACGATCGGCGTCGATCTCGGCAACACCGAGAAAGTCGAAACCGTCGGCGCAGGCAAGGAAGTGAAGATCGATTGCAAGGACGGCTGCGGCGTCACCGGGCCTTGGGGCTTTTCATGGATGGTGAAGGACGGCGACGTGATCAGCTCGAACGGGCAGTCGCTCATCTCGGTGCAGGAGCCGGCGGCGAAGAAGAAGTAACGCCGCTTCGAAGCGCTGCCAGAACCCGACGCTGAAATCGCGCCATTCCTTATTGAAGATAATTGGCGTGCAGAGCTGTGTGAAAGGCCGTGGTTTCCACGGCCTTTTTATCGAAGCCTGTCGAGCGAGCAATGGCGTCCAAGTGTTGTCACCGCGCTGAAGGGGAAGCGGACAAAGCCCGAAACGCCGCGCGTTGCCGTCTCACCGTCGGTAGCTGTTGAACACGGCATTTCCCCCTCGGCTTTCCGAAGCCGTTTGCGACTTTCAAACACTCGCGGGATAGGCCCTGCCCTTTTGTGTTGCGGGCGTCTGCTCGGCAAGCCGATACCCCGCTGTTACCGAAGCTCTTCAGGCACCGGCCGTCTCACGTGACTCTACAAGGACCCGGCCCAACCGTAGTGCTCCCCCGCGGCGACCGAACCGGGTGCCGCGGACCGGGCCTGCCGGTCCGTCCAACACAGGAGCTGTCTTTCCGGCGCTTGCGCCCGTCATCCGGCGCGACAGTTGCGGCGCTTTCGCCCCAGGGCACCTGCTACTATCTATGGTGCTGCCCCGGGGAACCGCCCCTCCGGGCGGGTTTCCCAACATTTGCCGCCCAAACCGGCGTCGGTTAGACACAACGCATGGCCAAAGCCCCTAAGCCGCCCGCGGCGCCGTCGCTGATGAAGACCATTCACGTCCGCGGCGCGCGCGAGCACAACCTGAAGAACGTCGATCTGGAAATCCCGCGCGACGCCCTCGTCGTGTTCACGGGGCTCTCGGGCTCGGGCAAGTCCTCGCTCGCCTTCGATACGATCTATGCCGAAGGCCAGCGCCGCTACGTCGAAAGCCTTTCCGCCTACGCGCGCCAGTTCCTGGAGATGATGCAGAAGCCGGACGTCGATCATATCGACGGCCTGTCGCCCGCCATCTCCATCGAGCAGAAGACGACCTCCAAGAATCCGCGCTCCACCGTCGGCACGGTGACGGAGATCTACGACTACCTACGCCTGCTGTTCGCGCGCGTCGGCGTGCCCTATTCGCCCGCCACCGGGCTGCCGATCGAAAGCCAGACCGTCTCGCAAATGGTCGACCGCGTCCTGACGCTCACGGAGGGCACGCGCCTCTACCTGCTGGCGCCCATCGCGCGCGGACGCAAGGGCGAGTTCAAGAAGGAGCTGGCCGAGCTGCAGAAAAAGGGCTTCCAGCGCGTCAAGGTCGACGGCACTTTCTACGAAATCGACGACGCGCCCAAGCTCGACAAGAAATACAAGCACGACATCGACGTCGTCGTGGACCGGCTCGTCGTGCGCTCCGACATCGCCAAGCGCCTCGCCGATTCATTCGAGACCGCGCTGAACCTCAGCGAAGAGCAGGTTGCCGTCGCGGAATTCGCCGACAAGCCGCTTCCTGCCTCCGAAACGAAGGGCGCCAACAAGTCCAAGAACGAGACGCACGAGCGCATCGTGTTCTCGGCGCGCTTCGCCTGCCCCGTGTCCGGCTTCACCATCGACGAGATCGAGCCGCGCCTCTTCTCGTTCAATGCACCCGCGGGCGCCTGTCCGACGTGCGACGGCCTCGGCACCGAATTACAGTTCGAGCCCGAGCTCGTCGTGCCGAATGCCGATCTGTCGCTCGCCCAGGGCACCATCGTCCCCTGGGCCAAGACCGGTGCGTCCTCGCCCTACTACGAGCAGACGCTCGAAAGCCTTGCCGAGCACTTCGAGGTGTCGATGGACACCCCCTGGAACAAGCTGCCCAAACACGTGCAGCTCGCCATCCTCTACGGCACCGGCGACGACGAGGTCACGTTCACCTATTTCGACGGCACGCGGAACTACAAGACCGTGAAGCCCTTCGAAGGCGTGATCGGCAACATCGAGCGGCGCTGGCGCGAAACCGACAGCGACTGGGTGCGCGAGGAGTTGGAGCGCTACCAGGGCTCGCACCCGTGCGAAGCCTGCGGCGGCTATCGCCTCAAGCCGCAGGCGCTGGCCATCAAGGTCAACGGCAAGCACATCGGCGAAGTCACCGATATGTCGATCAAGACCGCGAACGACTGGTTCGCCGGCCTGCCGAAAACGCTCACCAAGCAGCAAAACGAGATCGCGACGCGCATCCTCAAGGAGATCCGCGAGCGCCTGCAGTTCCTCAACGACGTCGGCCTCGAATACCTGACGCTATCGCGCTCGTCGGGCACGCTATCCGGCGGCGAAAGCCAGCGCATCCGCCTCGCCTCGCAGATCGGCTCCGGCCTCACCGGCGTGCTCTACGTGTTGGACGAGCCCTCCATCGGCCTGCACCAGCGCGACAACGACCGCCTGCTGGGTACGCTGAAGCACCTGCGCGACATCGGCAACACGGTCATCGTCGTCGAGCACGACGAGGACGCCATCCTCGCCGCCGACTACGTCGTCGACATCGGCCCCGGCGCGGGCGTGCACGGCGGCCGCATCGTCTCGCAGGGCACCCCCGCCGAAATCATGGCCGACCCCGAGAGCCTCACCGGCCAGTATCTCTCCGGCGTGCGCCAGGTGCCGCTGCCGAAGCAGCGCCGCGCGCCGCAGAAGGGCAAGTCGCTGAAGATCGTCGGCGCGTCCGAGAACAACCTCAAGGATGTCACCGTCGAGATCCCGCTGGGCCTTCTCACCTGCATCACCGGTGTCTCCGGCTCCGGCAAATCTTCGCTGATCATCGACACGCTCTATGCCGCCACCGCGCGCAAGCTCAACAACGCGCGCATCCATGCGGGCACGCACAAGCGCATCGAGGGCCTCGAGCAGCTCGACAAGGTCATCGACATCGACCAGTCGCCCATCGGGCGCACGCCGCGCTCCAACCCGGCGACGTATACGGGCGCCTTCACGCCCATCCGCGACTGGTTCGCGGGATTGCCCGAGGCGAAGGCGCGTGGCTACGGCCCTGGGCGCTTCTCCTTCAACGTGAAGGGCGGACGCTGCGAAGCCTGCCAGGGCGACGGCGTCATCAAGATCGAGATGCACTTCCTGCCCGACGTCTACGTGACCTGCGACGTCTGCAAGGGCAAGCGCTACAACCGCGAGACGCTGGAAATTACCTTCAAGGAGAAGTCGATCGCCGACGTGCTCGACATGACGGTGGAGGAAGGCGCGAAGTTCTTCTCCGCGGTGCCGTCGATCCGCGACAAGCTGGAGACGCTGGCGCGCGTCGGCCTCGGCTACATCAAGATCGGCCAGCAGGCGACGACGCTGTCGGGCGGCGAGGCGCAGCGCATCAAGCTGTCGAAGGAGCTGTCGCGCCGCGCGACGGGCCGCACGCTGTACATCTTGGATGAGCCGACCACGGGCCTGCACTTCCACGACGTGGCGAAGCTACTGGAGGTGCTGCACGAGCTGGCCGACGCCGGGAATACGGTCGTCGTCATCGAGCACAATCTGGAAGTGATCAAGACCGCCGACTGGGTGATCGACATGGGCCCGCAGGGCGGTGACGGCGGCGGGCGCGTGGTGGCGGAAGGGACGCCCGAGGACATCGCCGCCACGAAGGAAAGCTACACGGGGCAGTACCTCAAGCCGATCATGGCGCGTAAGGCGGCTGCCGCGCCGGGCGGCCGGCTCCGCGAAGCGGAGTCGGAAGGTACGAACAAGAGAGCGAAGCGGCAGGCGGCGGAGTAGCTCATGATCACCGGAATCTCATGCGGTAACTGCGACCAACCGCTCGAAGAACAGCCTAACGGCACCGCATCTGAGATAGCGCCTTGTCCCTTTTGCGGCAGCAACCTTCGCCATATCAACGTAGGCGTCAGGGCCACGATCAGCATCGACGCACGGGCCTCCCTGAGATCGAAGCAGGGCCGCATCTATTCAACCACAAAGAGAAGGTGGCTCCCCGCGAAGGAGATATTCTCGGGTGACGATTTTTTTAGACGGACGTCACGATGGTCCGTAGTGCGACGTGTCATAGACCGCGCAGGTGACTGGTACAGCGAGGTTATCTACGATCGAGAGACAGGCGAGATACACATGGATAAGTCAGAGCCACTATCGACCCACATCAACCATGGATCGGCTAAAGCTAAGCGACCAACTAAGCTCGGGAAGTAACCGTGAGCACGCAGGCACCAGCAATGCGGCGGTGGTCATCGAGCACAATCTGGAGGTCATCAAGACGGCCGACTGGGTCATCGACATGGGCCCGCAGGGCGGCGACGGCGGCGGGCGCGTGGTGGCCGCCGGCACGCCGGAGGACGTCGCTGCGACGAAGGAGAGCTACACCGGGGCGTACCTGAAGCCGATCATGGCGCGCAAGCCCGCGCCTTCCGGCCGGCTCCTCGCAGGGGAGTCGCCCGGCGCCAGTAAAGGCGGGGAGTCGCCCGGCGCCAGTAAAAGAGCCAAGCGGCAAGCGGCGGAGTAGTGGCGCAATCAGAAGGTGCGAGCCGATTTCTGCCGCCCATCGGAACTGGGCATCGCTCTCATGCTTGATAGCACTCCGAAAAAGCGCAGCGAAACCCCTTCGATTCGCATCGCAGAGGCGGTGTGGCGCATATAGCGCGCATCTGAGAATATCCCCTCGCGGGGGTATCAAAGGCGAATTACCGTCGTTAGTCTGCAATCGGATCTTTCGTTCTGGTATTGCACAGGAACGACATGACATTGCAAAAATCCGGATCGCTTATTCCTTTCGCGACCACCAAATTCAAGTTCGTTGCTGTTGCCGCTGCTCTGTCGTTGAGCGGGCTTTCCGGTACAGCGCACGCGCAGATCGGCCTTTCGCATGCAAAAAAGGGCGGCTCCTACCTGTCCATCGAGGGCGGCTATCAGAATCGCTCCGGCGTCGACACGGCAGTTCCGCAGGCGGGCGGTAGCAATCCCTATGCAGATGGAACGCACGTCCGCCAGCGCGCCTTCGCTTCACCGGACCGGATCGATGTCACAACTTCCATAAGTCAGGGTAACAACAGCGCCACGACATCAACCACCATCAACGCCGATGGCAGCTCCGTCGACTCGTCGACACAGCAATCTTCCGGGGATCGGTTCATCTCAACGAACACCACCGCCACCGCTTACGCTGATCCGAGCCGGACGGATTCGACGTCCTTCGTCAGTATGACCGGCCAGGATGTCGGAGCTGGTGGCACAAGTCCTCATTCGACATATTTGCAGGTGACCGGATACAGCAGAGCCTGGGCGGAACAGGTCGGCAACTTAACGGGCGCGGGGGCGATCAACTTGAACGGGCAGGCGTCCGCCATTATTCCGGGACACGCCAGCGGAGATTCTGTTGGCGAACTCAGGGGCACAAACGTCTTCGCCGCCGGCGCGGCCGCATCCGTGGCCGTGTCTGAAAACACAGGAGTGGGGAGCGGCATTGCCACTGTTCCAAACAGTTCCGCCCAGTTCGGGTGGGCTCCGGCGTCCCTGACTGCAGGGGCTCAGGTGCAGGTCCCGGACAGGTCTGCCGGCTCAAACGTCCTATTTGATAATCCTGTCGGCCCTGCTGAACTTACCGTCGTTACAACCGCCAGTCAGATCGACTCCACAACAGCAGTAGCCGGCGGGCTAGCGGGGCAGAACTCACTGCTGCGTTCCGGCACAGCGGGCGCAAGCGTGGGCAGCACCGCAGCCGAGGCTCAGGCAAGCTATAATTTCCAGGGTGAGGCAGCGACTATACGGGTGACCGGCAGCACGGAATCAGCGGTAGCGAAACTCGACGCGCAGGACGGTGCCTTCGGCGGTGTTTCTTACGGCTACGTGCTACCCCGCCGGATGTGGGGCTTTCTCGATCGCCTCGAAGCCTATGGCACGTTCAGCAACAACGACGATACCTCTCAATCTACCGGCTATAGCTTCACCGCCACGAGCAGCGACGGCCAGGTCGCCATTGGCGAGTTCGACACCGACGGCATCGCCAACAACGCCTCCGTCAGCGATAGGACGCGCGAAATCGGCATGCGCTTCAAGTCGGATAATTTCACCGACACTTCTTTCCCGTTGATCGTCAGCCTCGAGCCATTCTATCGCAACGAGAAGATTCGGACGCGCGCGGCCATCGGCGACAGTTACGCGCAGGAAAGCAATGCCAGCACCGACATGTACGGCGTGCAATTGGCGCTCGAGACCGAAATCGACATGTTTATCCCCGAGCTGAGCTTCATCGGCCGCATTGCCGGTGGCGGTTACGCGGTGAGCTTCGACCAACACAGCGCGCAGCATATCGCCACCTACTCGGAGGGTAGCAGCAGCGGTGACGACGCGACCGGCTATCGCCTCGGCGCGGAGGCCGGATTCCGCTTTGCGGCGAGCGACACCTCGTTCGTCTCCGCAACCGGCGCCGTCGATCATTTCAGCAAAGCCGCAACGACTGGCGCGCGCCAGGGCATGCCATCCGCCAGCCTTGGAAAACAGACCGACTACCAGGCGAAACTCAACTTCATCTTTCTCAACTGATGTTTGGCGCCAGCGCGCATCGAACGCGCCTCGCTCCCATTCGTCTGGCCAACATCCGGGGGAAACATCGGTCGACAACCCGAGCCCGCCGAAGGCCGTGCCCGAGCCGCGGGGGGACTGAGGCGTTCGCCGCCTGGGGCCCGACAACGCTTCGGCTTTAGGTGGGGATCAAGCGGCCGGTGTCGTTGGCGGTTGCGGTGCTTCAGCCTCTCGCGCCACGGCTCCCCGGACTTTCTCCCGCGCGGCTTCGCCACGACTTCTCCCGCGCGGCTTCGCCACGACTTCTCCCGCGCGGCTTCGCCACGACTTCTCCCGCGCGGCTTCGCCACGACTTCTCCCGCGCGCTTCGCCACGACTTCTCCCGCGCGGCTTCGCCACGACGGTGAGAGTCCGGGAGGGGGAAACCCCTGAAACGCCGCGGGTATGCCCCAAATCCTGCGCGGGGCGGCAAACGCCGCTTCATTACCAAGCCAACCAGCGGCGCTTCCCGCCCCACAGCCCCTCAACGTCCTCAACCGGGTCCCCGTGTGGTGCCGGCCGCGGGCCCGTGCGTGCCGTCCGGCATCCGGCCAACAACGCTCACACGGAGGAGCCTCCCCTTACTTGCCCGCCAGCAACGACGATGACGATTTCCGCGCCGCCCAGCGCAAGATGCGCGACGGGCTGGCGCTCGTGATCCGCCGCGAGCTGCGCCACATGCGCCGCGGCTCGGCACAGCCGCGCAGTCTTCGCCTCCCCAAGGAAGGGCGCATGCTCAAATCGCTTCTCGCCGGAGCCGAGGCCGCCGGTCTCCTGCTGCCGGAAGAAACGGCGGGCCGAGCGGTGCCATCGCGCTGCGAAGGGAGCCGTCGCGGCCTAAAGAATGCGCAAGCGCGTGAGCCAAAAGGTTGCGCGCGCCGGCCGTATGCGGTCAAAGGCCGGAAACCGCCCAAACGCAAGGACGACGATCGATGAGCACGCTGCCCCCATGCCCGCAGTGCAAGAGCGAATACACCTACGAGGATGCCAGCCTGCTGATCTGCCCCGAGTGCGCGCACGAGTGGAGCGCGAAATCCGATGCCGGGGCGGATGATGGCGATGGCGTGAAGGTCTACCGCGACTCCGCGGGCAACACATTGCAGGACGGCGACGCGGTCATCGTCATCAAGGATCTGAAGCTGAAGGGATCGAGCAAGGTCGTGAAGATGGGCACCAAGGTGAAGAACATTCGCCTGGTCGACAGCGACCACGACATCGACTGCAAGATCGACGGCATCGGCCCCATGAGCCTTAAGTCCGAATTCGTGAAAAAGGCGTGATCCGGGCGCTGCTGTGCGGCGCGAGACCAATCGACGGAGATGCAAAATATGCTAGGCTAAGGGCATGGATACGCCGCCAAAAGCACTGGGGTCCGCGATGCGCCGGCTGCTTGCAGCCGTCACGCGCCGCCCTTTGAATTGGAAGCTGATCGACGCCTTCACGCGGCTGGAAGAGCGCGAGGAAGAGTTGCGCGAGCGCAAGTCGGCCGACAAGCCGGATGAGCCGGGCGAACGCACTTGAAAGCTGGCGCCTTAGCGGCGCGTGTCGAAGCGCCGCTTCACACCGGCAGCTTCTTTTCAGCTCCCACAGCGACCCTGCGGCGCGTTCCACATCGACCCAGCAGCGCGTTCCACAGCGACTTAGCAGGCGCGGGGGGCGCTTACTCCGGCAGGGCGGCAATCGTCTCGCACATCGAGGTCACGCCGGCGAGATCGCTACCTTCGAACAGCGGCTTGGCGGCATACTGGTCCAGGCACCCCGCCACCTCCGCCTTGTCGGCGTTCACCTTCTTGAAGGCGAATGCGGCGATCCAGGCGTCCTTCTCGGCACGGCTCGCCTTGCCCCAGTCCGGCGCTTTGCTTTTATCGGTCAATGGATCGGCTGCGCCCGCTGCCGCCGAGAGCGTCAGCATCGCCAAGCCGAGCACGGTCGCGATCTTCATAGCCTTCCCTCCATCGTTCGCGCTCAGAAATACCGTGCGCGCACGATCGAGGGAAATAATATCGACGCTGCGAGTGGCGATGTCCGTATCGCCCGCGTATTCAGCCAAGCCCGGGATAGTTCGCCCCCTTGAGCAGCTTGGCGAGATGCGCCGCATTAGACGCCAGCATGCGCGTCGTCGCGACGGTCTTCTCGTATGGCTCTTTGAGGTCCTTATAATCGACCGAGCCCATTGCCTCGCCGACCCAATAGGTGCCCGCGCACGCCGGGATGGTGAAGCCGACATCGTTGAGCGCCTGAAAAATCTCGGCGTGGCAATGGTGCGCGCCATCCTCGTTCCCCACGATCGCGACGACCGCCACCTTGCCGAACGCCGGCATGCGCTTGCGGTCGTCGGTCTCCGACAGAAACGCATCGAGGCGCTCGAGCACCCGTTTGGCGACGCTGGACGGCTGACCCATCCATATCGGCGTTCCGAAAACGAGGATGTCCGCGGCGATGATTTTTGCGCGTAGCTTTGGCCACGCGTCGCCCTCGCCCTCATCCGAGGTGACGCCGGGCTTGACGTCATGGTCGACGACGCGAACGATCTCGCCGCTCACATCGTGCGTGGCGAGCGCCTCCAGCACCTCGCTCAGCAGCTTCTCCGTCGAGGAAGGTTTATCGCCGGGCTTCAGGGTGCAGTTGAAGGCAATGGCTTTGAGGGGCATGTCGCACGCTTTGTGACAGGGACCAAAGACGGGCAACTGTCGCGGGTGCGTTTTGTTCCGCGGGGGTTGGGAACTCTCCGGGCCAACGCCTCGCGTTCGCTGACGGACCAGCCAAAGGTGGGCAGCAATTACGTCGACTTGCGACTTTGCTTACTCAGGTGCGCTGCCGCCTGCCGCTGCCGCGCACCCGTCGATGTTGGAGAAACACACGCGCGCAAGTCGTGCGTCTCGAGAACGCGCAAATGGCCGCGTGCGGCTGCTGGCATTTTCTCTCAGCGCGTCGCTGTCCAGTATCCCGAGCACAGCCCGGAAGGCCCGCTGCCGTTCCATGTGCCGCGCGCCGATGTCGGCGTGAAGCGTCCCGCACCGCGTGCCACCCGTGGGCCCGCGACCGCCTTGATGCGCGCGCCGCCGGAGTTGTTTACGCGGCCGCCCAGCCTGATCGCATAGAATGCAAACGATCCGCCGGTCGCGAAAATACGCCCGCCGCTCACGGCCATGCTCATGGGAATGGTGCCGCAGTGGCCGCGTGTCGTCACGGCCGTCATGCTCCAATTGCCGTCGTACCTGGAAGCGCTTGCTGGCGCAGCGGCGCAGACGATTGCGGAGGCGGCCGAAGCGAGAACGATGCACAGACGGTTGTCTATCATGGGAGACCTCATATGCGAGCTAGTAGCACCCACCGTCGAGACCAACAGAGACCAACAGAGTTTGCCCCGCATAGCGCGGAGACGAGCGGCAGCCTGGCGTAAATGCGTTAACGGAGCAATCCACCGTGAAGCGCAAGATGGAATGACCTTTGGAGAAAAAACGTGCGCTTCCGTACGGACCTCGGGGTGTCCCGGGTACCTCTGGCCGCCACCTCAGGCGATGGCCGCTGCCCCCTCCTGGACGGTGCGGCGCTCATCCGGTCTTGCATAGGTGAAACGGTCCTGCGATAGAGCGGCGGACTTTCACGCCATAGGGCGTCAAGACGCCGAAGGAGATCAAAATGCCCACCATGTCGGATTCCCGCCGCAAGAAGATCCAGGCTCGCCAGCGCAAGGCCGAGAATGCCAAGAAGCGCGAAGAGAAGATCGTCAAGAAAGAGCGCAACAAGGAGAAAGCCTGAGCGCTCGCTGGGCTACCGTTCCGGCTAGCCCCGCAGTTTTCTGGATGCAAAAACGGCGGCACTCGTTCGAGTGCCGCCGTTTCTCTATTCCCGGCTTCTCTATTCTCGGCCAGTGCGGGCTAGCTACTATGGGCCCACGTAGATGCCGATGCCTGGACCGTAGCCGTACCGATAGTCGTCATAGTAGCCGTGCGGCCGGTAGTAGCGGTATCCGCGGTAGCCGTAATCGTCGCTGCCGCCCCACCGGCGCAGTTGCTCACGATCCTGGCGGTTGAGCCACCGGCCCTGCCGCTCCTTAGCGCGCGCGCCCTCAACGTCCCCGATGGAATCGGCAAAACTCACCGCCGGCGTCAACAGGACCGCCAGCGCAGCACTTGCCAGAATGCATTTCCATGTCATCGGGCTTACTCCATTTGCTCCGTTGACCATCATGTAGATAACGCAGGGGCGCCGGTGGCTGTTCCCCGCGGCTGGAGGTGCATCGTTCCCGCGCTGCGCACCGAAACTGCGACGCCGCCCGCGCGCAGGCGCGGACGGCGTTACCTCGATCACTGTAATGTCGCTGCGCGTCAGCGCGCCGATTTCTCTTCGCTCTTCGGCAGGTCCTTGGCTTCCGCCTCGGTGACCTTCGCCACGATCCGCTCCTCCGTCGCGCTGCCGATCTGCGTAGAGCTGAGCATCACGCGGGATTCGCCGAGGCCTAGAAACCCACCGATGTCGGCGTACACTTTCCCGTCCGTCACGGCCACGACCTCGCCGAGGCGTTTGCCGTCGATCGAGAAGAGAGGACGCCCGACCCAATCCGGCTTCGGCATCATGCTCCGGTCCGCCGTGCCGCGATCGACCTTGATATCGACGCCACCACTCGGCGTGCGCACTTTAGCCCCCGGCGTATTGACTTCGACATCCGCGAGCGCGGTGCCTGCGGTGCCGGCAATGAGGACGGCGGCGAAAATTGTGCGGCTGATCATGGTTCTCCTCCGTTCAGTTGCGGGGGGTGAACGTCGCGCGCGCCGAGGCGTTCCGGCGTGGCGGGCTGCCGCAGGCGCGTCGCGCAAAACGCCAATTTCCGCGCGCTCACGCACAATTGCACTGCGCTGCGGTTACCATAACGGTCTGCTGGGTGGAAAAGCCGGCCTCGATAGCGTAACCGTGCGCCCATGAAACCGGCATCGTACTCCGCAGCGCTTCTCATTGCGCTCGCCGCTTCGGCGCCCTGGACCATCCCCGGCGCCGATAGCCTCGTCCCCATCGCAGCAGCCAACGCACAACAACTCAACGCACAGCAACCGAGGCCAATCACGAAGGCGCAGGCTGACGCCATCGCCGCCTATGAGGAAGCGCTCGACAGCTTCAAGAAGGTTCTCGCCGAGCGGCGCCGTCAGATCGACAGCAACGGCAAGCTGTCCGCGCGGCCCGGACAGGACGTCTACATCGCGCGCGTCAAGGTGATGAGCACCTACAAGGATCTCACCGATTTGATGCCTGAGCGCATCGGCCCGCCGAACCGCTACAGCGTGCCGCCCGCCTATTTCGACAAGGCGATCGAGCCGCTGATCGAGGAATATGCTGCACTCTTTTCCTCGATACAGGCGCCGCCGAAATTCGCTCAGGCTTCTGCAACGCCCTTCAAGGACGTCTACGACCTGGGACGCGCGATCGCACTCGCTCAAGGTCTGGACGAGCGCGCGGCCGATGCGGCCGGCCGCATTAGCCTCGGCATTTTCTTCGCGGAGACGAACGGCAAGCAGAACATCGGCAACGGCCGGTCGAAAACCTATAAGGGCAGCCTGCAGACCGGCCCGCAGGAAAACCGTCGCGGCGCCCACAAGTGGGCCGCCATCAAGGCGAGGATCGGGAAGGTCGCGCCGGAAGTTGCTGCGCGCGATGCAAAGGAATCCGCACGCTCCCGGGGTATCGACGAGCGCTACAATCACTGGGTCGCGGTGCGCAACGGCCTGATGAATGCGCACGCCGATCTTTTCGCGCAGCTTCCGAAAATCATGAAAATCCTGCCCGACGAAATCGATCAGATGAAGTTCTTCCAGCTCATCCAGATCGTACCGGCGCCGACGCGGGAGGCGCTGGCGTCAGGCGACTTCATGCGCTACCGCGTCACGAGCCCGAAGATCATGGGATACCTGCGCAACAACTCGATCTTCGCCTTCGGCAAGAAGGAGCGTGCCAGGACGAGCGCCAACTATCGCGAAATCCTCGACGCGATGTGGCTGTTCAACAGCAAGTTCGAGAAAGCGCGCGACAAGTACGCCGAGCTGAAGGACGGCAAAGCGAGCTGAGCCATCGCACGGCTTCCTGAACAACAACTGTGCCGGCATCCGCTCATCGGGTATCGGACGGGCCGTCCTATACTGGAAAAAAGAGTAGCCGAGCGAAAAGCTCAGTTCGCCCAGCTCTCGACGGCTTCGGCAGGCAGATCGCCCGCCTGCATGTTGCGCAGACGCGGGGAAGCTGCCCGGCCGGCGGGCGCCAAAGACTGCAATCCATTCGCCCCGAGGAAGCGCTCCCAGGTGACGGTCACACGGGTGCCGACGGGAACGCGCGGATAGAGGTCGAGCACATCCTTGTTGTACATGCGGATGCAGCCCTTCGAGGCCGCCGTACCAATCGTCCAGGGTGCATCCGTGCCGTGGATCCGGTAGGTGCTGGAGCCGAGATAGAGTGCGCGCACACCCAGCGGATTCATCGGATGCCCACCCGGTACCCAGCTCGGCAACCGCGGGTTTTCCTTCAGCATCGAAGGCGTCGGGCGCCACGAGGGATTGACGCGCTTGTCCGAGATGCTGGTTACACCCTGCCAGCGGTCCTGCTCGCGCGGAATGGCGACGGGATAGCTGATGGCCCGCCCGCGCTCGTGGATGTAATAGAGCTTACGATCGCCGAAGCTGACAATGATCTGCCCCGGCGTGTAACGCTCGTTGAACTCGACGATGCTGCGGCCGCTGCCGTCCTTCTCGCGCGCCCCGTCCCAATCCCAGAAAAGCTGCGCGCTCGCAGGCCGCGCCGTACCGACCATCGCGGTCAGCAGAGCTGCCACCCCAATGAGCGCCGAATACGCAAACGTTGTCATTGTCCTCAAGCCGTGTCGCAAATCCCCTCTCAGCCCGTGCCCCAACAGTGTGGCAGGAGAAGGGACAACGGCGGGCTAAACCATCACAAGGACGCGAGAGCAGCGCAAGGTGCCCTTTTTTCGCTACCCGAGATGGGTCTTGGGCCTTAGGCGACAGCGACCGGCCGGCGCGGAACGACGAGCTTCGAGACCATTACCTGCACGGTCTCGCCTTTCTGATTGCGGGTCTCAGATCGCACCGTGACCATTCCCCGGTCCGGGCGGGAGCGCGACGGCTTGATTTCCAGGATCTCGCTCGTCACCTGCAGCACATCGCCCGGGCGCGTGGGGCGCGGCCACGTGACTTCACCGCCCGCCCCTATGACGCCGCCGGCGATGGGCACTCCGCCTTCGACGAGCAGCCGCATGGTCACGGAAGCCGTATGCCAGCCGCTCGCGGCGAGGCCGCCGAACAGCGAATCGACCGCGGCCTCCTCGTCGAGGTGGAAAGGTTGCGGATCGAATTCGGCACCGAAGCGCTTGATTGCCTCCGCCGTCATCTCGTGGGTAACGCTTTCAAAGCGCTGCCCGACCGCAAGATCTTCAAGGTAGAGCTTTGCGACCATGCCGCTGTGCCCCAATCAGGTTGGCAATACCGAGCGCAGCTGATCCTCGAACTGCTTTACGGCCTTCAGCGCCCGGTCCTTCATGACGGGCGAGAGAGGATCATCGCCGTCGATGGGGAAGCCAGCGATGGCCTTTTCGGCATTATCCACGATGCGGGTGGCGGCGTTCCAGGGATTGAGCTCCCGGAGCGTGATCGCCTGCAAAAGCTGCGTAAGGATGACGCCGGTCGCCAGCACCAGACCATTGAGTTCGGCGTTCTCGCGCGTCAGGCGCTCGATGGCTGCGTGGATGTCTTTGTTCTCGGTGTTCTGCGACATTTCGTAGGGCTCCGCGCGAGTAGAGTTGGCGAGGGCCCGCTATAGCATGCCAAAGTAAAAGAACGACCTTGCAGCGCCGGTGGGGTTTGCGGCGAATGGCCCCGCGGTGCGACGCCGATCAGACGCAGATCTGCGGCACATTCGTGCCACCGCCGCGGGCCAACCGTACCGAGCCGAACCTCGGGTTGCTGCGGCCATTCTCTTGCCCCGACTCTCGGTCTAGGTCATGGACATGCAGGTAACGGGAACGGGTGGGCACCGCGTGCCTGGGAAAGTTTCATCAGCTCGCTTCTGCAGGTCGGCCATTGCCGCGCTGGCGGGCGCATGCCTGCCGCCGATCCTTCCCGCACCCGCTCAACCGACCGAATTCGCCGCCGACGCTGCCCCTTCCGCGGCCGCGGCACAGATCGCCGACATCTTCAGCCAGGTGGGCGACCAGATCTACGAGGAATGCATCTTCGAGCTCTCGCCGGAGCAGCTCGAGGTGCAGCACGCACTCATCACCGCGTACATCCAGCAGGGCGCGACCAGCACGCTGGCGCGCCAGCTTGCCGTCAAGCAGATCCAGCCGCCGAAGCTTTCACCGGGCTGCGAGCAGGTCCGCCAGCAACCGCCCGAGCCGGCCGAGCCTTCGCCGTGGGAGACGACGCTGGAAGCGGAAGCCAAGCCGCAGAAGGTCGAGCCACCGATCCCAAAGGCCGCCGAGCCGAAGCTGGCGGCGCGGCCGCAGCCCAGCGCCAAGCCAGCGGCGAAGCCGAAAACGGCTGGCGAGCCGTCCCGCGCCGAGACCCCGGCGTCCGAAAACGTGCTCGTGTCCTTGAAAGACAGGAAGATGCTCCAGCAGTGGGACTGCGGGCCCAGCGTCGATTACGTCACCATCAGCCTCAACGGCTTCAAGCGTAAGCTGACCGGCGGAGAGATCTGCAATCCCTATCAGGACATCGTGCGCGAAGTGCCGGCGACGGGCGCGAGCTTCAAGCTCGGATATACCATCCGCAGCGGCCGCCTGTTCGTCGTTTCGGACGATCCGAAGATCGATGGGCGCACGATCGCATGGGCGCTGTCGGGCCGCGACGTCTGCCGCAACAACCCCGACCCCGAATGCCTTGCGGCGCGTGCGGTCGGCCCACTGCCGCCCGGCGAATACACATTCGCATCCGACAAAGCCCACCGCGTGAGCTGGGGCCCGAAGACAAAGCGCAACGTTGCCGGTATCTGGCTGCGCAAGCTGTGGAACCAGGATCGCTACACCCCGCAGCAGAAGAAAGCCATCCTCGCGCGGGGCAACATCGCGATCCACATGCGCCTCAAGGGCGAGATGTCGGAAGCCTGCATCGGCATGGAGCCGAAGGGATGGGCTTACGTTGCTTCGCTCATCAAGGAGGGCCGGGCAACGGGCGTCAACGTCTACATCGACGAGCCGCATCCGCAGATCGCAGAAGCCCCTCCGGTGGTGGAAGGCTCGTCTTTCTCGCTGACCTCGCTGTTCAAGTAGCGCGCTGGTCCTCCGTCGGGAAGCTCCGGCGCTCCCGCAAACGAAATCGCCCGCCGGAATGGCGGGCGATTGGAATATCGCGAACAAATGACGGAGCGATTAGTCCATCGTGATCGCGAAGACCTTGAAATCTTTGGTGATGCGGAAGTCGTAGTTGCCCGACTTGCACTTTACGTCGTCGGCCTCATAGACGCCCGAGCCTTCGGTTTCTTTCTCGAACGTGCCGCCCTCGCAGCCCCAGGACGCAACAATCTCCTTCAGCTTCGCCGCTTCGTCGTCGGTGACCTTTTCGTCGGCGAGAGCGGCAGCGCTGCACATACCGAGGGCAAGGGCAGAAATAAGTGCCAGTCGCATCAGGAATCTCCTTTTCAGCATTCCGGCGAAAACCGCCGGCTGGCAACCATATTGGTCATTTATTCCTGACAACGCACTGACAATCATCCCGAAGCGACGCGCTGCCGCACAATATGCACCGGCCCTCCTGGGCAGCTTAGAGCACGATCGAATCGCGATGCGCGCTCTAGCCTTTTGATTAGACCGATGATTCACGCTTCGGACGGATAGGGTCCGAAGCGATCATGGTCTGGTTTGATTAGACCGATGATTCACGCTTCGGCCTAGGGAGGGGTCGAAGCGATCATGGTCTGGTTTGATTAGATCGATGATTCACGCTTCGGCCTAGGGAGGGGTCGAAGCGATCATGGTCTGGTTTGATTAGATCGATGATTCACGCTTCGGCCTAGGGAGGGGTCGAAGCGATCATGGTCTGGTTTGATTAGACCGATGATCGACGCTTCGGACGGATAGGGGCCGAAGCGATCATCGGCTTTCGAAAGGCCGCGCCGCTGACGTTTCTGCAACGCGCTACTCACATGGCACGGTGAGCGTCATGGCGACGGATGGAAAAAACTTTTTACAATCTGAAGGCTTACCCGCGCCATCGTGCGCCGATGTCGCAACCGCGGACACGCGCTCCTGCACGACCCGCACCGCGCTGAGCGCAATCGAGGAGTTTTCCGTCTCTACGCGCGCCCGATCGCTACGAGCGGGCACCGTGGATCCGGTGGCCACGCTGGCGACCGACGGCCCACTTTGCGAAGGCGCCGCATGCGCCTTGATCTCTTCGCTCAGCTTCGGCGCTTTACTCGCCAAGGTCCGCTGACCCGGCTTGCCGCGCTTATCGATCTTGTCGCGCCTATCCGGTTTTTCCACCCTTGCAGCCTTCGCCGGCTTTGCATCCTCGCGCTCGCGATGCTGCCTGGCAGTTCTCCGCGCCCGTGCACCGGGCTCGCCGCGAACGGCGTAACCGCGCGAGCGGTAGGCCGGTTGATCAGACCCCGTCGCGTGCTGGCGAACGACCTCTGGAACGTACTCGCATGAAATGCACGCTTCGGCCGCGGTGGTGAAAGCGGCGCTCGAAAGCGCGACGGCAATGGGGGCGATGGCGAAAATGCTTCGGTTCACGGGAGATACTCCTTCGGCTCGTCCTTTTCATTGGAGCGAAGTCTAGGACTTCTCCGTCCTGCCGCTGTTCCCGCCGGAACTCTCCCCCTCGTGCCTTATGCCACTTTGAAGAACATCGCGGCTCTCCCGAGCGCTGGCCGCATCCCTCGTTCGTTTCGATTGGAACAGCCACGGGGGCGTCGCGTTTGCCCGGTGGGAGGGAGAAGAGAACCAGCGACCTAGGAGTCCAGAAAAATGAAAACTTCCAAGATCGCCATTGCGGCCATCGCAGCATTCGGTCTTTCCGCCGGCGCCGCCTTCGCACAAGAAGCGGGCTTCGGCAACGATCCGAACGCTTCGAAGAACCAGGTTCCAGCGCCAAGCGTGAACAACCCCGCCGATCCGGCGGCCGGAAATCCTGGCTCTGCTGCCCAGGTACCCACCGCACCGCAGAAGCAAGAAGATCTCTATGACAGCGGCGCCAGCGGTGCAGGAACGGGCGAAGCCGGGAGCGCCAGCGATCCAGCTATGACCAAGCCGCAATCATCCGATCCGGCGCGTTAACGACCTATCAACTTGGACTTCCGCAGCAATGCGGAAGTCCTTATCTCCCCTTCTCACCATCGACAGAAAAGGACATCAGCACACCCTCCAATCTCCGCGATCCAGTGATCCTGCGGCAAGTTCGCGAATGCGTGCTGCGACAACGCCACGGACGGGAAACACGCAGGCGATTGCTGTAAAGTCCAGTCGGGGGATGATTTCAACACAGAATTAGTGGGGTTATTCGCTTGGACGTGCGTGATACCGAGCTCGAACGCACAGACCTCCGCCGCTCGCGCGATGGTCGGTTGGCCCGGTTTGCTACCCGCGTGGGACTCGATGCTGCGTCGCTCGCACACGATGCGGCGAGTGCGTGGCGAAGCTGGCGCAACAGACCACGCCCAGGCTTATCGCGCGCGCCCATAGCGCGGGGCGCGTACCGGTCGCAGTCTTTCGATGAACTCGCCGGCTATACGGGCGTTGAGAAACACCGCAAAGTCGCCCGGCGCTTCGGTTTCAGCGATCCCTTCTACCAATGCCATCAGGCCGCACGCTCGCCCTACGTCGTTGTCGACGGACGCACGCTCATCAACTTCTCCGCCTACGACTATCTCGGCCTCAATGGCCATCCGGCGGTCGCCGCCGCTGCGAAAGCAGCGATCGACGAGTACGGCACTTCCGTCTCGGCGAGCCGCATCGTCGCCGGAGATATCGGACTTCACCGCGAGCTCGAGGCGGCACTCGCCGCGCACTACGGCACGGAGGCCGCGCTTGCATTCGTGAGCGGTCACGCAACGAACGTCTCCACCATCGCCGCCATCACCGAGCCGGGGGATCTCATCCTCCACGATGAATTCGCACACAACAGCATCATCGTAGGTGCGCGGCTTTCGGGCGCCACCACCATTCCCTTCCGCCATAACAATCTTGCTTCGCTGCGCGCGTTGCTGGAGTGCGAACGCCCCCGCCATCGGAACGCACTGATCGTGGTGGAAGGGCTCTATTCGATGGATGGTGACACGCCGGATCTGCGCGGCCTCATCGCGCTCAAGCAGCACTACGGCGCGTGGCTCATGGTGGACGAAGCGCATGCCTTCGGTGTGCTCGGCGCAACGGGCCGGGGGATTGCCGAGGCCGCGGGAGTGGATCCGCGCGCGGTCGACATATGGATGGGCACCCTCAGCAAAGCGCTTGCATCATGCGGCGGATACATCTGCGGCTCGCACGCGCTCATCGAACTGCTGCGGTTTCGCGCACCCGGGCAAGTCTACTCCGTCGGCATGTCGCCCCCGCTTGCGGCCGCCGCGCTGGCCGCGCTGAAGCTGGCGCACGCCGAGCCGCACCGTGTTCAGCGCCTTCAGGAGAACGGCCGCCATTTCCTCAGCCGGGCGCACCAGCTGGGCCTCAATACCGCAACATGCGAGGGATTTTCGGTCTGCCCCGTCATGGTCGGTGACATTGTCCGCGCGGGCCGGATGACCGATCGCATGCTGAAACGGGGCATCTACGTCCTGCCTATCATCTATCCTGCCGTGCCGCTGAAGGCGGCGCGCCTGCGCTTCTTCCTCACGGCCGCGCACACGCAGGAGCATATCGATGAAGCCCTGCACATCACGGCCGAAGAGCTTGCGCGGCTTAACTAGGCGCGTCGGGCTCATAGCGGCCGTGCGCTCAATCCATTCGGCATACTCCCCGTGTTGCATGGGGCGGTGACCGAGATCAGCGCAATGCTCGCGGCCTATTTCAAACGCCGTTAGAGTTGCCTCCATAAGCTCTAAGCTGCCGAACACGAACGCGTCCGCTTGGGGAAGCTCGAAGCCATGGGCAAGACCACGGTGAGCACCACGATCGAAAGCTGCGGTATCGCCTTCGCGCCGGGCACCATCGCGCTCGCTGCTTTGCTCGTTTTGCCGACGGTATCCTTTGCGGTCAGCCCGTCGCCCGCCAGCAGCGCGCTCGGCGAGGCACTCTTCCGGGAACGTTGCGCGGGCTGTCACGGCACAGACGGAAAGGGCGGCGGCCCTGACGCCTCCACACTCTCGATCCAGCCGCCCGACCTCACGACCCTCACGCAGCGCGCCGGCGGCACGTTTCCCGCGCCGCGCATCGTCGAGATCATCACCTATGGCGGCAACATCGCGGCGCACGGAACGGGCCCGATGCCGATCTGGGGCAAGATATTCAGCGACGAAGGCGGACGCGGAAGGGCCGGTGCCGCGACCTCGCGCCAGAACGTCGTGGCGCTGAAACGCTACCTCGAGACCATCCAGAAATAGACGTGGCTCGCCTATGTGCGGGCACACCGCGTCCGCGCTCCATTCCGGTCGCGGACAGGAAAGTTATTCATCTGCTGTGAAAAAACCGGGCCTCCGTGTGCACAACACCGCTCCGCAACAATGGATGCGGGCCTGTCCATGTTAGCCGTCGCTCGTTGCGTAGCCCGCGTAGAGGGGAATGAATAATCGAGCGAGGGAGTACGTGGCTTTGAAGAAGCTTTCTTTGGCGGTTGCAGCAATCACCGCCCTTGTCACCATGACGCCGGCACAGGCCCAGGTGAACAATCCATGGAACGGACTTTATGTCGGTCTGCACGGCGGCTACGGCTGGCAGGATCTCAAAGGCACGTTCGACAATGCGGGCATCGGGGCCAACCTTTCGGGGATTGATCTCAACGGCGCCATCATCGGCGGCCAGCTCGGCTACAACTGGCAAAGCGGAGGATTCCTCCTCGGCGTCGAGTTCGATGCTTCGACGCTGGCTGGCGGCGGCGAGAGCGTGGGTTTTCCCACTCTTCCCAATTCCTCGGTGCTGTCCGGTGACATGAGCTATCTCAGCAGCATCCGGGCACGCCTCGGCTGGGCCATCAACAACTGGCTGCTGTACGGCACGGTCGGTTGGGGGTTTGCCGAATACAAGTTTACCGAGAACGTCCCCGACCTCGGCTTCGAGGACAGGGTACGCCTCCACGACTCCGGTGTCGTTTATGGCGGCGGCGTCGAATGGATGGTGCTCTATGGCGTGTCGCTGCGCGCGGAGTACCTGCGCTACGACATCGGCGCCAGCTCAGCGCTTCCGCTCGGCTTCCCGAGCGTCGATCCTGGCGATCGCGTTGCGTTCGACAACATCGACGTCGCACGTGCGGCATTGAACATCAAACTGAGCAACTGATCTCAACACGGCAGGGCAGCGGTGAACGGCATTCACGCAATGCCTTTCCCCGCCCCTACCGCAACTTCTAATATCTGTTGCAGCGAATGCGGGCCTGTCCGTAAATTGTCCGCAAGCAGAAAGCCTGTACGCGTGTTTCACTCAACCCGAAGGAGTGAAACCCGATGAGAAGCGTACTTGCATTTGCGACCGCCACAGCAATCGCACTTGGTGCGCTCACTATTGCAGCCAGCGCAGAAACAAATTCGGCCGAGCGCATGCAAAAGGCGCCGACAAAACGAATGGGCGATGAAGGCAAGCTGCCGGCCACCGAGAAAATGGGCAAGAAGCTTCCCGACATGACGGGGCCACGGAGCGCGACGTCGCCGGCACCAGGCAAGGGGTCGAGCGCCACGGGCCCCAAGGGGCCGCCAAAGCGCATGGGCGATAAGGGCAAGCTCCCGGCGACAGACAACATGACCGGCAGAGTGCCGGCCATGGAAGGCCCCGGCAGCGGAGATTGACGCCGACGTTTCCCCCCTATTGACGCTACGCAGACGGCCGCCGCACGAAGCTAAAGCCGCTCCGTTTCGCATCAGTCACGGCACGGAGCGGCTCTCGCGCAATCTGCGAGTTCTAGCCAGGCACGCCTGGCATTCTTCTGCGACGTCCTGCGATGCCTTTTGGTCGCCCCCGCCCTGGCGGGGCGTGGGGCTGGGCTGCTTTCACCCTCGAAATTGCCGCCTGTTCCCGGCCACAGCGAGGGGCCGAGCTGTTAGCCTCCACGTCCTTGGACAGAGGTCAAAAGCAAATGCGGAAACGGACAATCCTCGCGGCGGTAATCGCTCTGGCATCCTGCGGACCGGCGATGGCCGCCGACTATGACTGCAAGGATCAGAGCACGGCCACCGCACTGAAACAGATCGATATTTCCATCTCCAAGCGGGAAGCCGCGGTTGCAGAGATGAAGAAAGAGATGTCCGAGGCGGGCGGCTCGACGAAAGAGCACGACAAGGCCGTGAATACCTTCGAGGAAAAAGTGAAGCAGGCCAAGGATAAGCGCGCTGCCCTGCTGGCCGAATGCAAAGGTACCTAGCCCGCGACCCTGCTAGTCTGGCCTGAAGGCGGACATTTCGACGACGTTGCTCTCGGGGCCGTTGACTATCGAGAAGTGCGTCACCTTGTTGCTGTCGCAGATGTAAACCCACTTGTGGTCGAAAAGCTCACCGTCACGGATATGGCCGAACACGGCGCCCTTGGCGCCCCGCCAGAACAGCACCGCTGGGCTGCGCTCGGCGTCGACCTTCTCCCAGTTGGGCTCGATGTACTCGTCGATCTGTTTCCAGTGAATCAAAGGCAATCTCCCGTAAGGCGGATACGTCCTCGCCTTATGGCGCCATTACGTTGAAAAGCGAAGCGAAACCGGACGCTGCGTCTCGCGGCCTGGGGACAGCCCCGCTCGAAGGGTGCCCGGCTATCTGCCGCGGCGAAAGATAGTTGAAACGCTCAGGTCGTTGGAATCTGCCCGCCCCCCATATGGCACGGGGTTTCGCAGGCGCCGCGGAGGCATCGACTGGGCTGGTGAAGGGTGGTAAGGGGCTGCCTCGCAACCCTTTCGCGCCGCCTCATCAGCGCGCGCCCATGCTCAGGCGCCACAATCAGAATGCCCGACGACACTGCGCCATCACAGTCCGCGCCGGCCGCCGCCGCATCCGGCCAGGCGACGGCGCAGGCCGGTCCCGCCAGCAAGCTCGCCAGCGAAATACGCCGGCGGCGCACCTTCGCCATCATCGCTCACCCGGACGCCGGTAAGACAACCCTCACCGAGAAGCTGCTGCTCTTCGGCGGCGCCATCCAGCTCGCGGGCCAGGTGAAGGCGAAGAAGGACGGGCGCAACACGCGCTCGGACTGGATGGCCATCGAGAAAGCCCGCGGCATCTCCGTCGTCACCTCGGTGATGACGTTCGAGTACCGTGACACCATCTTCAACCTGCTCGACACTCCCGGCCACGAAGACTTCGCCGACCAGACCTATCGCACGCTCACCGCCGTCGACAGCGCCATCATGGTGATCGATGCTGCGAAGGGTATCGAATCCCGCACGCGCAAGCTGTTCGAGGTTTGCCGGCTGCGCGACATCCCGATCATCACTTTCATCAACAAGCTCGACCGCGAGTCCCGCGAGCCGCTGGAGCTGATCGACGAGATCGAGCAGGTGCTGGCGCTCGACACCGCGCCGATGGTCTGGCCGATCGGCATGGGCCGTACGTTCCGCGGCACGTACGATCTGCAGAAGCCGCGCATTCGCCGCGTCGATGAAAATCCCGAAGGCGAGAACGTCTCGGGGCCGGAAGATCCGATCTTCGAAACACTGCTCGATCCAATCGATCTCGCCAAGTGGCGCGAGGATATCGAACTCGTCCGCGATGCCTGCGGAACCTTCGATCTCAAGGCTTTCCGGGAAGGCACGCTGACGCCGATCTACTTCGGCAGCGCGCTGCGCAATTTCGGCGTACGCGACATCCTCGATGCGCTCATCGCCTACGCGCCGCCCCCGCTCGACCGCCAGGCGGCCACGCGCACCATAGAGGCGACCGAGCCCGCGATGACCGGCGTCGTCTTCAAGATCCAGGCGAACATGGATCCCAATCACCGCGATCGCATGGCGTTCATGCGGCTCTGCTCCGGGCGTCTGACGCGCGGCATGAAGGTGAAGCACGTGCGTACCGAGAAGACGATGGCGCTGACGGCGCCGCAGTTCTTCTTTGCGCAGGACCGCTCGCTCGCGGAAGAAGCTTATGCGGGCGACGTCGTCGGCATCCCGAACCGGGGCACGCTGCGCATCGGCGACGCGCTGACCGAAGGCGAGGACGTGCAGTTCCTCGGCATCCCATCCTTCGCACCCGAGATCCTGCGCCGCATCCGTCTCGAGGATGCCATTCGCGCCAAGAAGCTGAAGGACGCGCTGAAGGAAATGGGCGAGGAAGGCGTCGTACAGCTGTTCTCCCCGCTCGACGGCACCCAACCCATCGTTGGTGTCATCGGCGCCCTGCAGCTCGACGTGCTCGGTGACCGCCTCACGCACGAATATGGCCTACCCATCGGCTTCGAGACGGCGCCCTGCGATGTCGTACGCTGGATCGAGGCGCCCGATCGCGCCAAGCTCGACAAATTCATCGAGGCCAACCGTAGCGTCATCGCCACCGATTCCGATGGCGACTACGTCTACATGGCACCGTCGGAGTTCAGCCTGAACTGGGTGGCCGAGCGCAATCCCGACATCACTTTCAAGGACGTGAAAGCCGTTTCGGGCTAACGCGATCGCGGCGCGCCAAAGCCGACATCAAACGCCCGGCAGCCTGGCATCCTTGCCCAGCGCGGCGATCGCGACATCGCCGTCGGTGATGTAGCGATTGATATGCTCGCCGTCGATGCGGTCACCGGTATTTTCCCAGGCGATGGGTCCAATGGTATCGGCTTCGCGCAGCACGCTGATGACGTAGTCGCGCTCGGCATTGGCATCCGCATCCGTCGCATGCGTGATCTGGAACGTGAGTTTCGTCAGCCCGAAGCCCGTATCCTTCGTCGCCGCCCCGACCCACGGCACACTCGCACCTTCCGGCGGGATGTCGGTATTGAGCCAGAAGCTGGCGAGATCGAAATCCTGCGCCTGGCCGATGCTGCGCGCCCAGAAGCGCACGTGATGACGCCGGCGCGGGCTATCGCCGATGGCCTTTTGAAAGCCGATATCCTGGCCGCGGCCGAACAGAAAGAGCGTCGAGAACGGCGCCGTCGGATACGGCCGGTTGAGCACGAACGCTTTAGTCATGCGCCACGAACTTGCCAGCGTGAGATTTTCTGCCTCCACCCAACCGATGGCGGCGAAGGCGGTGCGCAGCTGCTCCTTGGTGCCGTAGAGCGCGAGATTGACGGGATCGGCGGGCAAGCCATCCGCCGCGACGGTGAAACTCGGAACATGGCGAAGCTGCGAGAACTTGAGCCCCATGCGCACCGCATAGGGCAGGATAACGTATGCGCCGATCGCGTACGTTAGCGCGAGCGCCAGTGCCACCGGCATGCGCTGGTCCGCGAAATCGAAAACGACGAAAACGATGAGCCAGATGCTGAGCGCACCGATCGAAAAGATCGCGATGCGCTGCAAGGTTCGGATCAATAATCCCAAGGGTTGCCCAACTCCCTTCAGTAACCGCCGGCCCGCTGGACGAAACTCTCCGGCGTTCCGTCACTAGGATCGACGAAGATGACGTCCTTGGGATCGCGCCGGGGCGTGTCGATGGAAAGGAATACCAGCGGCTCCTCGATGATCGTCGGCAGCGCGTGAACCGTGTTGCGCGTGAAGTGCAGGAGCTGACCCGGGCCGAACGCGGCTTCGCTTGACGGCTCTCCAATCCAGAACGTGCCGCGGCCGGAGAACACGTAGAGAAACTCATCGCACTGGGCATGGTAATGGGGCGGGGTCGGCCGATAGACGCGGAATACGCGCGCGCTCGCTGACGGGCGGTCCGTCAGGTAGCGGTCGACAAGCAGCGTCGCCGCGCTTTCCGGAAGCGTCGCCGCAATCTCGGCAATGTCGAAGATACCCGAGGCCGGGCCGCTATTTTCGATCATGACGTCCTCCCCCGTCAGGCCTAGCATACGTAACCGTAACGGCGCGTTAGCGATCGGCTTATCTTGCATCGGCACGCGAGGCGGCTTGCGGGGTTGCTCGCGGCCATCGAGCTGCTGGTCGACCGGCGGGTAGGCCGCTATCCTTCGCACGCCTATCCTCTCTTCGGCACGTCCGGAGCACCCGATGCCCGCAAACGTCCCCGCCAGTCCGCGCGTACCGTCTCCGCGCTTCAGCCTGCTGAAAGCAGAAGCGGTCGCGCTTGCTGGCATGCTCGGCGCAGCACTCACGGTCTTCTCCGAGCTCTCGTCTACGATGACCGTCGCGCCGCCTCTGGGCTACGTCATCGAATACTGGCGCGCCATCACCGTGGGCATGTGGGAGCCGCTTCTCGATCTCATCGGCCTCGCCGTCGATCCGGGCCTCGCCGCGGCCGTCGCCGTCGCGTGGTTCATGGTGATGATCGCCATCGGCGGCCGCTTTGCGGCACGGGTTGCCGGGCAGCCCGTGCCAAACCTGCGCGATCGCAACTTTTGGAATGGTGAGAGCCAGCCCTGGTGGAGCCTGATCTCCCTGGGCGCCATCTGCTTTGCATTCCTCATCGGGCATTCCGATACAGAAGGCCATGGCCCCGTATCGTCGGACTCCGTCAGCCAGTGGTCGTTCGTCGGCATCGTCACCGCTGCCTATCTGTTCGGCGAATATCTCGGCGGGCAGGAGTTTCATCGCCGGCTCGCACGCGCCATCGTTCTCGTCGCGGTGTTGACGGGGCTGAATTTCCTTTTGCTGGCCCCGGCCGATGCCACGGCGTCATGAAGCGCGCAGCGATCCACATCGGTTGCGCCGGCTGGGCATTGCGCAAGGAAAACGCCGAGACGTTCCCACCGCCCGGCACCCACCTTGCCCGGTACGCAAAACGCTTCAACGCCGTCGAGATCAACTCGTCTTTCTACCGGCCACATCGGCACAGCACCTATGCCCGCTGGGCAGAAGCGGTCCCGCCAGGCTTCGCATTTGCGGTGAAGGTGCCGAAGGCCATCACCCACACGTCCCGGCTCCGCGAATGCGAAGCTGCATTGCACGCATTTCTCGATGAGGTCGCAGGGCTTGGAGACAGGCTCGGCCCACTCCTGCTGCAACTGCCTCCCAGCCTAGCGCTGTCTGTGCCCGAAGCAGAGACGTTCTTCGCGCTGCTGCGCAGCCGCTTCTTGGGATGTGTCGTGTGCGAGCTGCGTCACCGGAGCTGGTTTACGGCGGGCGGCGAGAACCTGCTCCGCACCTTCGACATCGCCCGCGTGGCGGCCGATCCTGCCGTCGTCCCAGCGGCTGGCGTGCCGGGCGGCGCCGATAGCCTCGTCTATTTCCGCCTGCACGGCAGTCCGCGCATGTATTACTCGGCCTACGGCGCCGAACGCCTCGAAGAGATTGCGCAAAAGCTGCGCAAGGCAGCTGCTGCCGGCATTCCGGCGTGGTGCATTTTCGACAACACCGCCGCCGGCGCGGCTATTCCCGATGCCCTCGAGCTGCAGGCGATGCTGCAGCGCTAGCTAGCCGTTGCGGTTCGGCGTGCCGAGAATGTGTGACTTCGGCGGCAGCATCACACTGTCGAAATTCTGCGTGAACATCCCCGCGGAAAAGAACGCGACCGCCCGCAGCGGCTCATTGCCGGTGTTTACAAGATCGTGCCGCACGTTCGTTGGCAGCACGAATACACTTCCCGGGCCGACGGGATATGAGCCATCGTCCATTTGCAGCTCGCCTTTACCGGCGACAATGTACTGCGTCTCCTCCGTGGCATCGGTATGCCATCCGAGATGGCCGCCGGGGGCAATCTCGTAGACGATGGTGGACGACTGCACCGCGTGGTTGCCGCCGCAGCTTGCAAACGAGGCGCGCCAGTCGATCGTCGGATCGTCGACACTGCTGACCTTTACGCGCTCCAGCTTTGCGGAATCGACCACGGGCACGTCATTGCCGCCGGGCTTCCGCGAAACGGGGCTCCTCTGCTGAAGATGCTCGCGATATGTCGGTTGAAGGGTCATGGCCCCACTCCTCTTTGTGAGGGCGCTTTACGCACCTGTGCATGCACATCATTCCGTATGCGCCGTTGTCGGCCGGTTGTAGGGTGCAACCGCATTAGGTTAGAAATGCACCTATCTCCGCTGCGCCCTGCATGGAATAACCCGCTTGACCGCCGAACACGGCGGCGCCACCGTCGCGGCTCGCTTTCTGCATGGGGTTGAGATGGCCAAGCATGGAAAAATCCGCGCGGGCATGGGCGGATGGACGTTCGAGCCCTGGCGCGGCACTTTCTATCCGGAAAAGCTCCCGCATGCGCAGGAATTGCGCTACGCCGCCGCGCACGTGCCGACCATCGAGGTCAACGGCACGTTCTACCGCACACAGACGCCCAAGACATTTGCAAAATGGGCCAGCGAGGCGCCCGAAGGCTTCATCTTCTCGCTCAAAGGTCCGCGCTATGCCGTCAATCGCCGGGTGCTGGCCGAAGCGGGCGACAGCATCCAACGCTTCATCGATTCAGGGCCCCTGGAGCTGGGCGACAAGCTCGGACCGCTGCTCTGGCAGTTTGCGGCGACGAAAAAGTTCGATACAGCAGACTTCGGCGCTTTCCTGGAACTGCTGCCCGAAAAGGTAGACGGGCGCAAATTGCGCCACGTCGTCGAGGTGCGCCACGAGAGCTTCTGCGTGCCGGAGTTCATCAAGCTGGCGCGCGACCGCAACGTGCCGATCGTCTTCGCCGAGCACGCCACCTATCCGGCGATCCCCGACATCACCGGCGAGTTTATCTACGCGCGACTGCAGAAGGGCAAGGATACGGAAAAGGCAGGCTACGCCCCAAATGCGCTGGATGCCTGGGCGAAGAGCTTCGAAACGTGGGCTGCAGGCGGCGCGCCCGATGATCTGCCGCCCATCGATCCCACGCACCGCCCGGCCAAGAAACCGCGCGATGTGTTCGCCTACTTCATCCGCGAAGGAAAAGTGCGCGCGCCCCACGCGGCGATCGCGCTCATGCAGCGCATTCACGACTAGGCGAACCATAGGCCTCGCCGCCGCGTTTTGGCTTGGCGCACTTTAGTGCGCAGGCCGAACATGGAGGTCGCCATGGCCGCAACCAAACCCAAGGCGAAAACGCTGACAGCCGCGAAACGCAAGCCGTCGACGGCGCGCCGCACCGCGAACAAGGCAACTTCTAGCGCACGCTCCACTACGCCGCGGAAGTGGTCGCAGAACGTCACCGAACACAGCGACGCGCTGACCCTAGAGCACGACGTCTTCAAACTGGACGACCCCAAGAAGATCGCCGCATCGCTGAAACGCTCGGCGGAGCAGAGCCATCGCCGCAAGTCCGAACCTTACCGCTCCGCGATGTCGATGCTGACATTTTACATCAACCGTGCCGGGAGCCAGCTTTCGCAGAAACGCAAACGCGTGCTGGAGAATGCGAAGGAAGAACTCCGCAAGCTCTTCGGCAAGGATTGATGCGTGCCCCCGAAGCGGAAATCTGCCCCGCGAAGCACGTCGTTGCGGCCAGCTCCACCGCCCGCAGATACAGCAAAGGTGCCAGACCTGTTCGGCCCGACACCTTTGGTTTTGTCAGAGCGAGACGTTAATCACAGACGTTCCAGGAACGGCACCGGGTCGACGGGCTTCGAACCTTGGCGCAGCTCGAAGTGCACTTGCGGCTGATCGACGGAACCCGTACGCCCGGCGGTGGCGATCACCTGGCCGCGCTGCACCTTGTCACCGCGCTTCACCATCAACTGGTCGTTGTGCGCGTAAGCCGTTACCCAGCCGTTGTCATGGCGCAGCAGGACGAGGTTACCATAGCCCTTCAGCTCGGCACCCGCGTAGGCCACGGTGCCGCTCTCAGCGGCGTGAACCGACGTGCCGAGCGGCACGGACAGATTGATGCCGTCGTTGTGCGTGCCGTCGGCGCGCTGGCCAAAGCCGGTGATGATGCGGCCGCTGACCGGCCAGCGGAGCTTGTCGGAACCGGACGACTGGCGTGGCGACTGTGGCGCACCGACAGCAACGCTATTGGTGTTCCGGGTCGCCACCTGCGTGTACTGCGTGCCACCACCGTTGCCATTGCCGTTGATGATTGTCGGCTGGCTGGACGCACCGTTCGACTGCGCAACCGCCTGCTGCGGTGCAGGCTGCTGCGGCGACGAATAGGACGGCGTCGAATACTGCTGGGGCTGCTGCGCCGGCGGCGTCACCACCACCTGCTGCATGGCGCCGTGCGAAGATCCGCCCGATCCATTCGGAACACGCAACACAGTGCCGGCTTTCACGCCGCGCGCATCGGTGATGCCGTTGGCGCGCTGCAACTCAGCGACGGGCACGCCAAAGTTGCGCGAGATCCCGTAAAGGGAATCGCCGGGCTGCACCGTGTAGGTGCCGGAGGAACGGCTGCCATAGTCGGCCGGCGGCGGGGCCGGCGGGGGTTGAATGCTCGCGGTCTGCGTCGGCGGCTGCGCTCCGTAACGGTTCGAAGCGACGCCCTGCGGCAGGTAAAGACGCTGGCCGAGCGCCAAGTTCGTGCTCGTCAGGTTGTTGATCTGCATCAGCTCGGCGACGGAAACGTTGTAGCGGCGCGAAAGACCATACAGCGTATCGCCGGACTGCACTTCGATCGTATCGCCCGGGCTCGCGAGAGATGGCGTCGGCTGCGGATCGTAGCGATTGGTGGAAGCGGTAGAGGCCGGCGCAACGGTGCCGTAGCGGCCGCTGTCGGTATAGGAATTATGGCCCGGCGAACGGCCGTAGCTGTTGGCGGAGCCGCCGCGGTCGCTATTCGAGGCGGAGCGGCCGTAATTGTTCGTATCGGAGCGCGGGGTCGCGGCTGCATAGTTGTCGCCGTAACGGCCGCCGGAATAGGCGCCCGAGGACGGCGAGGCGTCGGGGAGGTTCTGCGTGGTGACGCTGCTCTCGCGATAGGTCCGCGGTGCGCTGTAACCGCCGCTGCCATAGCCGTCGTTGCCGAGGTAGCTCGGGTTGCTACGGCTGGACGCCGAGGCCGTCTGGCGCGGCGGATCGTCGTTAAGACTGAAGCTTGGGAAATCAAATCCCGAAACCGATGCGCTGCAGCCACCGGCGAGAGCCGCCAGTAATACTGCTGCGGCGCGGCCCGCTGGCTGAAGGGCTATGGCTCCGCGAGATCTAAAACGCATAAAACGCATCATGATACGCACCTTTACTGCCAACCTTCCATTAATCCTTAAGAGGTTAATGGACGCTTAACGGCGGCAGCATGCGCCTTCTAAAACTGCAATTTCGGCGGGCGAACCGGAGCGAAAAATCGGCGCCCCAGCATCCCTGCCTTGTGAGAAAAGTTACGCAGCCATTGTGCTTTGTTAACGACGTCGCGGCGACGACATCGCGGCGGCGCGATGGCATTTGCTCACCTGCGCATGCTCACGGACACGACCGCGAAGCCGCGCGGGAGTGTGGCAAGCGCTTGCGTTGCTCAAAGCATTTCGAGAATGCCGATACCGGCTCGTCGCTAGAGCGTCTATCGCAAGCGATCTGGAGTGCTTCCGGAAAAGTGGGAAACGGTTTCCGGTAAGAAGCACGACCAAACAATCAGCTAGAGCCGTTCTGCGTTTCCACCCAAACCGGAACGGCTCTAGAGATCGCCGCCGCTTGCCCGCCGCCGATCGGTCTTTACGTCGAACGCGCGCTGCAGCGAGCGGCACGTTGCATCATGGGTGAGGTTGAGGCTCAGCGGCGTCACCGAGATGCGCCGCGCGTCGACGGCGGCAAGGTCGGTCCCCGGGACAAGCGTCGACGGCGGCCGCTGGAAGTTGAACCAGTAATACGGCATCCCCCACGGATCGCTGCGCTGGTCGATCTGCAGCGAAGCCTGGTCGCGCCGCCCCTGCCGCGTCACCTCGATGCCGGTGACGGCCTCGGGCGGGCACGCCGGATAATTCACGTTGGTCACCACGCCCGGTTGCGCTTCGGTTTCCAAGAGGCGCGCGATGAGCCCCGGTCCGTGCGTGAGCGGGGTTTCCCAGTGGATCTTTCCTTCCTCCAGCGAGCCACCCACCTGGCTCATGGCTATGGAGCGGATGCCGAGAATGGCCCCCTCGCTCGCCGCGGCGATCGTGCCCGAATAGGTCACGTCCTCGGCAAGGTTCGAGCCGTGATTGACGCCCGACAGCACGAGATCCGGCGGATGATCGATGAGGAAATGGCGCACCGCCATCAATACGCAGTCGGTCGGCGTGCCGCGAAGTACGAACGTGCGCTCGCCGGTTTGGCGAACGCGCAGCGGCTCGTGCAAGGTCATCGAATGCGAGGCGCCCGACTGGTTCTTTTCGGGCGCCACGACCCACACGTCGGACGAGACCTGCTCGGCGATGCGCCGCAGTACGTCGAGCCCCTCGGCCAGATAGCCATCATCGTTGGTAACGAGGATGCGCACGTCAGGCTACCTTCTCGATGCGCTCGAGGCCGCCCATGTACGGACGCAGCGCCTCGGGGATGACGATCGAACCGTCCGCCTGCTGGTAGTTCTCCACCACGGCGATGAGCGTCCGCCCGACGGCGAGACCCGAGCCGTTGAGCGTGTGCACGAAGCGCGTGTCCTTCGCGCCCTTCGGGCGATAGCGGGCATTCATCCGCCGCGCCTGGAAGTCACCGCACACCGAGCACGAGGAAATCTCGCGATAGGTGTTCTCGCCTGGCAGCCAGACCTCGATGTCGTAGGTCTTGCGCGAGGCAAAGCCCATGTCGCCGGTGCAGAGGAGGATCGTGCGGAACGGAAGCCCGAGACGTTTCAGCACTTCCTCGGCGCACGACGTCATGCGCTCGTGCTCCGCGAGGCTCTCCTCCGGCGTCGTAATGGAGACGAGCTCCACCTTCGAGAACTGATGCTGGCGGATCATGCCGCGCGTATCGCGCCCCGCAGCGCCTGCCTCCGAGCGGAAGCACGGCGTATGCGCGGTGAGCCGCATCGGCAGTTTTTCCTCGTCGAGGATTTCCTCACGCACGAAGTTGGTCAGCGAAACTTCCGCGGTGGGGATCAGCCAGAAACGATAAGGAGCCCAGCCAGAGCGGACAGCGTCAAGTAGTTTCTGTACTTCGGCGTCCACAGCAGGTCCTCGCATTGCGTTGCGATTTCCACCGGTTCTTTCAAATATTTGCTGAATTTTCTCCGCCAACTGATCCTCATCCACAAATGGAACGCGGAACAGGTCCTCGGCGAACTTCGGCAGGTTGCCCGTGCCGTAGGCGGCATCGTCACGGACCAGGAGCGGCACGATGTTCTCGGTGTAGCCGAACTCGCCCGTGTGCAGGTCGAGCATGAAGGCGCCCAGGGCGCGCTCGAGCCGCGCCAGCGCACCCTTCAGCACCACGAAACGCGCGCCGGAAATTTTTGCCGCGGTGGCAAAGTCCATGAGGCCAAGCGCCTCGCCAAGCTCGAAGTGCTGCTTGGGCGCGAAGTCGAACTTGGTCGGCGTGCCGACCTTGCGCACCTCGACGTTGTCCTTCTCGTCCTTGCCGAGCGGAACCTCATCGAGCGGCAGATTGGGAATGACCGACAGCGCATCGCGCAGCTTGGCGTCGAGCGCGCGCTCCTCGCCTTCGCTGGCCGCGAGCTGATCCTTGAGCGCCGCCACCTCGGCCATGAGCGCTTCCGCCTTGGCGTCGTCCTTCGCCGCCTTCGCCTTGCCGATCTCCTTCGAAGCGGCATTGCGGCGCGCCTGCGCCTCCTGCAGCTTCGTCACGTGCACGCGCCGCGCCTCATCGAGAGCGATCAGATCGGCGGACTGCGGAGAGAGCCCACGCTTCTTCAAGCCAGCGTCAAACGCTTCCGGATTTTCCCTGATCCACTTGATGTCGAACACGTCGAGCCTCGAATTGCTGTAGTCACGCCGTCTTCACGTCATCCCGGCGGAGACTGGGATCCACGACACCTCGAAAAGCGGGTGTGGCGACTTGGCATGGATGCCGGCCTGCGCCGGCACGACGTGCACTCTTCGTCGACGATGGTCGGCGATTCGTTGGACGGTATAGTGGGCGCGCGGAGGATGGTCCAGCCGCGATCAAACCGGGCCGGATGCCTGCTTGGCGGCCTGCTGGCGAGATACCCTCTCCACCGCCCAGATCGACAGCTCGTAAAGCGCAACCGTCGGCAGCATCATCGCGACCATGCTGAACGGATCGGGCGGAGACAGTACCGCCGCCACCGCCGTGATGCCGAGGATCGCATAGCGGCGCCCCTTCTTGAGGGCTTCAGCCGTGACGATCCCGGCACGCGCCAGCAGCGTCAGCACCACGGGGAGCTGGAAGCAGATCCCGAACCCGATGATGAGGGTCATGATGAGCGCCAGGTATTCCGAGACGCGCGCCTGAAGGTGGATCTCCACCGGGCCGCCGGTCTGCTGCATCGACAGGAAAAAGCGCATCGCCATCGGCATGACGAGGAAGTAGACGATCAGCGCGCCCAGCAGGAACAGCAGCGGCGTTGCGATGAGATACGGCAGAAACGCGCGGCGCTCGTTCTTATAGAGGCCGGGCGCGACGAACTTATAGACCTGGTTGGCGACGATGGGGAACGAGATGCAGGCCGCGCCGAACAGCGCGAGCTTCATCTGCGTGAACAGGAACTCCTGCGGCGCCGTATAGATCATCTCGATCGGCTCGGTGCCCCCGTGTGCCCACTGATAGGGCAGCACCAGCACGTTGTAGATCTGCTTGGCGAACGCGAAGCAGATGACGAACGCGATGCCGAGGCCGATCATCGAATAGATCAGCCGCTGGCGCAGTTCGACGAGGTGATCCATCAGCGGCGCCTTGGAGGCGTCGATCTCCTCCTGGCCGGAGCGCTGCGGCTGCTGTGCGGGAATGCCGTTGGTCATGCGGCCCCCCTGTCCGGCCCGCCACTGTGATCGGGAATACTATCGGGAACGCCGACGGTCTCGCCCTCCGGTGCGGCAACAGGATTGCCCGTCAGTGCCGGCGTCGCCGTGCCGGACTTTGCTCTCGCCTCCGCAGCCGCGGCCTCGATCTGCGTATCGATGGCGCGGGACCCCGCCGACACCGTTTCGCGCACCTCGCGGGAAACATTGTCGAACTCGTTCTTCAACTGGTCGAGTTCGGCTTCCTTCAGGGCCTCGTCGAAATGCTGGCGAAACTCGGCCGCCTGCCGGCGCACGAAGCCGAGGTATTTGCCCACGGTGCGCAGGAGGATCGGCAGGTCTTTCGGACCGACGACTATCAGCGCCACGACGGCGAGGATCAGAAGCTTGCTGGAGGTGATGTCGAACATGCGTCGTTCCGATTGCCGACGCGCTCACGGCGCGGCGGTATGCCGGCGCCGCGGCATCATCGTACGGCCCGCTCAGCCGGTCTTGGTGGTGTTGCGCTCGGTGGACTTCAGCGGGCGCTGATCGATGACGCGCGGATCGGCCGGGCGCGCCTCGGCCTGCTGCTCGTCGTCGCCGTCGTCGGACAGGCCCTTCTTGAAGCTCTTAATGCCCTTGGCCATGTCGCCCATGATCGACGAAATGCGCCCGCTGCCGCCGAACACGAGTACAGCGACAAGTGCGAGGATGAGCAAATGCCAGCCACTGAGGCCCATCGTCGTCCGCTCCCTGACTTCACGCTGCGAAGGTCGCAACGTGACGTTGCTATTGGGCAACCTCTATCGCAGAAAGCCCAAAGTGCCGCAAGGCCGCCCGGGTCCAACTTCCTGACGCTAAGCATTACAAATACTTTACTTTTGGCTTTCCGCCGGAAATACCAGCACCCCCGCGAGGTCGATGAGAGCGCGCACGTCCTGGCCGCGCTCGAAGCCCGCATTCTCCCGTACGCGCACCTTCAGCGGCTGCTCGAAACCCTCGATGCCGACTTCGAGGCGCGCGACATCGCCGAGGAACTTCACGTCGAGCACGCGGCCCGGCAGCCCCTCGCCGTCCCTGGCAAGGCGAACCCCCCGCTCACGGATGCAGACGGTGGCTTGCGAGCCGGCGCCGAGCGCCGGCGCGAAAAGCCTGCCCGCGGGCGTATCGATGCCCTCCGGACCGACCCGGTAGCCGATCTCGTTGATCTCCGAGAACAGGCGCGCGACGAAAAGGTCCGCGGGACGATGGTAGAGGTCTTCCGCGCTTCCCGCCTGTACCAGACGGCCCGCCCGCATCACGACGATGCGGTCGCCGATGCGCATGGCCTCTTCCGGATTGTGCGTGACGATCACGGACGTTGCCCGCGTCTCGCGCAGGAGCGACAGCGTCTCCTCCTGCATGGCTTCGCGCAGCTGCACGTCGAGACCGGAGAACGGCTCGTCCATCAGCATCACGGCGGGGCGCGGCACGAGCGCCCGGGCGAGCGCCACGCGCTGCTGCTGGCCGCCGGAAAGGATGTGCGGGTACTGGTCGGCAACGTGCGCGAGCCCGACCCTCTTCAACGCTGCGATGGCCTCGCGCTTGGCCTCGGCCCTGGGCAGACCTTTGAGACCGAAGGCGACGTTGCCGAGGATCGTAAGATGCGGAAAAAGCGCAAAATCCTGGAACATCAGGCCGACGTTACGCCCTTCGGGCACAACGAACCGTGACGGCCCGGCAACCTCGTGTCCGTTAATGAGCACGCGGCCCGCTGACGGGCGCTCGATGCCCGCGGCGATGCGCAACAGCGTCGTCTTTCCGCAGCCGGAGGGCCCCAGCAGGCACACGATCTCGCCGGGCTCGATGTCGAGGTCGACCCCCGCAAGCGCATGGGTCGTGCCGTAGACGCGCTCGACGTTCTCGAAGGTGAGGCGCGCAGCAAAGGTCGCGGCAGCGCGGCTCTTTCCGTCATGGCCGTTCACGGTGTCGATCGCAGCGGCGGACGCGGCGGGCGGAGCTGACGTCAGTTGCGACAACGGAAAAGCACCTGGTTACGCGGCGGGTCTGCTCACGGCTTATCGGGCTCCTCGCCCTCCGGCAAGTCAGCGGCGGCGGCGGCGGCATCGTCGCCGTCGGGCTCGTCTCCGTCCGCCTCTTCCTCATCCTCGTCGTCGATCGCATCGAGCGGCAGCTCGTCCGGCATCAGGGCGGCAACGTCCGTCGGCTCGGGAACCGCGAAATCGGGCGGCAGATTGCCGTCGAGCAGGCCTGAGGCGCGCAACTCCGCAAGCCCGGGCAGGTCCTTAATGCTCTCGAGGCCGAAATGGCTGAGGAAAGAGTCCGTGGTCCCATAGGTCACAGGACGGCCGGGGGCACGGCGGCGTCCGCGCAGGCGTACCCAGCCGGTCTCCAACAGGATGTCGATGGTGCCGGCCGAGGTCGTCACGCCGCGGATATCCTCGATTTCCGCGCGTGTCACCGGCTGATGGTAGGCGATGATCGACAGCGTCTCGAGCGCCGCCTTGGAGAGACGCCGTTCCTGCGTCGCATACCGCTCCAGCAGGTAGGACAGATCCTCGGCCGTGCGGAATGCCCACTTGCCGGCGACCTTTACGAGATTGACCCCGCGACCGGCGTAGAACGCGCGCAGCTCCTCGATAAGCGCATCAATGTCCTCGCCCTCGGGAAAGTGCGTGCCAAGATGCGCGACATCGAGCGGCTCGGAGGCGGCGAACAGCACGGCCTCGAGGATGCGCAGCTTGGCGCGATGATCGGCGAACGGTAGCGCAGCGACATTGCGCGGCAGCGTACCCGCGTGACCGGTCTCTTCGCCGGCGTCTTCGTGGACGCCGTCGCGAACAGCGTCATTGCTTTCCTGGCTCGACGGCACCAGGGTCAGACGTGGCGGCTCCATGCGCTTTTCTTTCGTCATTGGATGTCCGAAACGCACACGCTATTGCACCGATTATCCGACGAGCTGCCATTCGCCGTCGTTCGCCGCACCGCCTGCACGGCGTGAGCGCATATAGATGGGCGCGAACGGGCCCTCCTGGCGCAGCTCGATATGGCCTTCGCGCGCCATCTCGAGCGTCGCGCCAAACGAGCTCGCCATCACCGTTTTGCCGTTCTCGTGGCTCTTCGCGAGCTCCACCATGCAGCGCTCGAACGCGAGCCATTCGGAAGGCGACGGCGCCTCGCCGAGCATCCGTTCAAGGCGCACGCGCGCATCCTTGATCGACCAGACGGGGCGGACTTTCACCACGTGCCCCACCTTGATCGTGCGGCGGCGCTGATCGGCGTAGGCGTGCAGCAGGTCGTAGATCTTGGCGGTGAACTCGGTCTGGCGGATGGTTCGCGTGCCTTCCGGCATACCGCGGCCGAACACGTCCTTTCCAAGACGCATGCGCGTCATGAGCTGCGCACCCGCCTCGCGCATGGCTTCGAGCCGCATCAGGCGGAAGGAGAGCCGCCGCGCCAGTTCCTCCGCGCTCGTCTCATCGCCCTGCTCCTTTTCGCGCGGTAGCAGCAGCCGCGATTTGAGGTAGGTCAGCCACGCCGCCATGACGAGGTAATCGGCGGCCAGTTCCAGCCGCAGCCTCTCTGCCTCGCCGATGAATCCGAGGTACTGATCGGCAAGGGCAAGCACGGAGATCTTCGAGAGATCGACCTTTTGCGTGCGGGCGAGCGCCAGCAGCAGATCGAGCGGGCCCTCATAGCCCGCGACGTCGACGATGAGCGCCTCGTCACCGTCGAGGCGCGCCTCGACGGTGGGCTCGTCCCACGCCGTCTCCGTCTCGCCGGTTTCCTGCGGCTCCGCGTCCATATCTCTCGACTGCTATTCCGGGAGCGGAGCATAGCGCCCGCCCCATTGAATTCCGCAACATATAGGGTCGAGTTTAGACTGATTCAGCACCGCGGGCTGCAAACGCAAGGACCTTGGCCAGTTGCGCCTCGGCCGCACCGGAATCAAAGGGCTGAACCGATCGCGTTACCCTAACGGCTGCGTCAAAGCGCTCCCGCGCCCGCCCCACGAGCGGCCCGGCGCCCGCGGCCGCATCGACCATTTCCTCAAGATTGCCATTACAGTGAAGGGCGAGGTCGGACCCCGCCGCCATCACCGCCGCTGCGCGCTCGCGCATGGGGCCGGAAAGCGCGTGCATGGAAAGGTCATCGCTCATCAGCAGGCCGTCGAAGCCGATGTCGCCGCGAATGATCTCCCGGATCACGGCCGGCGATGTGCTGGCGGGCGCGGAGGGATCGATGGCGGAGAACACCACATGGGCGCTCATCGCGGCGGGCAGCCGGTTCAGGGCGCGAAAGGGCGCAAAGTCACTCGCCTCCAGGTCGCCGCGCGGCGCGTCGACCACCGGCAGCGCGAGGTGGCTGTCTGCCGTGGCCCGCCCGTGACCGGGGATGTGCTTAATGACAGGCAGCACGCCTCCGGCCATGAAGCCTTCCGCGACCGCCTCCGCCAACGCCACCACCTGGGCAACGGTGCGCCCATAGGCGCGGTCGCCGATGATGTCGTGTGAACCCTCCACCGGTACATCGAGAACCGGTGCGCAGTCGGTGTTGATGCCGAGATCCCTGAGGTCGGCGGCGAGCAGCCGCGCGGCCAGGAAGGCGCTGCTCAGTGCGGCCTCGCGATCCTCCCCGTAAAGACCGCCGTAAGCTGCCGCCGGGGGCAGCGCGCGCCCGAGGGGTGGGCGAAGACGCTGCACGCGCCCGCCTTCCTGATCGATCAGCACGAGGAGATCGTCGGCGCCGATAGCCTCACGCACGTCGGAGACGAGCGCGCGGATCTGCGCATGATCGGCGAGATTGCGGGCGAACAGGATGAAGCCGGCCGGCTGCGCGGAGCGCAAAAACGCAGCCTCGGCGCATGACAACTCGGTGCCCGCAGCGCCGACGATGAGAGCGGATCGCATCAGCTGACCGAAGCAGTTTCAGTTGAGCCCGAGTAGCATCGCATGCCGCTCCGGTCGACCCTCCAGCGTGCGGGCTGCTTAGTAAGCGGTAACCCAGCAGTCCTTATAGCCGGACGCCTTGAGCTGAATGCATAGCTCGTTGGCCTGGGAACGGGAGCCCGGCGGGCCGACGAGCAAGCGATGGTAGGGGCCCTTCCCCGCCAGCACCGTCTCGCGCACGTCCGGCGTCTTGTTCGCCAGAACCGCACCGTACTGCTGCTGCATATCCGCGAATTTGCGCAGGGCATCGAGGCGGCTGGTGCCGGAGGCGGGCACCGAGCCGAGCACCACGACGTAGCCGTTGGCACCCGAGGCGCTCGTCGCCCCCTCATTGCCTACCGGCGGAGCGGCGGCGACCTTTTGCTGCGGCTGCTTGCGGGGCGCTGCCGGCGGCGCTTCCTGGTCGATGCTCGCCGTCGTCGCGGGAATGACCTTCGTCGACTTGACGTTCACAGTCGGCCGCGGCGGCGTGTTGACCACCACCGGCTCCGGATCAGGCATGCGCCGCTGCGGGGGCGGGCCGCCGGAGCCCGATCCGAATGCGTCAACGACCATCAGGCCGGGAACGGAAACCGTCGGCTCCGAGGCGCCGCTGACCGGCTCGGCGTGCGGCGGCGCGATGGAGCCGTCGCGCCCGACGACCAGCGTCGTCACCTTCTTGGTGCCGTTGTCGGAGGCGGAATCGGACTCGTAAAGGCCGGAATCGGCGTGATGGCCGGAGCTGTCGTTCTCACCGAGACGGCCGAGAACCTTGCTGTCCGTGTGCGAAAACTGGCGGCCGCCCGGATCCGTCGGGCGCTCCTTCGCCGGCGAGCTGTCGCTGGCGATGACCGGGGGCGCCGTGTCGACGGGCGAGCCGAGCACGGCCTTGTACGCCTGCGCCAGGCCGTAGCCGAGGCCGATGGCGAGCACGACGGCGCCGGCGATGCGCATCGTCCAGCTCACGCGGCGCGGCTCTTCCATTTCGTAGGCGCCGGCCTCGTCCTGGTTGTAGGTCGGCTCGAGCGCGCCCGCATGCTGCTGATCGTAGTGGCCGTAGCCCTGCTCATCGAGCGCCGGATCGGCATAGCCGGCGGCGGGCATGGCCCAGTCCGCCTGCTCCAGCGGATCGGCGTACCCCTGGTTGCCGGGGGCAGAGAACGTCGGCTCGTGGGCGGCGTAGCCGTTGTCCAGGTCATGGCCGTAGTGGTCATGGACGGGCTGTGCCGGCGGCCACTGGTCGTAGCTCGGCGCATGGGGCTCACGCGTATCGAACTGCGGTCCAGGCTGCTGTGGCGCAGCCTGCGGCTGGCGATAGCCGGCTGTCGGGAAGATCGGATTGTCGGCTGCGGGGGTGCCGTAAGCCTGGCGCTGAGGCGCCGCGGGCTGTGCAGGCTGCTGCTGGCGCACGGGCGGAGCCGTCCGCGGTGCGGCCTGCTGTGGCGGTGCATATTGCGGCGGCTGCGTGCGCGGGAAATTTTCAAAGTCGTGCGTCGGCTGCGCGTTGCGCGCGCTGTCGAGGCTGCTCAACCCCTGCCGATTGACCGCTGGACGCTGCTGCTGAGAAGCGGGCGCCTGCGGCGCGGCCGGCGACGGACGGCCATACTGCGGGTGCTGGGGAGCGGCCGCGGGCTGCACCGGGGGTGCATATTGCGGCTGCGAAGGAGCCTGCTGACCCTGCGGATAGTGGTAGCCCTGCTGGCTCCCGTAACCGGAGGCGGGAGCCTGCTGATCGGCGTATCCCTGCTGATGCGGATAGCCAGGCGCCGGCTGACCGGGCACAGCATATTGCTGCGGCGGCTGGGTCTGCGGGCGCTGTGCGGGTCTTCCGCCACTGCGGGAATCCGGCTCGCCCGCCGGGTGGCGCTGAGCCGGCCAACCACTGTTTGCGGCACCTTGGGAGCGAGACATCCTTGTGATCCCCTCGAAGCGGCTTGCTGAGCCTCTGCGTCGAATCGGAGTCTAGCGCATAGAATCCGGGGCCTCGACGCCAAGGACCGAAAGTCCCGAGGATATCACCTGCTGGACGGCGGCGATCATCGCTAGGCGCGCCGCGGTCATAACCCCGTCTTCTGCTTGGATAAATCGCAAATGTGGCAAATCGTTGCCTCGCGTCCACTGGCCGTGGAGCGCCGAAGCGAGGTCGTAGAGATAAAAGGCGAGCCGGTGCGGCTCCTCGGCGCGGGCAGCGCCCGCAACGAGACGGGGGAAAAAAGCGAGCTTTTTGATGAGCTCGATCTCGCCCGCATCGGTCAGGCGCGACAGGTCGGCCTCGCAAACCTGCTTGCTGCCCGGAGCGAGCTCCGGAAAGATTTCCTGTGCATTGCGAAACACGGATGCGGCACGGGCGTGCGCATACTGCACGTAGAAGACGGGATTGTCCTTCGACTGCTCCACCACCTTGGCAAGGTCGAAGTCGAGCGGCTCCAGCTCCTTGCGGTAGAGCATCATGAAGCGCACCGGATCGCGGCCCACTTCATCCACCACATCGCGCAGCGTCACGAACGTTCCCGCGCGCTTCGACATCTTGTAGGGCTCGCCGTTCTTGAACAGCTTCACGAGGTTGACGACCTTGATCGCAAGGTCGCTCGTCCCTCCGTCCGTCTGCCACGCTTTCAACTTGCCCTTCCCGTCGCGCTCCACCGTGCCGCCGGTAAATGCCGCGATCACCGCCAGCATGCGGGGGATGTAACCGATGTGATCGGCACCGAAGACGTTGACGAGATGGCGATAGCCGCGCTGCAGCTTGTCGTAGTGATAGGCGACGTCGCCGGCGAAATAGGTGTAGCTGCCGTCCGACTTCATGAGCGCGCGGTCTTCGTCGTCGCCGAATTCCGTCGACTTGAAGAGTGTCTGCTCGCGGTCTTCCCACTCATCGTCGTCGTGGCCCTTCGGACGCGGCAGCCGGCCTTCGTAAATCAGGCCCTTGGCGCGCAGAACGTCGATGGCCGCCTTCACCTTGTCGGTGCCGGCCTGCGTTAGCGAAGCCTCCGAGAAGAACACGTCGTGCTGGATGTTGAGCGCCGCGAGATCGTCCTTGATCATCGGCATGATCTCGCCGATCGCGAACGCGCGCACGATCGGCAGCCAGCGCTCCTCCGGCATGTTGATGAGCGCCGGGCCGTGCTCCTTCGCAAGCGCCTGGCCCACTGGCTTCAGGTATTCACCGGGATAGAGCCCGGCGGGAATGTCGCCGATGTCCTCGCCCAGTGCCTCGCGGTAACGCAGGAACACCGAGCGCGCGAGGACGTCCACCTGCCCGCCCGCATCGTTGACGTAATATTCGCGCGTCACGTCATAGCCGACGAACGCGAGCAGGTTGGCGAGCGCATCACCGAACACCGCGCCGCGGCAATGCCCGACGTGCATCGGGCCCGTTGGGTTCGCGGAGACGTATTCGATGTTGACGCTGCGCCCCGCGCCGAGTTGCGAGCGCCCGTAATCGCCGCCTGCATCGAGGACGGCGCGCACCAGCCGCTGCCAGACCTCCGGCTTCAGCGTGAGATTGATGAAGCCGGGCCCGGCCACGTTCACCGCGGCGATGCCATCGGCCGCGGCGAGCTTCGCCTGCAGCTTGTCGGCGATGTCGCGCGGCTTCATGCGCGCCGGCTTGGCCAGCACCATCGCCGCATTCGTCGCAAGGTCGCCGTGGGTCGGATCGCGCGGAACCTCCACGTCGATTCCGGTGGTTGGCAGGTCGGCGGGAAGGTCTCCCTCCGACTTCAAGGCTTCGAGCGCCGCCGCAACGCGGCTTTCGATCTCGGCGAACACGTCCACGGCGGCTGATCCTGGCGCTGAAAATGATGTTGAGAGGCGGGCGCCCGCCTAACGCAAATCCGGGGTGTCGTCAAACAGCCGGCGGTGGGCGTCGATGGCATAACGGTCCGTCATTCCGGCGACGAAATCGGCGATCAGGCGTGCACGGTGGCGGCCCTCGAGGCGCCGCGAGACGGCATGCCAGGCCTCGCCCATGGCCGCGGGCTCGGCCATATAGCGCCCGAAGAGGTCAGCGACGATGCGCTCGGCTCCGCGCATCGCCCCCATCACCTTCTCATGGCGGTAGACCCGCTGGAACAGGAAGCGCTTCAGCCGCGCGATGTCGTCGGCCAGCGGGGGAGAGAAGGCAACGGTTGCATCGGCGTTTGCCCGGATCGCGTCGGGCGAAGCGGGCGCGAGGGCGGCGAGCCGTGCCCTCGTCTCGGTTACGAGGTCGGCGATCATCACCGTGATGAGGCGGCGCGTCAGCTCGTACACGAGCCGCCCCTCGTCCGTACATCCGCCCGACCGCACCTGCGCCATCGCCGGCCCGGAAAGAGGCTGCGCAGCGAGATCGGCCACAGTGATGAGGTCTGCCCTCAGGCCGTCGTCGATGTCATGGGAGACATAGGCGATATCGTCCGCAAGGGCCGCGACCTGCGCCTCCGCCGAAGGCCAGGAGCCAAGGTCGAGGCTGCGCCAGGCTTCGAGCCGGCCCGCCACCTTGGCGACGGCGCTGCCCGCCGCCACTGGGCCATTGTGCTTCGCAAGGCCCTCGAGGCTCTCCCAGGTGAGGTTCAGACCGTCGAACTGCGCATACTTGCGCTCCAGCACCGTGACCACGCGCAAGCTCTGCGCATTGTGATCGAACCCGCCGAACTCGTGCATCACCGCGTCGAGCGCACGCTCCCCCGCATGGCCGAACGGCGGATGCCCCAGGTCGTGCGCAAGCGCGATGGCCTCGGCAAGATCCTCATCCAGCCGGAGCTGGCGTGCGACCGTGCGCGCAATCTGCGCCACCTCCAGCGAGTGCGTCAGGCGCGTGCGGAAGTGATCGCCCTCGTGGAAGAGAAAAACCTGCGTCTTGTAGGTGAGACGCCGGAACGCCGTGGAATGGAGGATGCGGTCGCGGTCGCGCTGGAACGGGCTGCGCGTCGTGCACTCGGGCTCGGCATAGGGCCGCCCGCGGCTCGGAACCGCATTTGCCGCATAGGATGCCGGCGCGCGTTCCCCCGGAGCCAGCTCAGCCCCGTAATTCCCCATTCCGGCCGCGGTATTCGCGCCTCTGGTGCCCGATTTGTCCGTTGTCGATGCCTGCACCGGCCCCTCCACGGGGTTTGATTTGCGGCGCTTCCCGCTTATCTTGGATAGCAAAGGATTCCAGCGCGAGGGCAACCCCGCGCTGTGTCGCGTGCGTCAGCTTCCTATATGATGGCGCACGAATACCTTCGAGAGATAGCCGGTCGAGACAGCAGATGAGCCAATCCGTCACCGTCACCGAGCGCGCCGCCAAACGCATCGCCGAGATCGTTGCCGACGAGGCTGCGGCCGAGGCCCTGCGCGTCAGCGTCGAAGGCGGCGGCTGCTCCGGTTTCCAGTATAAGTTCGATCTCGTACCCGGCGCCGCCGACGACGATGTCGTACTCGAGCGGTCCGGCGCGAAGGTCGTCATCGATCAGGTATCGCTCGGCTTCCTGGCCGGCTCCGAGATCGATTTCGTCGACGACCTGATCGGGGCCTCGTTCCGCATCACCAATCCCAAGGCAACCGCTTCCTGCGGCTGCGGGACCAGTTTCTCCATCTGATGGCGAGCGCGCCGCGGGTGCCGGGGCAATGATGCTTCCTGGCGCTCGCCACGATTCTCGACTACCCCTGCCCGCATGAAGGTCACCACCTGGAACATCAATGGCGTCAAGGCACGCCTTGAATCGGCGCTCGCTTACCTGCGGCAAGCCTCGCCCGAGGTGATCTGCCTGCAGGAGATCAAGAGCCTCACCGAGGCCTTCCCGAAGGAAGCCTTCGAGGATCTCGGCTACCAGTGCGCCGTGCACGGCCAGAAGGGCTTCAACGGCGTCGCCATTCTCTCCAAGCTGCCCTTGGAGGAAGTGCGCACCGGGCTGGCGGGCAACGACGAGGACGAGCAATCGCGTTTCATCGAGGCGATCGTTTCCGTGCCCTCGGGCGTCGTGAAGGTCGCTTCCATCTACGCGCCGAACGGCAATCCGGTCGCCACAGAGAAGTTTCCCTACAAGCTCGATTGGTTGCAGCGTCTGCATACACACTTCCGCGAGCTTCTGGCCGAAGAGATCCCGTTCGTGATGGCGGGCGATTACAACATCATTCCCGAGCCGATCGACGCCAAGCGGCCCTCCGCATGGACCTCGGACGCGCTGTTCCAGCCCGAATCCCGCGCCGCCTACCGCCGGATGCTGAGCGACGGGCTCACCGATGCGATCCGCCTCTGCCATCCCGGTCCCGGTGTCTACACCTTCTGGGACTACCAGGCGGGCGCCTTCCAGAAGGATGACGGCATACGCATCGATCATCTTCTGCTGTCGCCCCAGGCAACCGACCGGCTGAGAGCTGCGGGTGTCGATCGCTTCACGCGTGGCTGGGAAAAGCCGTCAGATCACGTGCCGGCCTGGGTCGAACTCGATCTCTGAGACGCCGGCGCGAAGCGCGTTTCCCGATCCGCACGCCTATTCGCTGCACGTGGCGGTGATGACGCTACCGGTCGCCGGCAGGAACACCTTGCAGTCGAGCTGACGCGCCATGCCGGCCGGAGCGGCCGCCACTTCGGCGCCGCGCTTGCCGGCATCTTTCCCCAGCGCGTCGAGGCGTTCACGCGCGGTGCGCCTCGCCGCCGGCGCATCGAAGGAACCGCCGCCCGCCGCGAGGGCCTGTTCGAAATGCTTGCGGGCAGCTGCCGCCTCGCCGCGCGCTTCGAGAATGCGGCCCTTGAGCGCCTGCGCGGCGGAGAAATCGGCGCGGAGTTCCAGGGCATGATCGACCAGCACCGCCGCCTCCTGTCCGCGGCCTTCCGCGAACGCGATTGCGGCGCGAACATACCGTGCCGCAGCATCGTCCCCACCCGCACCCGAAACGGAGTCTACCTCGTCATTCGCTCCGCGATAGTCACCGCCGTCGGCCAGGAGCAGCGCCCGCATCAGCGCGATTTTTGGCTCATGGCTCTTCAGGCTGCGCGCCGCGTCGAGATCGGCGAGCGCTGCCTCCCGCTGGCCGTCCGCCCTCAGCACGCTCGCGCGGCTGAACAGAAAGCGCCATTCCTTCGGCTCACGCATCACCGACGCATCGAGATCGGCGATGGCCTTCGAGACCGCGCCCTGCGCCGCGTACGCAAGACCCCGGGCTTCGAATGCCCGGGCGAATTGGGGACGCCGTGCCAGCGCCCGGGAAAAATCGACGATGGCCTTGTCATAGTCCCCGGCGCGGCTCAGCGCGGTGCCGCGATTGAAAAATCCGATATACATTTGCGCATCCGGCAGCCGGCCGCTGTCCATCACGCGCGTGCACGCGGCCGCTCCTGCCCGGTCTTTTGCTGCGGTGCAATTCGACAGATCCCGCTGCATGCCCGCCGAAGCCGAGGTCGCCAGCAGCACGACGGCGAGGAAACCTCCCGTCAACACTCCACCAATCAATACGAAACGGCCGCGAAGCATTTTGGCATCCCCCGGTTCCGGATCCTTAGCCATCCGCTGAAGTCGCCGTCGACGGAACGGCGCATGCGCAACCGTTACCCGCAAGCTCGCCGCTGCTCAGTTCCTCGCGGAACAGCGGGCCATTGCCGAATTAAAAACACTGCTTAGCTGAAGGACTGTGAGGAGCTACAACAACAGTGCCGTTCAGCGACTTGTTACGTTTCTCGGCCAATCTCCGCGCCGAACTGGTTGCTTCGCTCGGCCCGTGAAGCTTCAATCCGGTTAGACGCGTCCTTTGAATTTCAGGCTCATTGCGCAAGGTCCGCTCATGAACAACTCAAATATCGTCAATCGCCTGGCGCACCGCGCTGCCGTGCTGTCGCTCGCGATCGTTCCCGTGGTGGGTTTCATCGGTCCCAGCGAGGCTGAGTCGAGCAGCAGCCTCGCCGGCTCGTGGAGCGGCGGCGGCTGGGTGTCTTTCGCCAGCGGCGCGAGGGAAAAAGCCCGGTGCAACGCCCACTATAGCGGCGGCGGCGGCAGCTATACCGTCACCGCGACCTGCGCGACCGCGTCTGGCAAAGCTTCGCAGACCGCAAAGGTCTACCGCGTGAGCGGCAGCTCCTATAAGGGGAGCTTCTTCAACAGCGAATACAACGTGCGCGGATCGATCCGAGTGCACGTCAGTGGCAAGAGCCAGAGCGTGAGCCTGTCGGGCGACGGCGCCTCAGCTCAGCTCAACCTGAAGCGCCGCTGATCCGCTACGTCCAATCTGGAGGCTGGAGCGTGCCTTCGCGCTCCGGCCTTTCTATGCCAGCATCACACGTCGTGCTCGGCATCAGGCGATACCTGCAGCGATCCCAGCACTGACCCGCTCCAGCGTTCCACCTTCTCCGGCAGGAACACGTAGCTGTGGAGCTTGAAGACGAGCCCGTTCTCCATCACCGTATGCGCGCCCGTATAGACGGCGTCAGCGGGCAAGTAGTAGGCGCACGAGAAACTCGCGCGTGCCTTATTGACCGCGTTCGCCGCGATCTCCTCGTTCTCGCCGCGAGCCTGGTACATCAGGAAATTGATGGAATCGGCCTTCGCGTTGCAGAAGAAACCGCTTACGCGCTCGGGACTACGCACCGTCGCGGCATCCGACGGCGGCGGTGACACGGTTGCGGCCGTGCCGGCAAAGCACAGCGCAACGATGGGGAATTTGCCTGAGAGTTGCCGCCGGGAGCGGCGTAGCGGAGCAGCAAGGGCGATCATGCACACCTCCAAGGTCTAAGCCGACGCACGGGCCGTGCGTCTCTCTCCGCCTTGGACGTGATCCCCCGCGTCCGATTCTTCTTTTGGATCTCGTTCGCAGGATATGGGCTCCTACGACCGCGCTCAAGCGCAAGTCATGGGCAGACGCTGCCTAATCGCGCGTCAACTGCGCTGCCCGGACCCAATGAAATTGCAAATGTTTGGAAACGCCGCGCTCGGGTGCAGCGCCTGGCTTTCTCATTTCGCGGTCGCACAAGAGACGCCCCGAGTGGCTTACCTCATTGTCCGGGTGCCGATGCGCTCGCGCTTGCGCCGACATCGCGCAGCCCGCTGCCGGCCGCCGGAGTACCGATGAACGTCGAGTTGCTGCCCGAGGCAGCCGCTGGCAGCGAGGGCTTCGGCAGGGGCACCGGCTGCGCTGCGACGGAGGCCGACGGCGGCTGCAGGTCTTCCTTGGCGCTCATATCGAACAGCACGGGCTCGCCGTTGCCGCAGGTGCGTGTCGCCTGGATGTTCAGAAGCCCGAGCCCGGTGTCATCGCGTGTATCGGGCTTGCGGCCATAGCGCGTGCGCCAGTCCGCAACGAGGCCCGTCGCCTGCTTGCGTACGCCCTGTGCCACGCCGCAGTAGATGTTCTGGTAGACGTCCTCGATCCAGACACGCTCGTAGGTCGGCGAGTTGGATACGGCGACCGAGATGAGCGCGAGCGCGCGCACCGGATCGGCCTTCATGTATTTGCCGCGCCAGAGCAAATCCGCAAGGAACGCCTGCGCGCCCGGATGCCCCTTCTGGCTCAGCACCGAAAGCCAGTGCTTGGCGTAGGGCACGTCGCTCTCGATGCCGTCGCCATGCAGGTAGAGCTTGGCGAGCTCGAACTGGGCATCCTCATCGCGGAAGAACTGCGCGGCCTCGCGCAGATACTCCATCGCGATCTTGGAGTTCGGCTTGAGGTTGATCTCCGGCAGACCGTTGATCAGATAGCCGGCGATGCGCGTCATGGCCTTGGCGACGTAGGGCGCGCGCTGGTCATCGTCGGGATCGACGTCCGTGTGCTCCTCGGCGATCTTCAGGTAGAGCTCGTAGGCCTTCGCGTGATCGGTGCGCGAGCCGTTATTGTCAGCGTAAATGCGGGCAAGGTAGTACGGTGCAAGAAAGAGGTGCGCATCAGCGGCGTATTCGAGCGCCGGAATGGCGATCTCGTAGTAGCCGCCATTGAATGCACCGATGCCCTGGTCCAGCGCATCCTGGGGCGAGCTGTATTTGCCCGGCGCCGCCCCGGCGCCGACGACGCCGAGGCACAGCGCGAGGCCGGCCAGAAGTACGCGTACTGTCCGATCAAATATCCGCATAGCAGATCACTTCCGCTTTGCCGCCAGCGTGGGTCACAGCGCCCTTCGATGCCGGTCCGACCTGTTCGGCATACTTGCGTATCGCGCCGGTCTTGTAGGGATTGTCCGGCGCTTTCCAATTCTTGCGGCGCTCCGCCAGCTCCGCCTCGTCCACCTCGAGGTCGAGCGTGCCGTTCACGGCATCGATGGAGATGATGTCGCCATCCTTGAGCAGACCGATGGGACCACCGACCGCCGCCTCCGGGCCGACATGCCCGATGCAGAAGCCGCGCGTGCCGCCCGAGAAACGGCCATCCGTGATGAGCGCAACCTTCTCGCCCGCGCCCTGCCCGTAGAGCGCGGCCGTCGTCGAAAGCATCTCGCGCATGCCGGGGCCGCCCTTGGGTCCCTCGTAGCGGATGACGATGACGTCGCCTTCCTCGTACTTGCCCGCGTCGACCGCAGCGAAGGCATCTTCCTCGCAGTTGAACACGCGCGCAGGTCCGCGGAACGTCAGCTTCTTCAGGCCCGCGACCTTCACGATCGCACCATCGGGAGCGAGCGTGCCCTTGAGGCCCACGACGCCGCCCGTCGGCGTGATCGGTGTCGAAACCGGATAGACGACTTTCTGGTCGGTGTTGAAGGTGACGTCCTTCAGGTTTTCCTTCATCGTGCGGCCGGTGACGGTCAGGCAGTCGCCGTGCAGAAGGCCGCCGTCAAGCAGCGCCTTGAGAATCTGCGGCACGCCGCCGATGTCGTAGACGTCCTTCGCCACATACTGCCCGCCCGGCTTGAGGTCGGCGATGTAGGGCGTGCGCTTGAAGATCTCGGCGACGTCGAAAAGATCGAAGTCGATGCCGACCTCGTGCGCCATTGCCGGCAGATGCAGCGCGGCGTTGGTGGAGCCGCCCGTCGCTGCAACGACAACGGCCGCGTTCTCGAACGCCTCACGGGTGCAGATGTCTCGCGGACGGATATTCTTTTCCAGAAGGCTCATGACCGCGCGGCCGCTCTCGACCGCGAAGGAATCGCGGTTTTCGAACGGCGCGGGCGCACCGGCCGAGCCTGGCAGCGCAAGGCCGATGGCCTCGGACACGCACGCCATCGTGTTGGCGGTGAACTGGCCGCCGCACGCGCCGGCCGAGGGACACGCTACGCACTCGAGCGCGTGGAGTTCTTCGTCCGACATCTTGCCCGAAGCGTGCATGCCGACGCCTTCGAACACGTCGACGACGGTGACGTCCTTGCCCTTGAACTTGCCGGGCAGGATCGATCCGCCATACATGAATACGGACGGCACATTGAGGCGCAGCATCGACATCATGATGCCCGGGAGCGATTTATCGCAGCCCGCGATGCCCACGAGCGCATCGTAGCAATGGCCGCGCATCGTCAGCTCGATGGAATCGGCGATCACCTCGCGCGAGACGAGCGAGGCTTTCATGCCCTGGTGGCCCATGGCGATGCCATCGGTCACGGTAATGGTGCAGAATTCACGCGGCGTGCCGCCCGCCTCGTCGACGCCCATCTTGGCGGACTGAGCCTGGCGCATCAGCGCGATGTTGCAGGGGGCAGCTTCGTTCCAGCACGAGACCACGCCCACGAGCGGGCGATGAATCTGCTCTTCGGTAAGACCCATTGCGTAATAGTAGGACCGATGCGGCGCGCGCGTCGGGCCTTCCGTCACGTGTCGGCTAGGCAGCTTTGATTTGTCGAACTTTTTGTCGGTCATTCGAATGTTTTTTCCGTGCACCCAGATAAGCAGAAGTCGCGAGGCCCCTTATGTGAGGCATCGCGCAATGAAAACGAAGGCTGCCCAAGCCTATGGTCTGAAAAGCGCGCGCGGCGGACGACTGTGGCACCCTCGCCTTCCGCGCGTTTCCCTCGCTCCCTAGTAGCCGCAAGCTGGCGCCGTATTGTGGCTCAACGGAGGCAGTGAGCGCCCAATTCGTGGCATCATTGCCACATGCCACAACGGACTGTTAACAGCGTTCTAGAAATTCGCTGGATCGCCCGATCAGGCCACTGCCTCGAGACGGCGGACAGCCGCTTTCAGGCGCAGAATGGCGTCCTCCAGCTCGGCTTTGCGCTCACGCGCCTCCTCGACCGCCTCTTCCTTGGCCTTGGCCATGAATTGGGGATTGGAGAGCTTCGCGTCCATCTTCCCGAGGTCGCTTTCCGCCTTCTCGATCTCGCGCCCGAGGCGCTTCATCTCGGCCGCGGCATCGATGACCCCGCCCAGCGGCAGGGCAGCGGTTGTATCGCCGGCGACGATGACGGCGGCACCCTTCGGCGCCGTATCGGGGAAGCTGATGCCGTCGAGGCGGGCGAGCCGGCCGATCGTCTCCTCGTGACGCCGTGCGCGCTCCTGTAGTTCGGGGCTCGCATTGGGAAGCATCAGCGGCAGCTTCGCCGCGGCCGGCACGTTCATCTCCGTGCGGACCGAGCGGATCTCGGAGATGAGACGCACCACCCAGCCGATCTCCTCGTCGACATCGGCATCGATGAGCCCGGAAATGTTCGGCCAGCGGCTCAGCGCCAGGAGGTTCTCGCGCTTCTCCCCGTGCTCCACGGCGTGCGCCCAAAGCTCCTCGGTGATGTAGGGCATGAACGGGTGCAGCAGCTTCAATATCTGATCCAGCGTCCAGGCGACCATCGCGCGCGTTTCCGCGATCGCGGTTTCATCATCGCCCGCAAGGACCGGCTTGATCAGTTCCAGGTACCAGTCGCAGAAGACGCCCCACACGAACTCATAGACCGCACCCGCGGCCTCGTTGAACTTGTAGGCTTCCAGCGCCTCCGTCACGGTGCGCGCGGCACGCTCGGTCTCGCCCGCGATCCAGCGGTTCACAGGCTCCGTCACCGACGACGGCTCGAAGTCGCGGCGGCGCACGCATTCGTTCATCTCGGCAAAGCGCGCAGCGTTCCAGAGCTTGGTCGCGAAGTTGCGGTAGCCCTCGACGCGGCTCGTCGACAGCTTGATGTCGCGTCCCTGCGCGGCCATTGCCGCCAGCGTGAAGCGCAGCGCATCGGCTCCGTAGGTGTCGATCATCACCAAGGGATCCATGACGTTGCCCTTCGACTTCGACATCTTCTGCCCCTTCTCGTCGCGGACGAGGGCGTGGATGTAGATGTCGCGGAACGGCACTTCCTCCATGAAGTGCAGGCCCAGCATCATCATGCGGGCGATCCAGAAGAAGATGATGTCGAAGCCGGTGACGAGCACGCTCGTGGGGTAATAGCGCTTCAGCTCCGCGGTCTCGTCCGGCCAGCCGAGCGTCGAGAACGGCCACAGACCCGACGAGAACCAGGTGTCGAGCACGTCCTCGTCGCGTCTGAGCGGCGTCTCGGCACCGTAGTGCGCGTTCGCGAGCGCCTGCGCCTTCGCCTCATCCTCGGCAACGAACACTTTGCCGTCCGGCGCATACCAGGCGGGAATCTGATGGCCCCACCAGAGCTGGCGCGAGATGCACCAGGGCTGGATGTTGCGCATCCACTCGAAGTAGGTCTTCTCCCAGTTCTTCGGGACGAAATTCGTCTTGCCGCTCTCCACCATCGCGATGGCGGGCTTCGCAAGCTCGGCGGCGTTGACGTACCACTGGTCCGTCAGCCACGGCTCGATGACGACTCCGGAGCGGTCACCGTGCGGAACCGTGTGGCTCGTCGGCTCGATCTTTTCCAAAAGGCCCATCGCGGCAAGATCGGCAACGACGCGCTTCCTCGCCTCGAAGCGGTCGAGCCCGCGATAGGCTGCCGGTGCCATTTCGTTGATGCGCGCGTGATCGTCGAGCACGTTGATCTGTTCGAGCCCGTGCCGCTTGCCGACCTCGAAGTCGTTGAAGTCGTGTGCGGGCGTGATCTTCACCGCGCCCGTTCCTTTCTCGGGATCGGAATGCTCATCGGCAACGATCGGAATTTCGCGGCCGACGAGCGGCAGGCGCACCTTCGCGCCCGCCTTCAGCAGCGCAGCGTAACGCTCGTCGTCCGGATGCACGGCGACGCCCGTGTCGCCCAGCATCGTCTCGGGACGCGTGGTGGCGACGACGATGTAATCCTTGTCGTAGCCGGCAACCTTCTGCGCCAGCGGATAACGGAAGTGATACATGTGGCCGGATGGATTGTGCTTCAGCGCCTTGCCCAGCGCTTCCACATCGAAGGGCTTTGCAGCATCCCCGTCGTTTGCTTTGCCTGCCTCCGGCAGGACTGCCTTGCCTGCCTCCGGCAGGACCCAGTTGAACGTGCCGCGCGCGTCCACCTGCACCACTTCGAGATCCGAAATGGCGGTCTGGAACTTCGGGTCCCAATTGACGAGGCGCTTGTCCTTGTAGATCAGCCCGGCTGCGTAGAGTTCCACGAACACCTTGACGACGGCCCGCGACAGGCCCTCGTCCATGGTGAAGCGCTCGCGGCTCCAGTCGCACGAGGCGCCGAGCCGCTTCAGCTGGTTGAGAATGGTCGAGCCGCTCTCTTCCTTCCAGGCCCAGACCTTCTCGATAAACTTCTCGCGGCCGATCGCGCGGCGGTCCGGCTCCTGCCGCTCCATCATCTGCCGCTCGACGACCATCTGCGTCGCAATGCCGGCGTGATCGGTGCCCGGCTGCCAGAGCACATCCTTGCCGCGCAGCCGCTCGAAGCGGCAGAGCACGTCCTGCAGCGTGTTGTTCAGCGCATGGCCCATGTGCAGCGAGCCGGTGACGTTCGGCGGCGGAATGACGATGCAGTAGGGCTGCGCGTCGCGCCGGTCGGGGCGGCCGGCCTTGAAGGCGTCGGTGCGTTCCCATTCCGCGCGGATGCGCGGCTCGATCTCGGCGGGCTGATAGATTTTGTCGAGCATTGAGGCGGAAATCTCTGGAGCAGGGCGGGACCTGCGGTCCTACGCTCTCCCTTCCCGCACTGTCAACAATAGGGCCGGCGCGGCCGCCGATCGACAGCGCCGGCGAGAGGCGAATGTAAAATCCATGACGGCCGTCAGGCTTTGCCCGGGCTCGGGTTTGCGCCCTCGGTCTGCTCCGTCAATTCGCTGCGCAGCGCCTCCTCGACGATGCGCGGCATGTTGTCGGCAAGCCATTGACGCAGCATCGGCCGCAGCAATTCGGCAGCCGCGCGATCGAGCTTCGGCGGCGCGCCCGTCTGCGTGGCCGAAGCAGCGGCTGTCGCCGAGGCGGCCTCCTCCAGCAGCTTCTTGGCACCGACGCCGCTGATGAACGAGGAGCCGGACGCAAATACCGAAAGCGCACCCGGTTGCTGCTGCACAAGATCTACGACCGCGTCGAGCAGCGCGTCCGCCCTCGCAGACGCTGTGCCGGACGCCACGGAGGGTTCGGCCTTTGCAGAGCCCGACTCGCCGCTCGCACCACCCATCTCGGTCTTCGGTAGCGGGGTCGATGAAACGGAATCGCCCCGCGCCACAGCGCCCGCTGCCGGTTTGTCGGCCGCCGCCTCCTTGGCCATCGGCTGCAGCTCGACGATATTCTCGGCAGACCGCGACAGCGGCGGCAGCGCGACCGCCTGCTCGACGGACTTCAGCGCCTCGCGCAGCGGACGCGGGAACGGCGCGATGGTGTTTCCATTGACGGTAAGGGACGCGACGACATCCTGTGGCGTGCCATTGAGCGGCGCACCCTTCGCCGCCGATCCATTGAGCGACGTATCCGTATGTGCGCCGTTGGAACTGGTCTCGGCACGCACCGTCAAAGGCACGCGCGCGGGAATAGAGAACACCCGCGATTCCACGGTCGCCAAAACCGGCGTCGAAGCCGCAGCGCCCGCAACATTCCTCCGCGCAGCGGCACCGAGGGCACTGCCGTTTGCCGGGCTAGCGTCGGCGGTACCCTGCCCCCTCGCCGTATCTGTGCCGGCTTTGTCGACCTCGAGGCGCGCCTCGATTGCCTCCGCGGGAGACTTCACCGTCAGCGGCTCGTGCTTGGGGATGACTGTCCCGAAATCGAACGAAAGAAGATCGCGACTATCACCCGAAACCTCGGCCGAGGCCGGTCCCGAGCGCCATTCGGGGAAGCTCGGCAGGCGCAGCCCGCCCGTGTCGACACCGGGTTGCGTGCCGGCGGCCTCCGAAAGGCGGTGGACGTTGTCGAGCCGCGAGTTCGGTGACCCGGTAAAGCCGTTGTGGCTTTCCGAATGGCCACTGCGGTCGAGCGCACTGATAACGTCATGCTGCAGCGACCGGCGCTGATCGGAGAGCGTCGTCGCAACCTTCAGCGCGTCCGCCAGGCTGTTGAACGGCGCAGAGCCGGCTGGCTTTGCCTCGTGGGCCGACGCGGAAAATCCGTTCGTCCCCTGGACCGACGGGCGCCCTGGCGAGCCTGATTGCGTGCGAGAAAGGAACGGATCCGGCGTCGGGCTCGGCCCGGGCTTATCGTCAGAGATCAACTTGCGGATGGAAGCGAGTATTTCCTCCATGCTGGGCTCGGCGGCCAGCTGCGGCTTACTCATGAGGCGCAATCCTCTACACCACGCGCCCACTCACCGCTGCTTGCGGCCCCCAGGCGCTCCCCGGTCGTGCAACGGCTGTGCCACCCTCAAACGCGCGTACGCAACTAGAGGTACCGGAGCGCCAGAGACACCCTCGGGGTGCGAACCACCCCTACTCCGGACGGCAAGCCGCCGCGTCCACCGGAGGACGGTTAGCCGTCATCCTTGGCAGCTCTGTGGCGCAGGTGCCTCGTCTGAATAATTTCTGCAGCTATCCCCGGCTATTTCACCGGCTCCCAGCCGCCCTCGACCGCCGGCTGCGCCTCGAAGGTCTCCGTGCGTCCATCGCCGTAGGTGATGCTGAGGCCAATCCACTTACGGCGCACCTCTTTATAGTGGACGTTCGGATCGTAGACGTAGGAGGCGGCACCGATCCATTCGGCATCGAGGCGGCCCATGGCGGAGAGCACCGCGTAGGACGCAACCACGAGATTACGGCGAGTGGTTTCGAGGTTGACCTGCGAGTTGAGGTATTCGAGCTCGGCGTTGAGCACGTCGAGCAGCGTGCGCTGACCGACCTTTTCTTCCTCGCGCACACCCTGCAGGGCGACCTTGTTCGATTCCACCGCAACGCGATCGGATTCGAGCTGAGCACGCGCCGCCTCGAGCTGCGACCAAGCCGCAACGACGGTCTGCGTCTGCTCCGTGCGGACCTGCTCGATCTGCTGGAGGATGCCGATGTGGTTCTGCTTCGCCTGCCGCACCCGGGCGTAGACGTCGCCCGCCTCGTAGATCGGGATGATCGCGCGGCCGACGAGCGTGCTCTGCTCCACCTCGTCGGTCAGCTTCGACGATCCGAAGCGGTCGTTGTAGCTCGCCTCGAGCTGCACCGTCGGCAGCAGCTCGCCGCGGATCCGCTCCACGGTGAACTTGGCGGCCTGCTCGCGGAAGAGCGCCGCGACGACCAGCGGATCTTCGTTGTTGCTGACGCCGATGGCATCCTGCAGCGTACGCGGCAGCAGCTCGTTCGGCGGGCCCGGCCACGCGAGCGCCGTCGGCGGATGGCCGATGACCTGCTGATAGGAGCCGCGGCTGGTGCGCAGGTTGGCGCGTGCCGCATCGAGGCGCGAAACCGCATCGGCGCGGCGGGCTTCCGCCTGCGCCACGTCGGTGCGCGTAACCTCGCCGACGGAGAAGCGATCCTGCGCCGCCTTCAGCTCGCGCGAGAGAACGTTGACGTTGTTCTCGTTGAGACGGACCAGCTCCTGGTCGCGCACGACGTCCATGTAAGCCGTCACCGCCTGCAGGAGCACGCTGCGCTCGACATCGCGCAGCACCGAGCGCTCGGCACGGACGTTCGCTTCCGCTTCGTTGACGGCGTTATAGGTGCGAAATCCACTGAAGATCGGCTGTACGGCCTGCACGCCGTAGCCACGCGGCTTCGTTACACCATCGAGCAGGTTCGACGGACGCTGGTCCGTACGCTCGATGCCGATGTCGGCGTTACCGGTGATCGTGGGGCGATAGCCCGACATCGCGCGGGCGACATCTTCATCGCTCGCCCGCTGAAAGGCACGCTGTGCATCGAGGCGCGGATTGTATCCGTAGGCTGCGGACAGCGCTTCCTTCAAGGTCTCCGCCGAGGCCGGAGCACTCTGTCCGGCAAGAGCGAACACCACGCCGAGAGCCAATCCGCCCGCAAAGGCTGCGCGATGCAAACCGGCGTTACGTCGTGCTGACGGCTTACCCAAGTTGCAAACCCACTGTTGCTCGATTTTCTTTTTAATGGCCGTCCGCATTACACCCCTCAGCCACGCACCCGAAGGCGCACGAAGTCCTTCGCGATAATTCGGAATCGCAAGCGTGCCGAGAGTCTGGGGGCTAGTGGACGCTTTGTGTAGTGCCTGGGGAGCGCTGGTGGAAAAGGTATGGAATGGCGTGGCGTCAATCCCACACTCGGCAGCGGCATGCAGCCGCAGCTCATGCGCGTAACTCACGAGAATACCGCGTAGATATTGTCTCCGGCACCAATTGCGTCTGGCACCATATCCACAAGAACTAGAAGACGAACGAAGGCGCCTTCGCAAAGCCCGGAAGCACCGGCGCGGCGGCATCGAAAGCGCCCCATGAATTCACCGAACGGCCCAGCCGGCGCCATTGCGTAGCCGTGCCGACGCCGTCCTCCGCAATGACGGCGACGAGCCGGCCGCCGCCCTTCAACTGGTCGAGAAGCACGTCCGGCGCGTCCAGCACTGCCCCCTCGATGACGATGGCATCGAACGGCGCGTCGTCGGCCGAGCCAGCATCCAGCGGTCCTGTTTTTACGGTGACATTCGCGATGCCGAGATCAGCCAGATTGGTGCGGGCCTCATCCGCGAGCGCTTCATCGCTCTCGATTGCGATAAGGCTTCCCGCCATGCGTGCAAGGATAGCCGTGCCGTAACCCGTGCCGCAGCCGACATGCAGCACGCGGTCGCCGTCGGAAATGTCGGCGAGCTGCAGCAGCTTCGCGGTGAGGCGCGGGGCGAGCAGCCAGCGGCGCTCCGGCCCCGGGGGCGTCAGCGGCAGCGCTTCATCGATGTAGGCGAGCCCGGCCATGGTCTGGGGGACGAAACGCTCGCGCGGCAGCTCGCGCATAGCCTGCAGGATGCGCCGGTCGGTGACATCGCTGGGCAGAACCTGGCTATCGACCATGTTCAGGCGCTGCGTTGCGGCGTCGACCATCTCTTCCTCCGGCTTTCCCTATCGCTTGCGGCGCAACATAGCCGAAGCCGGCACGGCGCGCGACGGGGCGCAAAGCCTCGTGAACTGACGTTGCACAGCGGGTGCGGCTATCTCGGACCGCAGCCGACTCTCGGCCGGCACACGCCACGCGTGCGCGGCGTGCCATGTCTTCGGGAAACCCTTGAATTTATTGGAGGCCACGCCCGGAATCGAACCGGGGTGCGCGGATTTGCAGTCCGCTGCGTCACCACTCCGCCACGTGGCCGTTCGACCCGGCCGCGCCGAAGTTCGAAAGGAATGCGCCGTGTATCATAAGGCGCGGAGACTGCAAAGGCCGCCGTGACTTTATGGCTGAAGATCAGCCGGTCAGGGCCCCCAGCGCGGCCAGACAGCATAAAGCCAGCGGCGCGTTGCCCCGAAAACCATTCCAGTGCACCGCCTTTTCGCCCCGCGTCCGATCCTCTCGAAATCCGGCGCCCAGCGGCCGCCCGCGGCCCGGCGTACGGGGAAGTAAATTCCCGCGATAAAACTTCTCGGAGTCCGCAAAGATTCCACACATCGGATTTCTGCACTCTGCACGCAGTAGCGGCAGCACCCGGTCGGCCCGCAGAAGGGCTGTTAGACCTGAGCTGCGCGCAACCGTTCTTGTGGAGCAGATCGTCATGCAACAGCGAGCGAGGGACGCAACCGCACCCGAGCCCATCAAGGGCAAGCGCGGCGCGAGCATCGCGGGGCCGCGAAATCTCGCGCTCGAACGGCAAGTGCCCGACATCCTCGCCGCACCCGAAACCGACAGCGGCTCGCTGCCCAACATGCATTTCCCGTTCGCCTTCGCGCACAACCGTCTGGAAGAAGGCGGCTGGGCGCGGGAGATCACAGCCCGCGAGATGCCCGCGCTTTCCTCGATGGCGATCGTGAACATGCGGCTCGGGCCCGGCGTCGCGCGCGAGCTCCATTGGCACAAGGAAGCGGAATGGGCGTACATCACCGCGGGACGCGCACGGCTCACCGTCGTCGATGCCGCGCGCCATCCTGTCGTCGATGATCTCGAACCCGGAGACGTGTGGCTCGTGCCATCCGGTGTTCCGCATTCCATCCAAGGGCTCGAGGAAGGAACGGAGTTTATCCTCGTATTCGACAACCCCTATTTTTCCGAGAACCAGACGCTGCTGATCAGCGAGTTCCTGGCGCACCTGCCGCCCGGCGTCATCGCGAAGAACTTCGGCCTGCCGGCCGATGAGTTCGCAACGCTACCGAAACACCAGCGGTATATTTTCCCACTTTCCATTCCCGCGCCTCTGGATGTCGTCCGCAAAGAACTGCCCGACGATCCACCGCCCCAACCCTACGTGTTCCATGCGTCGAAATCACCGGCGAGCAAGTTCGATGGCGGCTCGACCAAGGTTATCGACCGCCGTCATTTCCCCGAGACGACGCTCTCCGCACTCATCATAGATCTCGAGCCCGGTGCCATGCGCGAGATACACTGGCATCCGGACGCGGATGAGCTGCAATACTACACCAAGGGCCAGGGGCGCATGACCGTGTTCGACGCCACATCGAATGCGCGCACTTTCGACTTCCATGCGGGCGACGTCGGCTGCGTTCCCAAGACGCTCGGCCATTACATCGAGAACACCGGCAGCGGGCCGATGCAGGTCATCAACGTGTTCAACAGCGCTGACTACAAGGACATCTCGCTCAATCAGTGGATGGCACTGACGCCGCGCGAGATGGTCAAGGGCACGCTCCATCTCAACGATCGGGTGATGGACGCGCTGCGGCGCTCCTACCGGCCGGTCGTACGTTGATATTCGCCGTCGTGCCGTGAGCGCCACCTTCGGAAGCCGTCGTTTCAGCACCTCGCCGACAGGCCTCGGGAAATAAAGCGTCCGATTTTTTCGGCCATGATAGCCGTACTCAACAGCGACAACCACACGATGCTGATGCCCCCCTCGACCCAGCCGGTTGGAACTCCAAAGAGTGGGCGACGCGCCCGGCACTATCGCGGTGCGAGGCACCGCAGACGCCGCCGCGGCGGCCGTGAGCGCAGAATCGCCCGCGCTCGGCGCCTGCGCCTACGGCGCTGGATTTGGCTGCTGGTCGTCAGCGCGGGTTTTGCCGCCGTCGCCACCGCCTGGCAGTATTACAACGAGCCCGCGGGTGAAGATCGCACCGGCCCGATCGCGCTATGTTCCGCCTACGCGCATCGCAATTGCATCATCGACGGCGACACCGGACGAGACCGCGGTCAGAAATGGCGTCTTGTGGCGATCGATGCGCCGGAAATCTCCGAACCCGGATGCGAGCGCGAGCGGACGCTGGCCATCGCCGCAAGGAATCGCCTCCGCGATCTGCTTGCCAACGGCTATCGCATCCGTCCCACCGGACGCACGGATCCCCACGGGCGCAATCTCATTGATATCGAGTTGCCCGATGGGCGCGATGTAAGCCGCATCCTGCTCAACGAAGGGCTGGCCCAGCGCTGGCCCAATCGGGGCAATATCTGGTGCGAGCAGGATACCCAGGGCCCGAGCGGCTTCCGTCGCTAGCGATCCGCGGCCCTGGCGCATAACCGGCGTGCGCAGCTCCGACACCCGGTCCATCACGTCAATGACGGGAATTGCCCTGATTTTCCCGGCCTGCCGCCGGAATTTCGCGCAACCTGGTATCGACCCCCTTGATTGAGCCGCCCGTTTGTGAGAGTGGAGGGGCCGCCCTCACGGGAAAGGCTCTGGCGCGCAAGGCGCTGGCCCGTCCCGAAGCTTTTTGCTAAGAGGCGCAATGCCTTTAATGGCCAGGTATTCCGCGGTAGCTCAGTGGTAGAGCATCCGACTGTTAATCGGACGGTCGTAGGTTCGAGCCCTACCCGCGGAGCCAAACTCTTCCCACGACATTCCAGCGCGTATGCGGGCGTAATGGCGCCGCGGCGCGCCGACGTCTCCCGTACGCCAAACCCTGCCAAATGCGTCTCAAAGGTGATGGGCCGCGAAATCCATCGGTAAACGTCTGTCCGCGACAGTGCCCGCTGCCACGACCGGAGCCGAAACATGAAAGCTCTCGTCTACCGCGGCCCGGGAACGAAGGCCGTCGAGGACCGTCCCAAGCCCCGGATCGAGGATCCGGGCGATGCCATCGTCAAGGTCGTCAAGACCACGATCTGCGGCACGGATCTCCACATTCTGAAAGGCGACGTCGCCACGTGCAAACCGGGCCGCATTCTCGGCCACGAGGGTGTCGGCGTCGTCGACAGCGTGGGCGATGCCGTCACCATGTTCTCTCCCGGCGATCGGGTGCTGATCTCGTGCATCTCCTCGTGCGGCAAGTGCGAGTACTGCCGCCGCGGCATGTATTCCCATTGCACGACGGGCGGGTGGATACTCGGCAACGAGATCGATGGCACCCAGGCTGAATACGTGCGCACGCCGCATGCGGATACCAGCCTCTATCCAATTCCCGAAGGCGCCGACGAAGAGGCGCTGGTGATGCTCAGCGACATCCTGCCCACGGGCTTCGAGTGCGGTGTCCTGAACGGAAAGGTCGCACCGGGATCGAGCGTGGCCATCGTCGGCGCGGGCCCAATAGGCCTCGCCGCGCTGCTGACGGCGCAGTTCTATGCGCCCGCAGAGATCATCATGGTCGACATCGACGACAATCGGCTCGGCCTTGCGCGCCAATTCGGCGCCACGCACACCATCAACAGCGCCGATGGAAAGGCGGCGGAGGCGATCAAGGCACGGACCAATGGGCGCGGCGTCGACACCGCAATCGAGGCGGTGGGCATACCGGCAACGTTTCTCCTCTGTCAGGACATCGTCGCGCCCGGAGGCGTGATCGCCAACGTGGGCGTACACGGCCACAAGGTCGATCTCCATCTCGAGCGGCTGTGGTCGCAGAACATTGCGATCACGACGCGGCTGGTGGACACCGTGACGACACCGATGCTGCTGAAAACCGTGCAGTCCCGCAAGATCGACCCGACGCGTCTCATCACGCATCGCTTCAAGCTCGATCAGATCATGGACGCTTATGATACCTTCGGCCGCGCAGCGGAAACGCACGCGCTGAAGGTGATCATCTCCCCCTAGCGCGCGCAGGCGTGCGCACCATCAGAGAGCATGCGGGCGCGCAGAGCGCTCGCACAGCCAATCCATCAGCCTTTAGAGCAAGCGCCTCAAGCTCACGGTGCCAAAGTCACCGCGGGCGGCGGCTCGTTGGGATCGCGATCCATCTCGGCAATCTGATCGACGGCGCCGTCGCGGCCGTAGATGTCCGGACGGAACTCCACCTCGCCGTCGCGCTCCGCCCAAGCGGTGATGTAGGTGAAATACACCGGAATGGGGCGCGTCAGCGTCACGTCCACCGCCTGCCCGCCTTCCACGATGCGCTGTGCCTGCCCCGGCTCGCCCCAGCCCGGCTCATAGCGCGCGATCCAGTCCACGAGATTGAATACGCCTTCAACGCGCACGCACCCGGCGCTGAACGCACGCGACCGCTGGCTGAAAAGCTGCTTCATCGGCGTGTCGTGCATATAGACCGTATGCTCGTTGGGCATATCGATGCGCACGAGACCCAACGCGTTTTGCGGACCCGGATCCTGGCGGAACTTCAGCCGCCGCGCCTCGGGTGAATTCCAGTCGACGGTGTGCGGATCGATCTCGCGGACGCCCGAAGGATCGAGAACGCGAATCTTCTCGTTATCGAGATAGTCCGGCTCCTGCTTCAGGCGCGGAATGAGGTCGAGGTGCGCAACGCTGTCGGGCACGCGCCAGTAGGGAAAGAAATTCAGCGCCCGGATCGTCGCCTTCACTGCCGGTGACTCGCGCCCGTTGCGGCCGACGATCACGCGGTGACGCTGCTGCACCTCGTATCTCTCGACCGCTTCGAGCTGAAAGGCCGGCACGTTGACGAGCACGTAGCGCTCGTCCATCGGCATCGACATCAGCTCGTGAACGCGGCCAAGGTTGAGCCGCAACTGCGCAATCCGCTCATCGACGCTCACGTTGAGCACCGGATACGTCGAGCGCTCCACCCGTCCCGTGGGACGCAGGCCATGGCGGCGCTGGAAGTTGCGCACCGCAGCCGTGAGCTCGCTGTCGAAGGTATAGGAGTTGTAGTAGTTGCTGCGCGGCTTCAAATCGCCGGTAGCGATCAGACGGCGGCGCAGAATGGCAACGCGCTCATCGTCCTCGCCTTCGCGCATCATGCGGCCCGGCGGCACCATGGGCCAACCGCCCGACGCGGCAATCTGCTGATACTTGGCGATCGCCGCTTCGAGGAACGAGATCATCTCATCGGACCGCAGCGGCACGGCGTCGGGGCGCAGGTCGTCGAGCTGCTCGGGACGGCGCGCCTGCTGGCGTTCTTCCTGGCGGCGGCCCGTAAGATCGGGCGTGCCCGACCCTGTGAGGCTCTCCCACCAATTCGCCTGCGCGCCCTGGGCATGGGCTGCACCGGACCAAAGAAGCCCACACATCATCAGGCCGAACACAATGCTCGTGCCGAGGGTAAGAGCCGTCGCACCCCGCGAGCTGGAGGGAAAACCGATGAGCCGCGCAAGAGCGCGATATATCTGCATGAAGTCGTCCCGTCCTGCCCGATGCGCCGCGCGCATCTGCCTTCAATCGATGACCGCGAAATGCGAAGCGGCCCCGTTCACTTCCTTCGCGGCGCCGAGCGCCTCAATAGCCGCGATGATATGGCCAAACCAAGACACTCCTGTGCCGCACGGTGGTCTGGGGCGCAATGGCCACATGGCTGTGCCTTGGCCGCATGGATCGAAAGCACGCTGGCAGCGATCGTTATGCGAAGTGGTCCCACCCCGTACGCGGAAAATGCAGCGGTGCGCCGCTGCTGTCGAAGGCGGCGATTCCGTGCTCGGCCGCTTCGATGCTCCCGATGCATGTGACGCGTGTCCCCGATTCCGCCGCCATGGTCTCGAAGGTCGAGGCGCGCGGCTCCGGTATGCACGCCAGCACCTCGTAATCTTCCCCGCCAGCCATGAGTTCGGTGGGCGCGACACCGGCTTCGATGGCGGCTCGGGCGGCATCCGAGAAAGGCACGCGCGCCGCTTCGATGCGCCCGCCGACGCTGGAAGCACTGCACAGGCGGCCGAAGTCTTTCATCAGGCCGTCGGAGATGTCCATTCCGGCGGACGCGCACGCGCGCAGCGCCGCGACGATCGCAATGGGTGGCTGCGGCCGGGAAAATCTCCCAGCGAGATAAGTGGCCGCCTCAGCCGTGCACCGCCAGCGTGCTTCAGCAGCGGGATCGCGGCGCAGCGCCAGCCCGAGCGCGGCATCGCCGATGGTGCCGGTAACGTAGACACGGTCGCCCACGCGTGCGCTGCTACGGGGAAGCATGCTGCCGGTGGGTACCGTACCGAAGGCGGCGATCGACACGCTGAGCGGCCCCGGCGTGCGGTCGGTGTCGCCGCCGATCAGCCGGCAACCGAACGCACTCTGTGCTGCACCGAGACCTTGCGCAAAGCCCCTCAACCAGTCACGCGTCACCGATTCCGGCAACGCGACGTTCATGACGTAGGCGAAGGGAGCGGCGGCCTTGGCGAGGAGGTCGGAAACGTTGACGGCCAGCGCCTTCCAGCCGACCGAAAACGCATCCTCGTCGGGGAAGAAGTGCACGCCCGCTATCAGGGCATCGGTGGTGACGACCAGCTCTTCGCCGGGCGGCGCGGCAATCGTCGCCGCATCGTCCTTCAATGCCCGGGCACCGGCATAGCCTGCCGTCAAAGGCGCCCAGAATTCTGCGATCAGCGCCTCTTCGCCGCCGGTCGAGCCCCCTTCGAGCGGAGCGTCACCGGGTTTGCGTGTCATTGCGGTTGAACTCGCCCGTGCGCAGCTGCCGCGCCAGCTTGTCGAGCACACCGTTGACGACCTTCGGCTCGTCCTCCGAGAAGAACGAGTGGGCGACGTTGATGTACTCGTTGATGACGACGCGGGTCGGGACGTCCGGGCGCTCCATCAGCTCGAAAACGCCCGCGCGCAGGATCGCGCGCACGATTGCGTCGATGCGCACGAGGCGCCAGCCTTCGGCCAACTGCCGGTCGACCAGCGGGTCGATGTCGCGCTGCCGGCGGACGACGCCCCGGATCAGTTCCGCGAAGAAGGCGGCATCGGCGCCAGCGGCCGCTTCATCGCCAGGCGGAAGCGGAAAGCGCAGGCGGACGAACTCGTCGATCACCGCGTTGAGGTCGGTGCCGGCAAGGTCCATCTGGTAGAGACCCTGCACCGCAGCCACCCGGGCGCCCGTGCGCGGCTGCAGGGCGATCTTGTCCGGTTTAGGCGTGGCGTTGCCCGCGGATGTCATGCGCTCTGCCCTTCGAACGCCCGTTGGAGCTCAAGGATGCGCAGGCAGGCGTGCGCCGCATCGGCGCCCTTTCCTGCCCGGGCGCGAGCCAGCGCCTGCGCCTCCGTGTCGACCGTCAGAATGCCGTTCCCCACCGGTACCGCATGGCGTACGGCGGTTTCCATCAACCAGTGATTGGCGTTGTTGCAGACGATGTCGTAGTGCGCGGTCTCGCCGCGAATGACGCAACCGAGCGCGACCACGCCGTCGAAACGGCCGTTCTCCGCACGGCGCGGCACCAGGCCTGCATTGGCAGCCTGCACCAGCACCTGCGGGATCTCCAGCGCACCCGGCACCACGATGTGCTCGTGGGTGATGCCCTGCTCGTTGAGCGCCTCGACCGCGGCACCTACGAGCAAATCGCCGATCTCCTCGTAGTAGCGCCCCTCGATGATGAGGATGCGTGCACGCATCTCGCTCCGCTGCGCGCCGCCGCGTGTCGGCCGGTCAACCTTTACAATCATCTCTCACTCGATCCTTCGCGTGCCGACAATGCGCAATCCAAAGCCTTCCAGACCGACATACACGTGCGCCGGCGAATTGGTGAGCAACACCATGTCGCGCACACCGAGATCGGTGAGAATCTGCGAACCGACGCCAATCTCCACCTGCCGGCGCTCGCGCGCGCCCGCGATGGAGCGTTTCGGCTGCGCCCGCGACGCCACCCACTGCGAAAGCGCATTCGGGCGCAGGTCACGGATGAGCACGACGACGCCGCGCCCCTCGCGCTCGATCATCCGCAGCGTACAGTTGATCTGCTCGCGATCGTCCGCTTCTCCGCCGCCGATGACGTCGCCGATGAGGTTCACGGCGTGCACGCGCACGAGCACCGGGCCGGGCGCGGAAAGATCGCCTTTGACGAGCGCGACATGCTCGTTCGGCTCCACCGTCGTTTCGTAGACGCGCAGATCGAAGCGGCCCGCGACGGTATCGATGTTCGTCTTCGCGGTGGCGCGCACCAGGTGCTCGTTGCGCATCCGGTAGGCGATGAGATCCTCGATGGCACCGATCTTGAGGCCATGCCGCTGCGCGAACGCGACGAGATCCGGCATGCGCGCCATGGTGCCGTCGTCGTTCATGATCTCGCAGATCACCGCGGCGGGATAAAGCCCCGCGAGACGCGCAAGATCGACGGAAGCCTCCGTATGCCCGGCGCGGATCAGAACGCCGCCCTCGCGCGCGACGAGCGGAAACACATGGCCCGGCGACACGATATCGGCAGCGCCGCGCGTGGCATCGATGGCGGTCGCAATGGTGCGGGCGCGATCGGCCGCGGAGATGCCCGTGGTGATCCCCTCGCGCGCTTCAATGGATTGCGTGAAGGCGGTGCGATTGCGCGAAAGGTTGTGCCCCACCATCGCTTCGAGGTGCAGCTCGCGCGCACGCGCGCCGGTGAGTGTCAGGCAGATCAGCCCGCGTCCGTACCGCGCCATGAAATTGACGGCATCGGGCGTCGCCATCTGCGCAGGAATGACGAGATCGCCTTCGTTCTCCCGGTCCTCAGCATCGACCAGCACCACCATACGGCCGTTGCGCATGTCCTCCAGGATCTCAGCGATCGGGGACAGGAAGCCACGGCCTTCCGATACAGCGGATGCGCCAGCGTCGTGCGTCAAGTTCGGAACTCCAGGAGCCGCGCGATATAGCGCGCGAAAAGGTCGACTTCGAGGTTGACCATTTGTCCGGGGGTTTTCGCCCCCCACGTCGTCACCGTCAAGGTGTGCGGGATGATGTTGACCCCGAAGCGATTGTCGCTCACCTCGTTCACCGTGAGCGAAACCCCGTCGAGGCAGACAGAGCCTTTCGGCGCGATATAAGGCGCCAGATGGTCCGGCACTTCAATGGCAAAGCGCCGGCTTTCGCCGTCGGGGACGATGTCGACGATGCGGGCAATCCCATCGACGTGCCCTGTGACGAGGTGCCCACCCAGCTCCTGACCCAAGCTCAGCGCTTTCTCCAGATTGATGCGGCGGCCCGGCTGCCACTCGTTCAGGGTCGCCTTGCTGAGAGTCTCGTTCGAGACGTCGACCGTGAACGTGCTGCCCTGGGCCTCGGCGGTTATGGAGGTGATCGTCAGGCAGCAGCCGTCGCAGGCGACCGAGGCGCCGATTTCGAGGTTGCCCGCCGGATATCCGGTGCGGATGGTGAAGCGGCCGCCCTCGCGCGCGCTGATCTCGCCGATGTCGGTGACGATGCCGGTGAACATTCTCTGTCTTCCTCGCGTCTCAGTCTCAATCCGCTTCAGGCTGCACGTGTCCCGTCGCGGAGCCAGGGCCGGCGCAGGGCGAGCATATCGTCACCGCCGACGGTTCGCCGATCGTAAATGGTGAGGCCACCTGTCGATATGTAGCGGTCGAGGGTCTGTAATGCCTTTTCGTCGGCGACCGCGGCCCGCTCCTTGCCGCGCGCGTGAAACAGGGCCACCTCGTCGATGAGCCCCGCGCGCGAGAAACTGCGCCAGGTTGCAGGTCCTCCTTCGATGAGGAGCCGGGTGATGCCGGACGCCGCCATCGCCTCCATGACGGCGGGCAGCCAAAGCTGACCATCGACCAACGGCATGGAAAAAATGCGCGCCCCCGCGGAGGCGAGCGCCGCAGCATCGGCACGCTCGGCGCAGAACACCCACAGCGGATGCTCGGCCGCCGTCCTGGCAAGGCGGGACGTCTCGAGCCCCGCTGGATCCCGCGCCAGCACGATGCGCACGGGGGAGCGGTCCTCTAGGCCCGGCAGCCGGCACGTCAGCAAAGGGTCGTCATCGATGACGGTGCGGCGCCCGACGAGGATCGCATCGGAGCGCGCCCGCAGCAGGTGGCCCTGCGCGCGCGCCGCTTCCCCGGTCACCCAGGTGGGCTGCCCCTCCCCGCCGCGCGGCACGCCGCCGTCGGCGTCGAGCGCCAGCTTGGCGGTGACATAGGGACGGCGCTCCGTCACCCGCAGAATGTGCCCCGCGGTCACCCGGTGAGCCTCCTCTGCGCAGATGCCACGCTCGACGATAATTCCCGCCTCGCGCAATCGCGAAAGCCCGCTGCCCGCGACGCGCGGATCGGGATCCTCGATCGCGCAGACGACACGCCGTATGCCGGCTGCGACAATCGCATCGGCGCACGGTGGCGTGGCGCCGTGGTGCGAGCAGGGCTCGAGGGTCACGTAAAGGGTCGCGCCGCGGGCCCGCGCGCCGGCCTTGGCGATGGCTTGGGGCTCGGCGTGGGGGCGTCCGCCCGGCGCCGTCCAGGCGCGGGATATGATCTCGCCCGTCGTCTCATCGACGATCACGGCGCCGACCGACGGATTGGGCGAGGTGCGGCCCAGTCCACGCGCCGCGAGGCGCAGCGCGATTTCCATCATCTGCGCGTCGAACCGGGCGCGGGGCGCGCGATCCATCGGCTCAGTGCTTCTTCAGCGGCGCCGTTCCCGCGACGGTGCGTTCGAATGGAATGTGTGGGCCATCGTCCTGGTCCGGTTCGGATACCGGCTCGGCCGCGATCTCGCCGAGGACCTCGTGGAAATCGGCGGCCTCGCGGAAATCGCGATAGACGGAGGCAAAGCGCACGTAGGCGACGGGATCGAGCCCCCGCAGCGCCTCCATGACGAGCTGGCCGATGACCGAGGATGGCACCTCGCTCTCGCCGGAGCTTTCGAGCTGGCGCACGAGGCCAGACACCATACGCTCGACGCGCTCGGTGTCGATCGGGCGCTTGCGCAGCGCGACGTTGACGGAGCGCACAAGCTTGTCCCGCTCGAACGGCACCTTGCGGCCCGAGCGCTTCACGACCAGCAGCTCGCGCAGCTGTACGCGCTCGAACGTCGTGAAGCGTCCGCCGCAATCGGGGCAGATACGCCGCCGGCGGATGGCGGCGTTCTCCTCGGTGGGGCGGCTGTCCTTCACCTGCGTGTTCTCGCCGGCGCAATAGGGGCAGCGCATAGCAAGGCCTCCCTCGCCGCCGGCCTTCTCGCGCGGCGGACGACGATTATTAGCTGGAGCGGGTTACCGGAAGCAACGAGGCGCGCCTGGGATTTCCCAAGCGCGCCTCGCAAATCCTGAAATCGGATATCAGGAGTAGATCGGGAAGCGGTTGCACAGGTCGATAGCCTGCGCCTTCACCTTCTCCTCGACGGCGCCGTTACCGGCCTCGCCGTTCGCCGCGAGACCTTCCAGAACCTCGGCGATCATGCGGCCGATCTCCTGGAATTCCGCGACGCCGAAGCCGCGCGTGGTGCCGGCCGGCGCGCCGAGGCGGATGCCGGAGGTTACCATCGGCTTCTCCGGATCGAACGGAACGCCATTCTTGTTGCAGGTGATGTGTGCGCGCTCGAGAGCCTTCTCGGAGATGTTGCCGGTCAGCTTCTTGGGACGCAGGTCGACGAGGATGAGGTGCGTATCGGTGCCGCCGGACACGAGCGCGAAGCCCGCGTTGACCAGCACCTCGCCCATCGCCTTGGCGTTGTTGATGACGTTCTGCGCATAGACCTTGAACTCGGGACGCAGCGCCTCGCCGAACGCCACGGCCTTGCCGGCGATGACGTGCATCAGCGGGCCGCCCTGGATGCCAGGGAAAATGGCCGAGTTGATCTTCTTGGCGATCTCGCCGTCGTTGGTGAGGATCATGCCGCCGCGCGGACCGCGCAGCGTCTTGTGCGTCGTCGTGGTGACGACGTGAGCGTGCGGGAACGGGCTCGGGTGCAGACCACCGGCGACGAGGCCGGCGAAGTGAGCCATGTCGACCATGAGGTAGGCACCGACCTCATTGGCGATGGCGCGGAAGTCAGCGAACTCGATGTGGCGCGGATAGGCCGAGCCGCCGGCGATGATGATGCGCGGCTTGTGCTCGAGGGCGAGCTTGTAGACCTCGTCCATGTCGATGCGGTGCGTATCGGGGCGCACCTGATAGGAGACCGGCTTGAACCACTTGCCCGACTGATTGACGGGCGAGCCGTGCGTGAGATGACCGCCGTGGGCGAGGCTGAGGCCGAGGATGGTATCGCCCGGCTGGGCGAGCGCGTTGAAGACGCCCTGGTTGGCCTGGCTGCCGGAGTTCGGCTGCACGTTGGCGAACTCGCAGCCGAAGAGCTTCTTGGCGCGGTCGATGGCGAGCTGCTCGACGATGTCCACGTACTGGCAGCCGCCATAGTAGCGACGGCCCGGATAGCCTTCGGCGTACTTGTTGGTGAGCACGCTGCCGGCGGCGTCGAGCACGGCCCGGGAAACGATGTTCTCCGACGCGATCAGCTCAATTTCGTGCTGCTGGCGGCCAAGCTCCTTACCGATCGCATCGGCGATTTCAGGATCGCTCTCGGCAACGCTGGCGGTGAAAAATCCGCTCTTGGAGGGCTCGGCCTTCGCGTTAAACATAGGTCGTTTTCCTTGGTTCTCGATAAACAGCGGTTTCCGATCGAGCGCGCCGGCGCCCCACCAGGCTCACCGCCATAGTAGGTTGGCGCCGGTTCGGGCTCAAGCCGTATAGCTTCTCGGGGTTTTCAACCAGTGCTTTTTGGGGGGTGCGCGCAAGCGCAGCAAGCGGACTATTCGGCCGCAAGCCGCACATACTGGCCCTTCGAGACGGGGCAGGCCTCCCACAGCTCTCGCAGAGCCGAGACGAGGTGGTCGATCTGCTCCGGCGTGTGCACCGGCGAGGGCGTCAGCCGGATGCGCTCGGTGCCCCGCGGCACGGTGGGGTAGTTGATCGGCTGGACGTAGATTCCATAATGCTCCAGCAGGGCGTCGGTGACAGCCTTGCAGTGCACGGGATCGCCGACGGTCACGGGTACGATATGGCTCGGCGTCTGGTGCGCCGGCACGCCCGCATCGGTCAAGCGGCGCTTCACCTCTGCCGCGCGCTCCTGGAGCTGGTTGCGCTCGACGGAGCTCGACTTCAGATAGCGAATGCTGGCCACGGCGCCTGCGGCAAGGGTCGGCGCCAGCGACGTTGTGAATATGAAGCCCGCAGCGTACGACCGGATGGCATCGCAGCAATCGCGCGAAGCGGCGATATAGCCGCCCATGATGCCGAAGCCCTTGGCGAGGGTGCCGTTGATGATATCGACGCGGTCCATCACGCCGTCACGCTCGGCGATACCGCCGCCGCGCGGGCCATAAAGGCCGACCGCGTGCACCTCGTCGAGGTAGGTCAGCGCGCCGTATTTCTCCGCAAGATCGCAGATGGCGCCGATGGGGGCGATATGGCCGTCCATCGAGTAGACGCTCTCGAAGGCGATGATTTTCGGCGTCGCGCGATCATATTCCTTGAGCTGCGCCTCGAGGTCCGCGATGTCGTTATGGCGCCAGATGCGCTTCGGGCCGCGGCCGTGGCGGATCCCGGCGATCATGGAGGCGTGGTTCTTCTCGTCGGAGAAGATCACCGCGCCCGGCATCAGCTGGGCGAGCGTTGCCAGCGTCGAATCGTTGGCGACGTACGCGGACGTGAAGAGCAGCGCCGCTTCCTTGCCGTGCAGGTCCGCAAGCTCGTGCTCGAGCTCGACGTGATAGTGCGTGGTGCCGGCGATGTTGCGCGTGCCGCCGGAGCCTGCACCGACCGTGTCGATGGCTTCGTGCATCGCAGCAAGAACGGCCGGATGCTGCCCCATGCCGAGGTAATCGTTGGAGCACCAGACGGTGATGGGGCGGGCAGGCTCGGACTTGTTGAAGTGATCGGCTTTGGGATAGGCGCCACGCTTGCGCTTCAGATCGGCAAAGACGCGATAGCGCCCCTCACGATGAACAGCAGCGAGCGCATCCCGAAATGTCTTTGCGTAGTCCATCAGCCGAATTCACTCCCCAGGCTAGTGTTTTTGGCTTTATTTTCCCTTCATCATTGCTCGCCTGGCACTGGCGAGCAATGTGACTATTGTCGCGCCGCCGTCATGGATGCGCAGTCTCCGCGAAGGAAGTGGCAGCGACCTTGACGTAGGTCAACCGGAAGCGGCGAAGACTAATACGCCGCAGCCACCTCCCCGACCCCATCTTTTAAGTAAAGATCGGGGCGGAATTGAATGACACCGTCGGGCGTCGCCCAGGCTGTCACGTACGCAAAATACAGCGGAACCGGCTTGCGCAAGCGCACGGTGCGCGTCTGTCCGGTCTCACGCAAGTGATCCACCTGTTCCGCCGTTCCCTGACCCGACAAAAGCCACGTCGCGAGCTGCGCGATGTTTTGAACGCGCACGCATCCCGAGCTGGCAGCTCGGAAATTACGCCCAAAGAGAGACTCTTTTGGGCTGTCATGCATATAGACGGAGCTCGAATTGGCAAAATTGATCTTTAGGAAACCGAGAGGGTTTTCCTTTCCCGGCGCCTGTCTATAGGTGAGCTGCAGCGGCCGCCCACTCGACCAGTCGACCGATTCCGGATCGAGTTTCTTGCCCCCCTCGTAGGCGTCGATGCCGAACTTCACGAGGACGCTCTCGCCCTTCTTCTGCATGTCGCGGCCCTTCGGGACCAGATCCTCCTTGATGACCGTCGGCGGCAGCGTCCACATCGGGTTGAAGGCAAGGTCGGTGATGGTCGAGCGGAGCAGCGGCGTCGGCCGGTCCGGCTTGCCCACGACACCCGAGTGCCGCAGGGCGACGGCATTGTTCTCCACCGCCTCCACCTGCGCGGCCGGAATGTTCACCAGCACGTATCGCTTGGCGACGATGCGCGTCAGATCGGTGAGGCGCGTCAGGTTGGTCTTGAGCTGAGCGAGGCGCACCTCGGACGGCACGTTGAGCGCCGCGATGGTGCGCTTGTCGATGACGCCGGTCGGCGCGAGACCGTTCGAGGCCTGGAAGCGCTTCACCGCCGTATCGAGATCGGAGCCGAAGTGATCGGGATAGCTCGTCTCCCCCGTCAGATCGCCCGAGCGCATCAGCCGCCGGCGCAGGATGCCGACGGCGGGATCCGTCATTCCAGGCTCCAGCTCGACATCGGGAATAAGCGGAAAGCCACCGCGCGCCACGATGTCCTCATAGCGCGCCACCGCTGCCTTGGTCGGCGCGATGTTCGCCTTCGAGAGGGTCGGGTATCCCTTCGGCGGATTGGATTGCCACTCGCGGATGAAGCTGCGGTCATAGCCGCCGCCACTATATTGCGAGGGCCCTTCCCCCACCGGACCAAAGCGCAGGTATTCCTGTGCGTTCCCCGGGCCAGGGCCCGCCAACAATGCACCGGCCAGCGCCAGCACGCTCCACCATCCCCCCGGCGATGAGCTCACAGCTATCCTCCCACTTTCTCGAAGCGTGGCCTCGGCCCGTGCTGCCCATCCCCTGGCAAGCCACCGGAATATCGGGATTTTCGCTTGGACTTGCAAAGGTGAAAAATATGTCGTGCCCAAAATCAGGGCTGGCGGGCTCGTATGCGGCGAGCCACCGGGCCGGCAATCCCGCGATCTGCCAATTGGAATCAGCCGTAACCCACCGGGCCAAACGATCCGGGCCCGATAAAAAAAGGAGCTGCGGGGGGTAGCCCCGCAGCTCCTTGGCGACCGGCAGTCGGGCGTTCTGCCCGGAGAGGATTGATTAGAGGCGGTAACGGATCTGGTCCGACCAGAAGCGCTCCAGGCGCACGAGCGCCTTGTTGAGCGCACGGAAATCTTCCTCGGAAACCTCGCCCACCGTCTCCACCGAGCCGAGCTGGCGATTGTAAAGCTTCTGCACGACCTCGCAGGCTTCCTTGCCCTTCTCGGTAAGGCTGACCCGCACGCTACGGCGATCGGTCTCCGAGCGCTTGTAATGCAGGTAGCCCATGTCGACGAGCTTCTTGAGATTGTAGGAAACGTTCGAGCCGAGATAATAGCCGCGCGTTTTGAGCTCGCCCGCGGTCAGCTCGCTGTCACCGATATTGTAGAGCAGCAGCGCCTGGACGCTGTTGAGGTCTGCTCCACCGAGACGATCGAACTCGTCCTTGATCACGTCGAGCAGGAGCCGGTGCAGTCTTTCAACGAGACGCAACGCCTGCAGGTATTCGGAACTGAAGCTTTCATTCTGCACTGGCGCACGATGGCGCGCCACATCGAGCGCAACACTCATAACTGCCTCACACTGTTTGACGCCGGTTCCGGATGTTTTTCTTTGTCCGGATTATGCCAACAGGTAGGGCATAAAACTAAAAGTCACCTAAATAGCCATAGTAAAAGAACAGTAACGGGGTGCGCGTCGAACACTTTATTCATCACGCCAAAATGTAATTTATGCTTTGCGCATTACACGCGCGCCGCCTGCATTTCCTGGCGTGTCGGCAGCACGAGCTCATTTGCACCCATCGGCGCGAAGTAATCGTCAACCATGTCCGTAGAGACATCTTTTAGCGTGTGCGGATTCCACCGGGGATGTCCGTCTTTATCGATGAGCACCGCGCGTACGCCCTCATGAAAATCGCTTCCATCGAGGAAACGGCACGCGAGCCGATAGTCGATGCTAAGCGTCTGGCGCAGATCGAGCGCGCGCGCATCGCGGATATGACGGTGCGTCACCTTGAGAGACAGCGGCGCGCGCGCATTGAGATCGGCAACGACGCCTTGGGCCCATTCGCGGTGTTCGCCCTCGACCGATTGCAGTCGCGCAATGATCTCTTCGACCGTCGCAGCATTGAAGCAGCGCTCGATCACCGCCGTCACGCCGGCGAGCGCGCCCGGGCCCGGATCGACATGCCGCTCATCGAGCACCGTATCGACGGGCCAGGTGTCGGCGAGCGCCGCTTTGATTTCCTCAAATCGGCCGGCGGGAATGCAATGGGTCAAAAGCCCCAGCGCGAAGGCGTCCGCCGCGCCAATCGTGCGCCCCGTGAGGCCGAGATACATGCCAATGTGGCTGGGCATGCGCGAGAGCGTCCACGCAACGCCCACATCGGGAAAAAGTCCGATCGCCGTTTCGGGCATCGCGAATTTGTAGCGCTCCCCGGCCACCCGGTGCGTGCCGAAAAGTGAAATACCGACCCCCGATCCCATGACCGCACCGTCGATCAGCGAGATGGTCGGCTTGGAAAAGCACTCGTGCAGCCAGTTCAGCGCATATTCGTCCTTGAAGGCCTGCCGTGCGGCGCCGATGTCCTGCGCGGCAAGACGTACGATCTCGCGCACGTCGCCGCCCGCCGAGAACGCCTTCTCGCTCGCCGACTGCATGACGATGCAATAGGTCTGCGGGTCACGGGCAAACCGCGGCAGGCCTTCGGCGAGTTGCTTGCGCATGGCGATTGTCAGCGCGTTGAGCGCACGCGGACGGTTGAGCGTGACGATACCGCAGGAGCCGCGCATTTCTATCAGCAGCTCCTCGGCGGGCGGCATGGAGGTTTCCGTCATCGTCGGCGCTGCGGTCTTCTCTTGCACAACTTTGTTCCCGTTCGCTGCTCACAGTCCGGCCCCGATCATCAATCGGACCGAATTCCCTATACACTCGGTCCGATTATAGGGAAACTTGCGCGGTCGATTCGCCAATGCTGGCAGCCCCCGTGCGCAAGGCACCAAAAACACGTGGAGACGCGAACGATGTTGCGAGCCGGCCTTCGATTCCCAGCGGTGCTCGGGACGATCGTCAGTGCCATGGGCCCCGCCGCGGCCGAGCCCGACTGGTCCACGCTGGCGATTAGCGGCACGGCCGGCCCGCAAATCACCCATCAGATTGAACTCAAGGGTAGCATTCCGCCGGGCATCGTCGTCGCGCCGGCCACGGCGCCTACGCTGCCGGAGCGCAAACCGGATATAGGCAAAGCAACTCCTACACCGGCTCCCGACATCTGGACCCCCGAGCAGATCGCCGAAGCTCGCGCCCGCTGCACCGCAGCGCTCAAGCGCGTCAACGCCACCGTCGTCTACGAAGAGCCCATCAAGGACGGCGACTGCGGCGACCCCGCCCCGATCAGCCTTTCCCGGCTGGGCAACGTCGCGTTCACGCCTGCCGCCCGCATCAACTGCGGCATGCTCACGCCTCTCGACACCTGGATCAGCAAGAACCTGCAGCGCTCCGCCATGCGCCAGCTGGGCGCCCGCATCACCCAAATAGAGGTGATGAGCGACTATTCCTGTCGCACGGCCCTGGGTCGTGTCGGCAAGCGGCTCAGCCAGCACGCCTACTTCGACGCCCTCGATATCCGCGGCTTCGTCACCAACAAGGGCGACCGCGTGCACGTGCTCGACGCCTGGGGATCAACCGGGCGCGACATCGCCAAGGCGAAAGCGAAAGCAGAACAGATCAAGGCGGCCGCCGAAGAAGCCGCCAAGGCCCGCGCCCGGGCGACCCAAGCGCAGGCGCAGACGACCGGAGCCGCGGGCGCGACCGCGAATAAAAACGTGCACGCCGGCAGCGTCGAAATGGTCACGGCCCTTTTGCCGGGTGCAAGCAAGCAGAAGCAGTCCGCCGCGCGCCTCGGCGGGCCGCCCGATACACCCAAGAGCGCGCGCCGCGCCGGCACCAATCCGGCATTCGGCAGCACCACTGTCATGCCTGCCGAGCCTGCGATCGCGCCGCCTCCGGCGGATCCCAAGGCGCGCTTCCTGCGTGAAGCCCACGCGTCGGCCTGCAATATCTTCGGCACAACGCTCGGCCCCGAGGCCAACGAGATGCATCGCAACCATTTCCACGTCGATATGGCGCAACGGAACATCAAGAATATCTGCAAGTGAGCCGGTTGGTCGCGGGGCTTTGGCGCAGGCTTGCAAAATCCGCCCCGTTGCTATGAGTGTGGCCGAGCCTTACCCTGGACGCCCACAATGAAGCATCGACCGCCAGTTTCGCCATTGCCCGCCACGGCACGCACTGCGCCCGTCGCGGAGCCTGGGCGCCCGCTGTCTGCCATCGGCGCCTACCCCAGCGTGCGCCTGCGCCGGGCACGCTCGACGGACTGGTCGCGCCGCCTCGTGGCCGAGAACCGGCTCGGTGTCGAAGATCTCATCTGGCCGCTGTTCGTCATCGAGGGCACCAACAAGCGTCTGCCCGTTGCATCGATGCCCGGCGTCGAGCGCCTCTCGATCGACAACATCGTCGCGAACGCCGAGCAGGCCGCCGAGCTCGGCATTCCGGCGATTGCGCTGTTCCCCAACACCGAGCCGAAACTGCGCTCCGACGATGCGCGTGAGGCATTCAATCCGGAGAACCTGGTCTGCCGGGCAACGCGCGCCATCAAGGCTGCGGGCGTGGAGATCGGCGTCATTCTCGACGTGGCTCTTGATCCCTACACGAGCCATGGCCACGACGGGCTGTTGCGCGGCGGCGAGATTGCGAACGACGAGACGCTGGAAGCGCTCGTGCGCCAATCGATGGTACAGGCGGAAGCGGGTGCGGACATTCTTGCCCCGTCGGACATGATGGATGGGCGCATCGGCGCTATCCGCACCGCGCTCGAGGAGAGCGGTTATGTCAACACGCTGCTGATGGCGTACGCCGCGAAATACGCTTCCGCTTTCTACGGCCCGTTCCGCGATGCGGTCGGCTCGTCGGTGATGCTCGCCTCTTCCGCGGACAAGCGCGACAAGCGTTCCTACCAGATGGATCCGGCGAACTCCGACGAAGCGCTGCGCGAGGTCGCGCTCGATCTCGCCGAGGGTGCCGACCTCATCATGGTCAAGCCCGGCATGCCTTACCTCGACATCGTACGCCGCGTCTCCGAGACGTTCCGCGTCCCCACCTTCGCCTATCAGGTGTCGGGGGAATACGCGATGCTCCAGGCCGCAGCGCAAGCCGGATGGCTGGACGGCGAAGCCGTGATGATGGAAAGCCTGCTCGCGTTCAAGCGTGCCGGTGCTTCCGGCATTCTCACCTATTTTGCGCCGCGTGCCGCTGCCGTCCTGAACGCTGCACGCTGACGATCTCAGCTCACGTTCAGCCTTCGACGTCGCCCCGGCATGCTGTCGGCTGCAATGGCCGCACAAAAAAGGCGCGGAAGATATCGCTTCCGCGCCTGCGTTTCTGGACGCTGCTATCTTATTTGCTGTTGCCGTCCGGCGTCATCGTTGGAACGGACTTGTCCATCCGGTTCGTAGGCGGATGGGGCGTATCGCCCATGTTGCGATTTGACTTCGCACTCCCAGCCTCGCCGGAACTTGCACCGCTCGCGGCCGAGCTTTTCACGAGGCCTTTGTTACACGCCTTCATGAACTCGCCTTTCTCGAGTGTTTTATCGCCATCCGGGTTCGCTGCTGCGAAGTCGGTGACGTAAGCGGCGGCCTGAGACTGCGTGATGGGCTTGCCGTCCGGGCTCGCGGAATTCCACAAGGACGAGCACTCGGCCGCCGACATCTTCACGTTACCTTCCTGTTGCGCGTACGCGCCGATGACTGATGCTGCTGAAAAGAGTCCGACGAGCACAATCCGATTGATAGAAACATCCATTGCCACGCTCTCCTGTGTTAACGTTCGTGTGTGTTAACGTTTGTGCCGGCGTAATACACCGATCTCACCAAGCAACGCTTCGTCACAAAGGATGTTCCGTGCTTTTCTGCCACGTGCATAACGCCGGAAGCTGAGGAATCCCGTTTCTGGACGGCGCCATGCGCGGATCGCTCGATCTCTCGGCGTGCTGCACGGCAACGCGCTCGCAATGGGCTTCGGCAGCAGCATCCCGTCTAGGTGCCGTACGTGCATGGCACAGAGGTGAATGCACGTGACGCCGAATGGTGCTCAAATGGCCGGAGGTCTTCCCGTTCCAGTGAAGGATCTGCCATGCGCTTTGCCACCGCCATCCTTGCCGCAACGCTGCTCGCCGTTCCTGCACTTGCCGCGCTCAAGCCCGGCGATGCAGCGCCCGACTTCACTGCCCCCGCCTCCCTCGGCGGCAAACAGTTCAGCTTCTCTTTGGCCGAAGCGCTGAAGAAAGGGCCGGTGGTGCTCTATTTCTATCCGGCGGCGTTCACGCCCGGATGCACGCTCGAAGCGCACGAGTTCGCCGAGGCGATCGACAAATACGCGGCCCTGGGCGCTACCGTGATCGGCGTCAGTGCCGACGACATCGAAACGCTCGACCGCTTCTCGGTGAGCGAGTGCCGGAGCAAGTTCGCGGTAGCTGCCGATGCCGATCGCAAGATCATGCAGGCATACGATGCGGTGCTGGCGCGCAAGCCGGAATACGCCAACCGCACATCGTATGTGATCACGCCGGACGGGCGCATTTTCTACGAGTACACCGACCTCAATCCCCACGAGCACGTGGCGAATACGCTGGCGGCGGTGGAGCGGTGGAAGGCTGGCGGAAAGTAGATACTCAAGCGGTGAACCGAGACAGATTCCAACCGTGCCTCGGGCGGCGACAGGCGAATGCCTGCGCTTTACTCTAGGTCCTGCGCGTCGAGCGCGTCGGAATGGAGCCCCGTTCAAACGGATGTTCTCGCCGTCGCCTGCACATCATACGGCTACGGCGCGACAGGTCGGGGACGGAGAGGCGCGCCGCTCCATCTCCCACCTGTCGCTGTATCCGCGTTTATTTGTGGCGGTGCTGGTGCTCGTGCTCTTCACGCGTCCGCGCTGCCTGACGTGCGGAGGCTTCGCGATCCGCTTTCGTTCTGCCTGTGCTCGGGTGGCTGCCAAGCTCTTTCCAGTTCTTCTCCGTCATTTCCACCCCATAGTGCTCGGCCGCCTTCCTGATGTTGGCGAAAGCCAACTCTCGGTCCGCATCGGACACGCCAATGGTCTGATCGAAGCGCGCGATTGCGTTCCGGACGTGACTTGCGTCGGTTAGCGGTTCCTTGCGCTGTTTGGGGAAGGCGTAAACGCTGTCTGGCAAATCGCTGCGCTCGGTAAGCTCGCCGTGCTTCTCGTGAGGTTTCCAGGTTGTGTGCATCACAGGCCTCCATTGGCCCCATTGCGCCCCGGCTTCCGAATGCTACGGAACGGTCCACGACAATCGGGGGTTCCGTGCGACCGCGTGTCCGACATTCGAAACATGATTGAGAATCATTGACCGCATCTTTCAGGCAGATGCGCGCAGGGCGCTGTTCGCACGCAGATGCCGCGATAGGCGGCGTTCGGGCAGGCGTCACGCGACCTTTAAGCACCCATTCTACGGTGTGTAGGTGAATTCGACTGTCCAGGCGTCCTTCGGCTGGGTGTGGAGCTGCCAGAACTGCTCGGCCACGGCCTCGGCGTCCTTCGAGCCGGGATCGACAAAGCCGGCAACGGTAACTGTGGCGACATGGACTCCCTTTTCCTTGAAACTCTCGAAAAGCCCCAGAGCCAGCGCACGGATGCCGGCTTTGCCAATGCTCAGCGAGAGGTAGTCCGGATGCGGGAAGAGGGCGAAGCCGCCGCCGGTCAGAAGCATTGAGCCGGAGCCTCGCTCCACCATCTTGGCGGCGGCCGCCTTCATCGCGGCCTGTGCGCCGCCGATGTTCACGGCGAGATCGGAATTGAAAGTGTCGGCGGGCTGCTCGGCAAGCGTGGCCTTGCGCATCGAAGCCGCGTTGTAATGCAGCACATCGATGGCGCCAAACTCCCTTTCAACGTCGGCGACGAGCGCAGATACGCTATGCGCGTCGCCCGCGTCCACCGTCCGAACGTCAACCTTATAAGCCTTGGCTGTCAGCTGATCGGCCAGGTGCGCGGTCTTGGCTCCGTTACGGGCGCTGAGAACGACGCGGAAGCCTTCTTTCGCGAACCGTTCCGCCGTCGCCAGCCCCATCCCTGGTCCGGTGCCTATGCTGAGGAATGTTTTCATGTCGTTGCTCCTCGATATTGCGAGGGCGATGGGATATGCGAAATCGAGCGGCAGATAATCGGGTCTGAACGCATTATATTCGTGCGCATCATGCAGGAATTGTTCGAACGGGGCGGATTGGAGCTGCTTGCGGCCTTCGTGGCCGTGGCCGATAGCGGCAGCTTTACCGAGGCGGCCAAGAGGCTTGGGCGCGATGCGTCGGTCGTCTCCCGCAGGGTCAGCCAGCTCGAGGAGGAGCTTGGCGTCAGCCTCTTCTCAAGGACGACGCGGCGGGTGGTGCTCACCGAGGTCGGAGCACGCTACTATCGGCGCGTGCAGGGCTTGCTCGAAGAGTTGTCGTCTGCGAGCCGCGAAGCGAGCGATATCGCGGCAAGCCCGCAGGGGCTGCTCCGGGTGTCCGTGCCGGTGACCTTTGGAAGGCAGTGGATCGCGCCTTTGCTGCCGCGGTTTATCGCGAGCCATCCACACATCAGACTCGATGTCCGCTTTTCCGATCGCTTTGTCGACGTCGTGGCCGAGGGCTTCGATGTCGCCATCAGAGTCGGGCGGCTTCGCGACAGCTCGCTGACCGCGCGGAAGATTGCGTCCTACAGAAATCTTCTCGTCGCCGCGCCAGCCTACCTCCAAGCGCACGGAAAGCCGCGCACGCCGGAAGATCTCAAAAAGCACACTTGTATCGGTTTCACCGGCTATGCGGGCTGGCCAGACTGGTCGCTGTCGAAGGCGGGGAAGCGCAAGACAATCCGGCCACGGGGACCGCTCGCCGCCGACAACTCGGAGGTCGTGCTCTCCGTGACGATCGCGGGAGCAGGCATAACGTTCACGTCGGATTGGCTCGCCGGTCCGGCGCTGCGGGAAGGCAAGCTTCGCGAGGTTCTTCCCGGCTGGGGCGGCAAGGGAGAAGGCGGCGTTTATGCTGTATTGCCGCCCGGGCGTCTCGTTCCCGCAAAGACGCGGCTGTTCGTCGACGAGGTCGCGAGGTCGATCAAGGCGGGCTGGGCTCAGCGAAGCTGAAGTTGGATGGACGCCATCGATCGGAAGCTCCCGCGACCTGGAATCGATTGAGCACAGCAGGCGACGCAGCAGCGCAATGCAGGGAGCGCAAAGCGAACCGATGTCTCAGCCACCTGCCGCCATGCCTCAGATCGCCGCGCGCGGCTGCGATGGCGCGATGGCGGAGGCGGCGAGCTCGGCGCTTGCACCGGCCTTCGCCTGCCGCACGGCATCTTCCAGATGGGCGATCAATTGCTCGTCGAGCTGTAGCGTTGCAGCCAGATATTTGAGGTAGGCGCGCTCGGCATCGGTATCGGCTTCGATGGCAATCGCGGAGGCGAGATAGATCTCGGCGCGCTGCTCCGGCGTTGCGGCCGCGGCGGCGAACTGTGCGGGCGACCAGGGACGCGCGATCTCCGCATCGAGGAAGCTGCGTTCCTCACTGCCGACACCAAGTGCACCAAGTCTGCCGACAATGGTGCTGCGCTCGGTCTCATCCAGATGGCCGTCGGACAACGCAGCGCCGATCATCGCGCGCACAAGAAGCAGCGCGTGCTCGTTCGCCGGTGTCACGGCGGGAAGCGTGCTCGGCTTGATCGCAGGAACGGAGCTTGCCGACGTATCGGCGCCGATAGGCTGGCCGGTGCGGTAGTTGGAATAGGCGCGATAGGCGAGACCGCCGAGCGCCGCCGCCGCGCCGAGCTTCAAAGCTTCACCGGCGAACTCGCGGCCTGCCTTGGAGCCAAGCAAAAGCGATGTGATGGCACCGGCGGCAACGCCCCCGGCGACACCGCCGAGGCCGGATGGAATGTTGCCGGCAACGCCGTCCAGCATGCCCCGCGCACGCTCGAGAAGATCGTTGGCAACAGCCGGCTGCCGGGCCTGCGGTCGATTGTCCATCGGCACCGACACGCCATCTCCGGGCTGGCCGCCGACCAGAAGATCCAGAATACGCGTTGCATCGATCATGCTCTGCTCCCTCGCGAATTTCGTATTCGCTAGGTAGGGAGCGCTCGGGCGCCGGCAAGTGTGGCTGCAATGTTTGGAAGTCGTCTAAAGCGGTGCCGGAGCGCTACCGCTTGCTGACGATCGTCAGGCTTTGCACGCCGCGGGGCGATAGTTTCGGGCGTCCGCTGGTGATCTGTCCGGTATTGACGCCGGCCCAGCCGATTTCGCCGGAAAGGCGCCCGTATTCGATTTTGGGACAGCGGTTCATCACCACGCGCAGACCTGCGGCTTCCGCCTCGGCGGCGGCCTCGTCGTTGCGCACGCCAAGCTGCATCCACACGACCTTCACGCCAAGCTTGTCCTTGAGGGCGATCGCCTCGCGCGTAATACCAAGCGCAGCTTGCGAATTGCGGAAGATGTCGACCACGTCGACGGGCGCCGGCACATCGGCGAGCGTTGCATAGACGGGCTGCCCGAGGATTGCTCGCCCCGCATAGCCGGGATTGACGGGGTGCACCGTGTAACCCTTACCGAGCAGGTACTTCATCGCAAAATAGCTCGGCCGCGATGTGTTCGCGGATCCGCCGACAAAAGCGAACACACGCACAGAGCCGAGAATATCGGCAATGTAGTCGTCGCTATAGCCGTCGTGGTCCATGGGCCTGATAAGGGCGTGCCCGGAATGTCGCAAAAATATCCGCGGCGGAATCGCTACCGCAAGCAAATAGAGCACCCGAATAATGGCAGATCGCGTGACGCCGCGCATCGCACGCATCGTCACACGCTCGTTACTTCAGCAGCCCTTCCACTCGGGCTTGCGCTTGCCGAGGAAGGCGCCGATCCCCTCCTCGGCATCGCGCGCCATCATGTTGTCGACCATGACCTGCGCCGCATAGGCGTAGGCATCCGCGAGCGGCATCTCGGCCTGGGCGTAGAAAGCGCGTTTGCCGATGGAGACGGTGAGCGGCGACTTGGCGGCGATCTTGTCGGCCATGGCGAGCGCCGCGGGCAGCACATCCGCGGCCGGCGCCACGCGATTGACGAGCCCATATTCGGCAGCCTCGGATGCGGTGAGCATCTCGCCGAGAAGCAGCATCTCCATGGCGCGCTTGCGCGATACGTTGCGCGAGAGCGCCACCATGGGCGTGGAGCAAAAGAGCCCGATGTTGACGCCGGGTGTTGCGAAGTGCGCGCCCTCCGCTGCAACAGCGAGATCGCACGTTGCAACGAGCTGGCATCCGGCCGCCGTCGCCGTGCCGGTTACGGCCGCGATGACTGGCTTCGGGCAGGCCACGATCGCCTGCATCATCGCGGCGCAGCGGCCCATCGCTTCCGTGTAGAAGGCGAGCCCCTTGTCGGGATCGGCGCGGTGCGCAGTGAGCTCCTTGAGGTCGTGCCCCGAGGAGAATACGGGGCCGTTGGCGGCGAGGACGATGGCGCTGATGTCATCGTCCGCGCCCAAAGCGTCCACGGCTTCATGGAGCGCGCGCATCATCGCGAGCGAGAGCGCGTTGCGCGTTGCGGGCGTGTTCAAGGTGAGGAGTGCAATGCGCGGATGCGGCCGTGCCTCGAGCAGCAGCGGCTCGGCCGAAGCCGTGTTGGCAACCGTCGCATCCTGCATTGCGTCCGTCCTTGTTCTCGGAGCCTATTTCACCCAGGGCCTGTTTTCTACCAGGGCCTGTTTTCTTCCAGAGCCTGCCCCGGCCTACTGCAGCGCTTTTTCGATCTCTGCCCGGTGCGCCTTCACCAGTTCCACGTTCTCCATGTATTCGAGCCGGGGCGTCGTCTTGATCGCATCATTCAGCTCTTCAATGAGCTGCTTCTTGTCATCCTCGGGAATGGTGGCATCGGCGGTGACGTCCTCCAGCTCCTTCTTCAGCGCCTCCACCGGCTCGGTGAACTCACCCGACTTGGAATCGAGCCCGGCCATGACGATGGAAATGTTGGCGGCCACATCATCCAGCTCGGAGAAGTTGGCGAACCCGTGCTTGCGGGCCAGCTCGTCGAGCTCCGCCTGAAGGGCAGCGTCGATGTCGTCGCCCGCATCCTGGAGCTTCGGGGCGACGGCCGCGAGGTCGGGCTGGGAGGAGATGAAGTTCTTCACCTGGGTCTCGGTGAGCCGGATCTGCTTGATCGGCTCATCCTTCGCGTCCTGATCTTCGGCGGCCACCCCCGTGGCGGCTACGCACAGGGCCACCATCGCTGCAAGGCAGGGCAGCAGAAGCTTGGAGAGTGAACCGGTCAGAGACTGCTGCATTATTTTCCTCCCTGGGGAATTTATGTGCCCGCGCGCGCGGTTTTTGCAGGCGGATGCCATCAAGAGTTTGCGACGAATTCGCGCCTGGGACACGAGGCGCAGGGATTCGCCAGCATTTGCCAAGTGCCCCAAAGCGGCCGACGCCGCAAGCCAAAGGAATGCGGCTTGATGCCAACGCCGCTACGCGGAGTTGCCCCGATACGGTATTATAATACCACGCCGTATAAGCTATTGTTTCTGAACGCGTTTCTTATTTTACCGCAAACTATGATTGACACCGCTCGCGCTATCTGATTCAAGCGCGCCACTCACGCCTGTTGCGGTCGATGCTCCGGCACCCCGCGCGGCGATCCAATGGGAGCCTCCGACTATGACGACCTACGTCGCCAAGCCCAGCGAGGTGGAGAAGAAGTGGATTCTGATCGACGCAGACGGTCTCGTCGTCGGTCGGCTTGCCGCTCTCATCGCCACCCGCCTCAAGGGCAAACACAAGCCGATCTATACCCCGCACGTCGACTGCGGCGACAATATCGTCGTCATCAATGCCGAGAAGGTTGTCTTCTCCGGCGATAAGCACACCGACAAGGTCTACTACCGCCACACCGGTTATCCGGGCGGTATCAAGGAGACCACGCCGCGCCGCCTCCTCGAGGGCAAGTTCCCCGAGCGCGTGCTGGAGAAGGCCGTCGAGCGCATGCTGAAGCGCGGCCCCCTGCAGCGCAAGCTGATGCGCAACCTCAAGATCTACAAGGGCGGCGAGCACCCGCACGAGGCGCAGAGCCCGGAGAAGCTCGACGTGGCCGGCCTCAACCGCAAGAACAAGAGGGTCTAAGGACGATGGCACAGGAATCCAAGTCTTTGGAAGACCTCGGCGAGATCAAGGGCGCCGTCGCCCAGGCCGCGCCCCAGCACGTCCAGAAGCTGGACAGCCTCGGCCGCGCCTACGCTACGGGTAAGCGCAAGAACGCCGTTGCTCGCGTCTGGATCAAGCCGGGCAAGGGCGTCATCACCGTGAACGCGAAAGACTACACCGCCTACTTCGCCCGTCCGGTGCTTCAGATGCTGCTTCAGCAGCCGCTGTCGGCGACCAACCGCTCGACGCAGTACGACATCCTGGTGACGGTCGCGGGTGGCGGACTTTCCGGCCAGGCCGGTGCGGTGCGCCACGGTATTTCCAAGGCCCTCACCTACTTCGAGCCGGACCTGCGCTCGATCCTCAAGAAGGGCGGCTTCCTTACCCGCGACAGCCGCGTCGTCGAACGCAAGAAGTACGGCCGCATGAAGGCTCGCCGCAGCTTCCAGTTCTCGAAGCGCTAATCGGCACGGCATTGCCGGGCATCGAACATCATGGTGGGCCGCCTCTCGGGGCGGCCCGTCGCATTTTTGGTCCACCGCCCACTTGCCCACCGTTCCCGGGAGTGCCACATACCGCCCGGGTGGGAATTACAGCCCCGGCGCAGGCCGGTGGCGCGGACAGGGTGTGAGATGGACTGGCTGCTAAACGACCTGAGCTATCTGCTCGGGGTGATCGGCGAAGAAGCGCAGCATCTCGTTTCGATCGACTGGTACCGCCAGAACTTCGTCCCCCTCCTCAACATCATCATGATCGATCTGGTGCTGGCGGGCGATAACGCCATCATCGTCGGTCTCGCGGCCTCGCGAGTGCCCAAGGCGATCCGTAGCCAGGTCATTTTCTGGGGCATCGCCGCCGCGGTCGTGCTGCGCATTCTGTTCGCGGCCATAACGGTTCAGTTGCTGACGGTCATCGGCCTGACGCTCGCCGGTGGCATCCTGCTGCTGTGGGTGTGCTGGAAGATGTACCTGCAGATCACGACGGGCAGCCATCATTCCGATGTCGGGGCCGGCGAACAGCCGCACCACGACGGCGAGATGAGCTTCTGGTCGGCGGTGGGCCTCATCACGCTGGCCGATGTGTCGATGTCGCTCGACAACGTGCTGGCCGTTGCCGGCGCGGCCAAGGGCTCGATCTTGGTGCTCGTCATCGGCCTCGCCATCGCGATCATACTGATGGCGGTCGCTTCGCATTACATTGCGAACCTGCTCGTGAAGTATCCCTGGATCACCTGGATCGGCCTTCTCATCATCCTCTGGGTGGCCCTGGAGATGATCTACAAGGGCTCGCACGAGGTGACGTGCAATGCCTTCAACTTCGGATGCTCGGAGACCCTGTGGCAGGGCATCAAGCACCGATTGGGCTTCTCATAACGCGCTTTAAGCGCTCTCCGCGCAAACAGCACCGTATTTACAAGGGGCGCGCGGGGGACTAATCCCGCGCCATCGGTGCATGTCGCAACATCCCTTGCATAGAACCAGCAGTCCTGAAGCCATGACCACGGCAAAAGAAGCGCAAATCTTCATCGACGGTGAAGCGGGCACGACGGGTCTTCAGATCCGCGAGCGCCTCGGGAACCTGCCGGGCGCTGCCGTGCTGAGCATCGATCCGGCGCTGCGCAAGGATAACGACGCGCGCAAGGAGATGTTACGCCAGGCCGACCTCGTCGTGCTGTGCCTGCCGGACGATGCCGCGCGCGAGGCCGTCGCTATGTGCGAGGCGCTCGGCGAGGAGGCGCCGCGTATCCTCGATGCGTCCACGGCGCACCGCACGAGCGGCGGCTGGGTCTATGGCTTTCCCGAGCTGAGCGCGGGACAAGCCGAAGCCGTGCGCACGGCTAAGCGCGTCGCCAATCCCGGCTGCTACCCGACCGGCGCGATCGCCCTCATTCGCCCGCTCGTCGATGCGGGCATCATCCCGGCCGACTACCCCATCACCGTCAATGCGGTGAGCGGCTATTCCGGCGGCGGGCGGTCGATGATCGAGGCCTACGAGGCGGGCACGGCTCCTGCGTTCGAGCTCTATGCGCTCGGGCTCGAGCACAAACATATCCCCGAGCTCATGCGCTATGGCGGCCTCACGCGGCGGCCGATCTTCGTGCCGTCGGTGGGCAACTTTCGCCAGGGCATGATCGTGTCGGTGCCGTTGCACCTCGACACGCTGCCGGGCAAACCCTCCCTGCGCGATCTGGAGCGCGTGCTGGACGAGCACTATCGGGGTAGCGATGTGGTCACCGTCTCGCAGGCGCCGGGTGCGAAGCTCACACGCCTTGCCGCGGAAGTGGCAGGCGGCAACGACAGGCTGGAGCTGTTCGTGTTCGGCAAGGCCGAGCTTGGGCAGGCGGTTCTGCTCGCCCGGCTCGACAATCTCGGCAAGGGCGCGGCAGGCGCAGCGGTTCAGAATATTCGCCTGATGCTCGGGATCTAGAGCCCGATCGCTTTTCTTCGCGGAAAACCGGTGCCCACTTTTCCGGAAGCACTCTACTTTGCCCGTGCTTCTGATCGGAAAACCGGTGCCCACTTTTCCGGAAGCACTCTAGACAGGAGCGGCGCGCGTGATGCGATGAAGATGCAGCGTCGCGGCGGCGATGACGATGGCCGCTCCACCCTGGTGGACAAGGCCGAGCGCGAGCGGCACGCCCATCAACAGTGTTGCTATGCCGATCAGCATTTGCGCGACCAGGCAGACCGCCAGAAGTGTCGCGGAAGCGACGACGCGCTCATCGTCCGCCGAGCGGATCAGCGACACGAGGTGCACCAGCGCCAGCGCCACGACTGCATACGCCACAATACGGTGGTCGAACTGCACGGTCGTCACGTTCTCGAAGAAGTTCACGTACCATGGGTTGTGGGCGAGCAGGCCGTCCGGGACGAGCTTGCCGTCCATCAGCGGCCAGGTGTTGTAAGTGAGGCCAGCATTGAGGCCCGCCACGAGCGCGCCAAGCCCGGACTGGGCGAAGACCAGGAGGAACAGCCCCACTGCGGTGCGCCGCTGCCCCGCCGTGACCGTGAAGCGGATGCGCTCGCCGGCCGGTGTAGCCGTCAGCGCGAGCCAGACGAGCAGCGACAGGATCGCAAAGGCCGTCACCAAGTGCAGCGCGAGACGGTACTGGCTGACGTCGATACGATCGACCAGCCCCGACTTCACCATATACCAGCCGATGCCGCCCTGCAGGCCGCCGAGCGCAAAGACGCCGAGGCACATGAGGGCGAAACGGCCGCGCACCTTGCCGGTGATCCAGAAGAAGAGGAACGGCAGCGCAAAAGCCACGCCGATGAAACGGCCGAGGAAGCGGTGCGCCCATTCCCACCAGTAGATCGCCTTGAACGCCTTGAGGTCCATGCCGGCGTTGACGATCGAATACTGCGGGATGGCCTTGTACTTCTCGAACGCCGTGTGCCAGTCGGCATCATTGAGCGGCGGAATAGCGCCCAGCAGCGGCTGCCATTCGGTGATCGAAAGGCCGCTATCGGTGAGGCGCGTTGCGCCGCCTACGACGATCATCGCAAAGACGAGCGCTGCGACGAACCACAGCCAGACGCGCACACCGGCTGAGCTCTGCGCGCCGGCAATAGTGCCCGCCGCGTAATCTGAAACGGATGCGGCCAAGGTTCGCGTGTCCCCTACTCGAGTTTCGGGGGCCTGATACCGGGGGCTGGCCCGGCAATCAAGGTCTCCGAACGCCGCGGCGATTGCTGCACCGCACGCAATCCGTTGGCGTTTGCGCGTGCGGGCCCTCTACCGCGCCGGTCTTAGATGGAAAGCCGCCCGCCGGAATAGCGCTTAAGCGTGTTCATCAGCGCGAACGGCACCCCGGACAATAGCGCCTTCACGTAGCGCACGTCCTGGAAGTCACCGTTGAGCGACAGGCGGGGCAACCCCGTCAGCTCGTTGATGTGCTCGGGGTAAAGCAGCCCCTTCTGTGTCGTCACCGCCGTTTCGATGCCAAGCTCCTCGGCGATGCGGAACTCGCGCTCGCCGGCGCTGCGGGCGCATCCGAACGGATAGCTGAAGTGGCGGCACGGGCGGCCAAGCTCGGCCTCGATGCGCAGGATGCTTTCGGCCATCTCGTCGCGCACCTCGGTCTCGTCGAGCTTGCCGAGGGCGAAGTGGCGACGCGTGTGCCCGCCGATGGTCACCAGCGGATCGTCGGCGAGATCGCGCAGCTCGTCCCACGACATGATGAGATCGGCGTGGGCGCGCTCGGGTCTGATGCCATGGTCGGACGCCAGTTCGGCCACGAGTGCGCGGGCTTGGCGCTCGGGGATTTCGCGCAGCCACCAATAGATCTCGTGGTGCGCAATCTGCTTTTCGGCGGCGGTCGAAAGGCGGAAGTGACGCGTCTCCCCGCGCATTGCGAGCGTGATCTGCGGCGCGGCCCGTAGCACCTTCTCGAAGGTGAGCCACCAGAAGTCGCCCTTTCCGTCGGCGAAATCGGTGGGGACGTAAATGGTGAAGGGCACTTTGTGCCGACGGAAGACCGGATAGGCGTAGTCGCGGTTGTCGCGATATCCATCGTCCAGCGTGAAGCAGGCGAAGGGGCGCGCGGGATCGGGATCCTGCAAACGCTCGCGCACACCGTCGAGGGGAATGACATCAAATCCCGCTTCGATGACTTCGCGGACGACCTCATCCAAGAACTGCGGCGTGACCTTGAGGATGCGGTTGGGCTCGAACTCCATCGGCGGATGGGGATCGACCTGATGCAGCATGAAGATCACGCCGGCGCCGCGCGTGTAGGGCGCCAGCAGATTCCCCGCGCCGGTATAATGGACAGCGGCGAGGGCTGTCTTCAGAAGCGCCGTAGATCGTCTGCTCATCCCCATCCTCATGCGTCGGCGCGGGTACGTCCGAAAATGCGCCCCATAGTGCACAGCAATATTCATGCAGCTGGGCTGGCGGGAGACTTAACCCCTCGCCAAAGGCCCATCGGTTGGCTAACGGCCCATTAAACCGGGCTGTGGGCGCCCGATCTTCAGCCGATGCGCGCCTCGAGGCCGGCCTTCGACGCCAGGCGTGCGAGCCGATCCCGTGTCAGCTGGCCCGATTTGGTACGCTCGAGCCGGAACAGCTCGATGTCGGTCACCTCAAAGCCGAGGAAGCTGCCGGGTCTGTCGACGGTGATGCCACGGCGGCGCGCCTCGCTGACGACGATGCCTGCATCGAAGCGGCCGAGGATCGCTTCGAAGAGCGCGCGGGCGACGTCGGTGCGTGCAATGACGATGATGTGGTCGTAGGCGGTGTCGAGCGCATCGAGCGTAAGATTCAGCCGGTCCGGATCGAGGAGCGTATCGCGGTCGAGCACCGCCGTGCCTGCGGGGATGAAGTGCGCTCCGCTCGCGGGAACGCGCGTGACGACGTCCTCGAAGCTCGCCTTACCCTGCAGCAGCTCGTTCAGGCCAGCACGCGGCTCCATGCCGATGCTCTCGGCGAGGCCGTGTCCTTCGGGGCTCCAGTCAACCAGGATGACATCGGCGCCGGCATCGGACATCGCCTTTACAAGCTCAACGCCGTCGCCGCCGGCATCGATGTAGTCTCCGGCTCCTGTCATCAGCGCGCGGAAGCCGCCGATATCCTGCGGCTGGGCCATCAGCTGGCGCGCAAGATCGCCAACCGATTGCACGATCTGGACGCGGGTAGCATCGCGGGCAAGCACGGGCACCAGCGTGCCTCCGGCGATGGCGGTGTCGTCTCTCTGCTCCACTGCGCGCTCTGCGACGGGCGTGCGAGCGGCGGTGAAGAGCGCTTTGGTGACGACGATAGCGATGCCGAAGAGGAACGTCGCAAGGCCCACCAGCACCGCATATGGCAGCGGCTTGGGGAAGCTCGGAACGCTCGTCGGGCGCGCGATCGAGACGATCTGCGCCTCGACGGGTACGGCACGGCGGTCGGCCGCGACGCGGTTCGCTTCGAAACGGGCTTGCAGGCGCTCCAGCTCGTCGCGCTTCGATTTCGCCACGGCTTCGAGCTGACGCAGCTGCACCTCGTTCTCGCCCGTGCCGACAACCTGCTTCTTCATGGCGTCGAGGCTTTGACGGGCCGAGGCTTCGCGCGTCGCCGCTATGGACGCGCTCTTCTCGATGCCCTCTACGATCTTGCCAACCTCGCTTTTGATCTGGCGCTCGAGACCGGCGAGATCGGCGCGGAGCTGGCGCATACGCGGATGGGCCGGCAGCAGTGTCGCGGAAAGCTCGGAAAGCTGGCGCTCCACGCGGACGCGCTGCTGCACGAGGTTCTGAATGAGCGGCGAGCGCTGCACATCGGGGAGCGATTCCGCGTTCCCCGCACGGACCATCTCGCGCACGGACTGCGCACGCGCGTCCGCTTCGCTGCGCGCAGCCTGGGCGCGCGTCAGCTCGGCGTTGAGATCAGCGAGCTGCTGCTGATTGAGGCCGGTGTTGGTCGGGCCGCCCTTGAAGATATCGGCCTTGGCGCGGAACTGCTCCACCGCCGCTTCTGCCGCGGTCACCTCTTTCATCAGCTTGTCGATTTTCGGCTGAAGCGCCTTCTGCACCTCATCGGTTTCCGACAGGCTGCGTTTGGCGAGCGAGGTGCGATAGGCTTCCGCGATACGATTTGCGACCTCGGCGGCAAGGGCCGGATCACTCGAGGTAAAGCGGATGCCGATGACGCGGCTCTCCTTCGGCGAGTACACGTCGAGGCGCTTGAAGAAGGCCTTCAGCACGCGATCCTGCTCGCTCTCGGCGGAGCGGCTGCCGATCGACAGTGCCTCGAGAATGCGACCGAGCTTGCTCGGCTGCGCGAGCGCGTCGTTGAACTCGGGGTTTTTGTCGAGCTTTTCATCCGCGATGATCTGCAGCGCGAGGTCCGGCGACAGCAGACTGCGCAAATGCGTGTTGATCGCCTCCTTGTCGAGGCGCGAGGCTACGGCATCGGGGCTGCGGTCGTTGTCGTCTTTCGGCGCAACGACCTGGATCTGCGCCTCCGATGTATAGCGGGGCGGAAACTGAGACAGCAGCGCATAGGTGATGCCGCCCGCAACCACGCCGAGCAGCAGCAGCTTCGGCAGGGCGCGGCGCAGCGAGCGCCAAACGGCGCCGAGATCGATATCGTCGGGAGAGGCGGTAGCCATGGAGGAGAAAGCCACTTCCAAGAGAGCTAAACGTTGCCTCAAATTAGAGCTTCGCCGGGTTGCGATTTGATTAAGCGTCCGATAGCCGGACATTCGCTCAGATTTTATTAACTCTACCGTCGCAGATTGGGGACCGGTGAAACTCCGTCCGGCTCCAGTCCCATGTCCTTGCTGCGCACCGCCACCCTGATCACGCTCACAGCCGCGCTCGTCCTCGGCGGGTGCGCACAATCTCCGTTGGGCGAACTGGCGGAGGACATCAGCGCCCTTTCAGGCATCACCGTAGCTGCCGCACCCTTGCCGTCGGTTGCCGACAGCGAGGTTCCGGTCGACGTCATCCATGATGATCTGCCTGCCGTTGCCGATGCTACGCAGCCGCAAAAGACCGCGGCATGGGGGGAAGCCACCGTGCAGCCGGCTGTGGCCCAGAGCGCCGGCGAGGTTACGCGGGCCGCGCTACGGCCGAGCCTTCCTACCGATGAGCAGGCGGTCGTCGACGGTGCGGCGGCCGCCGCAAAGTCGAAACCGGTCCAGGTTGCAGGTGGCTGGCATGCGGGCCCGCAAATGGTATCGCCGGTTCCTGTCGCCCCGGCACCGGTCGCCTGGGGTCCGGCGGTCGTCGTCTCCGGCGACATCTCGGCCGGCCCCACGGGCCATGAGCCCTACCTGCTCGACACCGGCGACCGGCTGCGCGTGTTCGTCTACGGGCAGCCGAACCTGTCACGCCTTTATACGGTCGATCAGGTCGGGAACATCGCTGTTCCACTGATCGGCTCCGTGCGCGCCCGGGGGCGGACTACCGTCGAGCTCGAGCGGACCATCGCAGCACGCCTCGGGCGCGAATACGTGAAGGATCCGCAGGTCACCGTCGATGTGGCGCAGAACCGGCCCTTCTTCATCCTCGGAGAGGTGCGCTTGCCGGGCCAATATCCGTTCGTGTCAGGCATGACGGTGGAGCAGGCCGTGGCCATCGGCGGCGGCTACTCCGAGCGTGCGAGTCGCCGCAGCTACCGCATCACCCGCAAGCTCGGCGCCCTCGTTGACCAAATCGAAGCACCTGGCGATTACCCCTTGTGCCCGGGCGACACCGTCTACGTCTACGAGCGCTTTTTCTAGTTGCAGGTGACATCGAGATCGGCGTGGCGGAGCGGTTGCGTATCATTCACTGCTTTCGTGCGCCGGTGGGCGGGCTGTTCAGGCACGTGCTCGACTTGAGCGGCGAGCAGGCTGCACGCGGACACGCCGTCGGCTACATCATCGATTCGACAGTTGCAGATGCGCTCACAGAGCAGCGCTTGGCCAAGGCGGCGGCGCATCTGGAGCTCGGCATCACCCGCATTCCGATGGGCCGGATGCCGGGACCGCGCGATCTCGCCACCAGCCGCGCCATCCGTGAAGCGGCGCAAGCTCTCGCAACGGACGTGTTGCATGGCCACGGCGCCAAGGGCGGCGCATTCGCGCGCCTTGCGGGGCGCGGCCTTCCGAAGCGGCCGCGCAAGGCTTCCGTCTTCTATACGCCGCACGGTGGCAGCCTGCACTACGGGCCAACGTCGCTCCAGGGATTGATCTATACGGCCATCGAAAGGCTGCTCGCCCGCTACACCGATGGCCTCATCTTCGAGAGCGACTTCATCCGCCGCGTCTACGATGCGCGAGTCGGCGCTCCCGGCGTTCCGCGGCGCGTGATACCCAACGCTTTGCAGCCCGGCGATTTCACACCGCACAGCCCATTACCCGATGCCGCCGATTTTCTCTTCATCGGGGAGTTGCGCCGGCTCAAGGGCGTCGATGTGCTGCTGCAAGCGTTCGCGCAGCTCTCGAAGCGCCACAGGCTGCGCGCAGTCATCGTCGGCGGCGGCCCGGAGGCCGACGCTTTCAAAACGCTGGCCCGGGAGCTCGGCGTCGGCGATACCGTCGCCTTCCCGGGCGCGATGCCGGCGCGGGACGCGTTCGCACTCGGCCGGACCCTCGTTGTCCCATCGCGAGCCGAAAGCATGCCGTACATCGTCCTCGAGGCGGCGGCGGCGGCCATGCCCCTCATTGCGACAGACGTCGGCGGCATCCGGGAAATCGTTAACGGCACCGATACGCCGTTGCTTCCGCCGGGAGACGTTTCCGCGCTCGTAGCGGCGATGGAGACCGCGCTCACCCAGCCCGATGCTGTAAAAAGCCGGGCCGAGCGCCTGAAGGCATCGGTCGCGAGCCGCTTTACCGTCGCGCGCGCCGTCGACGAAGTGCTGGCTTTCTACGCCGAGCGCCTCGACCGCTAACCTTAATTGAAAAGCTTACCGCACGCGGGCGGCGCCTTTGCGCGCGGTGGCACGGGACATGCTTTGAGGCCAGCAGTTCCCGTGTCGCTGTACGCAAGGTTCTCCTGAAATGCTTCAAGTCGGCCAGCCATCCGTTCCCACGATCGACATCGCCCGTCAGATCCCGCGGCTTGCCGATTTCCGCTTCAACGACAAGACGAGCCTCGTGTCGATGGTCGTCATCCGCGGCGCGGTCAGGGCGCTCGATGTGGCGATCGTCGCCGCCATCGGCTTTGCGGTCGCGCTGTTCTATGTCGACGAGCCGGAGATCCTCGCCAATCCCTATTACATGGCCGGCATCCCGCTGACGGCGGCCGCCACCATGATCGGCTTCGACATCTTCGGTCTTTATTCGCGGGCGTCGTTCAGCTCCTTCATCCGCCAGATGCCGCGGGTCGTCCTGGCGTGGACGATCGCGTTCGCGCTGCTGATCGC
>Ga0180222_1000211_pt1 | contig 101169 bp, 99 predicted proteins | sample eDN5th37CKraftOP_FD_151336 | JGI IMG/M metagenome (GOLD analysis project Ga0180222, IMG submission 151336) | Enriched Organic Plus compost microbial communities from Emeryville, California, USA - eDNA 5th pass 37_C Kraft OP (version 2) (version 2) ... | reverse complement strand
AACGGCGAGAGCTATCGCCTCGCCAACAGCACTGCCCGAAAGCGGCAACAAAAGTCCTGAGATCAGATCGCTCGTTTTGGCCCAAAGAGGCCAATGCGCCATGGCACGCGCCAGCTATTGGTAAGCGTGCGCGCCATGGCGCAGGCCACTGCCACCTGGCCTGGTTTTGCGCCGCCGCGTGGCCGGATTTTGCACCGCCGTTGACAAACGTGCGTTTCTCAAGGCCGGCCTTCGCCGCAAGGGACTCCAGAGATATGTCGCTGGCCTCGGTTTCCTGAAGCCAGCGCTGGACCTCGAGAACCGCCGCATCCCCATGCTTCGTTCTCGGAGAAAACAGGCTGTAATAGCGTTGTTCGCGACCTGGCGGATCGACCAGCAGGAATTTTGCGGTCTGCGTCATGACCTCCGCACCCCGAAGGCGCTCCACCAGCCGCAGGCATAAATCCGTCCAGGACATCACGCCGCCAGCGGTCAGGATCTGGCCGCCGTCGATGAGCAGGCGATCAACGTCGACCATCACTTTGGGAAAGCGGGAGCGAAATGGATCCTCGAGTATCCAGTGCGTCGTTGCAGAACGGCCATCCAGAAGCCCCGTTTCTCCAAGCAGAAAAGCGCCGGCGCAGACCGAAGCGATGATGCATCCCGAGGAATGCCTATCACGTAGCCAACCGACATAGGGCGCGGCCATTTCGGCGGAGATGGGGGCATCCAGGCTAGGTGGAAGAATAAGGACATCCGGCCCGGAGCGCGTGGAGGAACCGCTGTTATAGACCAGGACCGGAGAGCCCTGGTCCCCGGTAACACGCCAGTGACTGACAGTGATCCTTTTCGATTCCGGCGCAGCTCGCGGGGCCGCAAATCGGTTCGAGACAGCGAACAGGTCCGTCATCGCCAGGACGGCCGAGATCTGGGCCTCTGGATAGATCAGTATGCCGACCTCAGTCGTGTCCTGTCCCGTCATTTGTCACTATCGCCCTCATATATGTCGATATTGCCAATGGGCATAGATCAAACCGGTCCATATTGTCCAGCTACTGACCCCAATAACCGCAACAGAAAGGTGATCCCATGAGCAAACGCGCCGTCGTCGTGATCGACATCCAGAACGACTATTTCCCGAACGGCAAATATGAACTGGTCGGCATCGAAAAGGCCGCCGCCAATGCTGCAAAGGTGATCGAAGCCGCCCGTGCGAAAGGCGAACGCGTCATCCATGTTCAGCATATCTTCCCGAGCCAGGAGGCGCCGTTCTTCACGCCCGATTCCGAGGGGATTGAGATCAACCCGCTCGTCGCCCCACGTGAAGGCGAGGCGGTGGTGGTGAAGAACTATCCCAATCCGTTCCTCAAGACAGATCTGAAGCAGATGCTCGATGCTGACGGGATCGAGGAAGTGGTAGTCGTCGGCGCCATGAGCCACATGTGCATCGATGCGACAACGCGCGCCTCCAGTGACTTCGGCTACAAGACGACCGTTGTTCAGGATGCGTGCGCGACGCGCGATCTGGAGTTTGGGGGCGTCACCGTGCCGGCTGCCTCGGTCCATGCAGCCATGATGTCGGCGCTCGGCTTTGCTTATGCAACGATCGTCGACACAGAAGCATACATTCAGCAATAAGCTTCACAGGTCACAGAAGCAGCTTGGGCGTGATCGCGCCCAAGCTGAAAGGCGATGATAGACAAGCCCTTGGGCGGTGGGTGCTGATCCTTCTCAACGCGGGCCGAAGAGCGCGTCAAGCGCAGCGCCCCTCGCAACGCCCGATTGAAAGATCAGTGAACCATCATCGCGTTTCGCGACCACCCCCGGCGTGCCGCTGAATCCCAGCTCTCTCATGAGCTCCGCATTCCGTGCGAGATCGGCCTGCGTCTCAGAGGATATGCTATCAAGGGGATCAATGCCCCCTTCACTATGCTTCATCTCGTTCAGGGTGAGGGCTTCTTCTGGATTATCCGCTTCGAGGATAGCTGCCGCCTTTGCAGGTGAATCCGCACTGATGACACCGACCATGACATGCCTGAGCTGAACCTTTCCGGCCTCGACCCATGGCCGCGCCGATCGCCAGAGCTCGTTGCAGAACGGGCAGTTCGCATCGGTGAATGTGTAAACAATGCGCTCGGCTTTTGGATCACCATCCTGAACCCAGCGTACTGCTTCCAGATTGCTCCAGGCCGTTTGGTCCAGAGGTTCGCTTACCATTTTCTGTAACGCTTCATCCATGACCGAATTGCCCTGCGCGTCGACAAGCGTTCCAATCAGCGCATAATTTGAATCGGGCATGATATAGACGGCCAGCGGCTTCGTTCCCGCGCTCGCAGCAAAAGCAGTGAGGCCGCCGGGCGCTTCCAGATTTCCGTGAACCTTGACGCCCTGACTTTCCAGCATTTGCAGCACCGGCGCAGCCTCTGCATCGTTGGAACTGCCCGTGCCGGAATTATCATTGCAACCCGCCAGCAGTAGGATCGACACCAAAGCTGCAGAGTATTTTTTCATAATAAGGTCGCCCATCGAAACCGTGAAATGGTCGAAGCACTTTCGTGCTTTCCTCACGCCGCTCCCTCGCCAACCTTAAGGCAGGATTAAGAGAGTGAGGCGGTGACTGCTCGTTCGAGCGGGATCATCGCTGGAATTTGGAACCTGAACGCCTGATCCGTTTACACTACGATGCGCGCGCAAATGGCTGCAGACGTCGAATGAGGTCATGTCTGCGAAACGACCCTACAGAACGGGTCCGGGCATATTCCTCGCCGGTTGCCGTATCCGCGACAAAGAACGTGGGAGGCCCGTCGGCCCGAAGGTAGGACAGGAGCTGCCGATTGGCACCGTCCATTGCTGTGACGTCCACCTTGAGCAGCGCCACATGGTCCAGTAATCGCTGAACCGACGCATGGGAGAGGATCTCACCTTCGATCCTGTGGCAAACGGCACACCAGTCTGCCCTGATATCGATCAGCGCATACTTGTAGTTCTGCGCCAGGCGAGCCAGTGCGGTGCGATAGGTTTCTACGTTTGACACCAATTCCGGTGCGGCGGCGCGTGCCGGTTCTGCCGGTAACACCAGGGCGCCCGCCACGGCCCATGCACCGCCGAGCAACAATCTTCTGCGGGAGAGCGGGCACAAGCAGCCTCTTTCCTCATCCTTTAGTCCGTCGCGAGAATTTGAACGCATCAATCGAGCCCTCTGTTGCGAGCTCTCCGTAGGGACGCGGTTTCTTAAGCCTGGCTTAAGGCTGGCGTCGTGCGTTGACGCGATCATGAGAGAATTCAAAAGGCTATACGAGCATTGAGTATGCAACAAACACCTCTAATCGCCAGACGCGCCTTCCTTCTCGGCGCCAGCGCGTTGACATTGGCGGGCTGCGTGTCGACGCGGCAACCGACGACCGCGGCCGTGGTCCCCGAGCCCGTTCGCCCCGTCACGCCTCTGATGTACGCGGCCATTCCTGACGAACAGTTCCCGATCCCGGAGGTGGACGTCTCCCAGGTCAACGAGCGGTGGTGGCGCACCGAGATTGACTATCCAACCGACGAAAAGGTCGGCACAGTGATCGTCGATACGCCGAACCGCTATCTCTATCACGTCAGGCCCAACGGAAGGGCGGTACGGTATGGCGTCGGCGTCGGTCGCGACGGCTTCCTATGGGCCGGTCGAGGACATATTGCTTATAAGCGCAAATGGCCTCGGTGGAATCCTCCCGATGAGATGGTTGCGCGTCAACCCGAGCTTGAGCCCTACAGCATCGCCAACGGCGGAATGCCCCCCGGTCTCAACAATCCGCTGGGATCGCGCGCTCTCTATATTCACGAAGGAAACAGGGACACGATCTACCGCATCCATGGGTCGCCTGAATTTCACAGCATCGGGAAGGCTGTTTCGTCGGGCTGCATCCGGCTGCTCAATCAGGACGTCATTCATCTGGCCGACAATGTACGCGACGGCAGCAAGATCGTCGTCATCCCGGATCCGGCAAAAGCAGATCTTCTCATGATTGGATGACATGCCGGAATGGCCGTGCCTGGATCGTATACCATTCCCGCGGCAGCGCCTGGTGGCACGCAGCTATGGCCCAAATCAGAGCTTCTTAGCTCGACGGGGTAGACATCCCCGTCGAGCCGCACAGTGACTTCGAGTGCCGTCAGGCCACGATCTCGGTCAGCCATTGCTGGACGCTGCGCGGGGTGAGGCCGAGCAGGCGCTGTGCGCTGGTATTCTCGGCGATTACATTGGCCGGTGCTTGTGCAAGCGCCTGGTAAAACCCAACGACGCCGGCGGCAGCGGGTCCTAACATCGGCGTGATCAGTTCCCCGAAGGCGTCAGGGGTCAAAGATTCAAAGCTGACCGGACGACCGAAATGCTGCGCGAAGCCTGCCGCCAGATCCGCGCCCTTGAGGCCCGGCAGTTGCCCTACGCCGACGACACCGGTCACCGATGCGTCAATCAACAGCTTTTCGGCGACTTCGGCCACGTCGAGATGCGAACTCCATGACACCGGGAGATCAGCGCGAACCGGATAGCGCAGCGCGCCCTCCACCTTCACCGTCTCGAAGACCATCGGCAGCAGCAGGTTCTCCAGGTAGAGGCGCGGCGCGACGATGGCGTGCGAGATCCCGCTTTCCGCTATCCCGCGCGCCAGTATGGCGATGGCGCTGTCGTCAGGCGCTTGCAGTACCGTCCCAGGCTGATCGATGATCGCGCCGCTGGTTGAGACAACGACACGTTTGGGTTTAGCGGCCTTGATCGCTTCGACAATGTTCCGCGCATATTGGATTCGGTCAGGTTCGGGCGCCTGCGGCAGATGGACGAAGACGCCATCGGCGTCCCTATAGGCGGCAACCAGCGAGTCCACCGAAGTGTTGTCGACCGCGACGCTGGTCTTGCCCTCGACCTTGGCGGGATCGCGAACCGCTGCAACGGCCTTCTCTCCGGAAGCCAGCAGGCGCGCAAAAAGCGGGCCGCCTTGGGCACCGGTCGCACCATGAATGACGTATGACATTAGAGTTCCTTGTTTGCTCATCGAGTCTGAGGAATAATAGTGCATTCTCTGCATCGGTTACGTCAAATGCACTAATGGATAAATCTCCCATGCTTCAAAAAAAGCTGCCTCTCTGTGGCGTCGAGCGCTTTCTGCTCCTTCTCGATGGGCCTTGGGCAACGCTGATCGTGCGCGAATTGCTGAACGGACCGCGGCGGTTCACGGAGCTGCGAAAGTCTCTGGAGGGTATCAGCGCACATACGCTGACCCACCGCCTGCGCCGGTTTGAGGAACATGGGCTCGTGACGCGGATGGCGTTTGCCGAGACGCCGCCCCGGGTTGTCTACGAACTCACACCACTCGGGATGTCCCTCAAGGATGTCCTCTACGCCATGAAGGATTGGGGGGACGCCATCCCGGACGAGGTGCTGAGCGTTCCGACAGCTGAGGATACGGCTTGAAGCGGGAAGAAACCACACGAAGCCGATCCAGACGTCAGGCCATGGCGATCTGAAACGGAACAGACATTCGTTGATGCTTCTATTGTGCGATGATAGCCCGTAGTCCGCCGGCGTCCCGGTTCTCAAGCTTCAGTCGCCAACCGCTTCGTCCCAGTGCAAGTTCGACGATCGCCAGTCCCAGCCCGCTGCCGACAGAAACCTTGTTTCGTCCGCGGAAAAAACGCTCTGTGACCCTGGGGAGCTCGTCCTCGGGAATACCCGGCCCCTCATCCTCTATCACGACGACACCGTCCTCCGCCCCGGCACGGCAACGCACGACACTGCCTGAAGGAGAGTGATTGACGGCGTTCTCGATCAGATTGCGCGCTGCCAGTGTGAAAGTCTCCGGCTCGATCGCAAATTCGATCCGGTCTAGCTCGGGGGCGATATCAATCGTCACCTGCCTGGATGGATCGGCGAGTTCGGCGGCCAATGATCGGAGTATTTTCCCCGGCAGTACGATAGCGCCTCGCTCCTCCTGCTCTCGCGCCTCGATCGCCGACATATCGAGCAATTGCCGGACGAGACGCCCGGTACGATCAACACCGACCATGATCTGCCGCAGCGCCTGATCGCGAATTGCACGATCTTCACTAGCCAGCGCCACCTGCGCCTGTGTCTTGAGCCCGGCGAGTGGCGTTCTGAGCTCATGCGCTGCAAAAGCCGTGAAGTTGCGCTCTCGCTCTCGCAACCCGGCGACGCGTGCAAACAGGCCGTTCAACGACTGAAGGACCGGCACGATCTCCTTGGCTGTCTCGACGTCTTCTATGGGCCGCAGGTCGGACGCATGTCGGTGCTCCAGATCGTGCGCGATCCTGTTCAAGGGCGCCAGACCCCGCCTCACACTGAGCCAGATCAGTCCGGCAAGAGCAGGCAAGATCAGCATGGCAGGCAGGAGAAGCCCGCGGATAACGTCATTGACGAGGCCATCGCGTATCCTGAGATTGTCGCCAACCAGCACGCGGACTCCGAGTTCGGCATTGGTGACCGCGTAGACGCGCCATTGTTCGCCATCGATCTCGGTCTGCGAAAAACCGTCCGCGTGTTCGGCCAGCTTTTCCTCAGGCGCGCCACCGGAGCGTCCAATGAGTTCTCCCTGCAGCGACCAGATCTGGCAAGATAGCTGACGATCATAGGTCGAATGAACGCGCACCGGGATTTCGGCAGTCGCGCCTTTAGCACGGTCGACGGAAATCTCCTGGCTGACGATGAGAGAGCTGACCATACGTCCGGCTTCCATCAGGCGCGCGTCGAGCACCCTTTCGACCTCGGCACGCGTGCTCAGGAAAATCCACACTACAGCCGATAGCCAAACCAGACCGGTGGTCAGAACGAGGATCAGAAACAGGCGCCTGCTGATCGATGTCATCACGGCTCCTCCCCCAGGCGATAGCCAACGCCGCGAACGGTCTGGATGATGCCTGATCCGAGCTTGGCGCGCAGATGATGGATATGCACCTCGACGGTGTTGCTCTCGACCTCTTCCTGCCAGCCATAGAGCTTTTCCTCGATCTGCCTTTTGGAGAAGATCTGTCCCGGATGGATCATCAGTGCGTGCAGGATCGAGTATTCCCGGCGTGAAAGTCGCACAGCTTCACCGCCTTTTTCCACGGCCTGCGATGAAGGATCGAGCCGCAAGCACCGCCATTCCAGCACCGAGCGCGACCGGCCGGCAGCACGACGGACCAGGGCGCGCAATCGCGCTGCCACCTCATCGAGATCGAAGGGCTTGCCCAGATAATCGTCGGCGCCTGTATCCAGCCCGGTGATCCTGTCGGAAACCGCATCCCTTGCCGTCAGCAGAAGCACGGGCGTGTCGTCACGGCGATCGCGCAGGGATTTGAGGATATCAAGCCCGGAACCGTCGGGCAGCATCAGGTCAAGCACCAGTGCATCGAACTCGTGGTTCTTCAGAACGGCATGGGCTTCTTCGCAGGTCTCGACGGCATCAGCAGTAAAGCCGCCGATCCCAAGGCCGACCTTCAGGCCATCTCGCAAAATGGCATCATCCTCGACAACAAGGATCCGCATGTCAGTCACCTTGTCCTTCTGTTCGTCCTTATCCTGGAGGCTTAAGGCAGCCTTAAGGATCGCACACCAGAGGGCGACGTGTTTTCGCCAATGATTCTGGGGGCTTCCTTTTGCCGATCCTGTATTTCCCTAAAAACATTACGCTCGCGCTGATATGCACGGCCGCTCTCTCGGCGTGTTCCACATCGCGCGCCGAGCTCCGAATGCCGACTGACCAATCCGCTCCGCAGACGCGAACAGTTACCGCACAAACAGCCTATGGATCGTCTCAAAGAGACCCTGCCGACATGTATCGTGCCGTGTCGGATGGTGGTTTCCGGATTCCTGCCGTCGATACGTCAAGAATGAACCCGAGCCATATTCGGCAGGTCATCGATTACCCGACCGACGAGAAGCCCGGAACGATCGTCGTCGATCAGACCGCGCGTTATCTCTATTTCGTTCTGCCTGGACAAAAAGCCATGCGCTACGCCGTCGGGGTCGGACCGGTTGCGCGCGCCTTTCCCGGTGGTGAAGCGGTGATCGCGCGCAAGGCGGCCTGGCCACGATGGACGCCGACACCCAGCATGATCGAGCGCAATCCCAAGCAGTATGCGCGCTATGGCGATGGCGTCGATGGCGGGCCGCACAATCCCATGGGTGCTCGGGCGCTCTACATGCACAAGGATGGTGTCGACACCTATTATCGCGTTCACGGCACGAACGATCCGTCCTCGATCGGCAAGGCCGTATCCGCCGGCTGCATACGGCTTTTGAACCAGGACATCATCGATCTTCACAGCCGGGTGAAACCTGGGGCGCGCATCGTGGTGCACTAGGCATAGCACGCAACCGCATCTCAACGGCTTGGCTGGCATCTGTCCACATCACCTCGAATTATGTCGATATCGACACTCGAATACCTGATGCTGATCAACTCTTCTTAGGAGGAAGATCACTGTCCCAAGCAAAATGTATGGAGACCACCGTTGACCACCAAACTGAAAACCACCTGGAACGGCAACATGAAGGGCAATGGGACAATCAAGTCCGATCGTCTCGATACACCGATCGCGATCCCGAACAGCCTTGGCGGCACCGGCGACGGCACCGACCCCAAGTCATTGCTCATCGCCTCGGCCGCAGCCTGCTATTCGTCGCCATCCTTCAGAACAGGAAACTGCCGGTTTCAGAACTGACGATGGAATCGGAGGTCGCCGATTTCAAGGAAACGGGTTTCAGCATCGACCACCGTCTTCAGGTCAACCTGGCGCCGGATGCAACGGACGAGCAGATTGATGCGGTCAAATCGGCGTTTCAGGCTGCCGACAAGGCCTGCACGATCGGGAACCTGCTGAAAAAAGCCGGCGCGCAAATCCAGATTGACGGTTCAGTATCTGTCGCCGCTCCTGCAAACGCCTGATCTGGAGCTTTCATCTATATCGAACTGAAAACTCCTCGAGGAGCATTGCCGTGAAACTCATTCCTGTCACGGAGAAATTTTCCGTCACGGGGCAAATCCAGCCCGAAGACTTTGCCGAACTGCGGCGCCTTGGATTCCGAACCGTCATCAACAATCGCCCGGACGGTGAAGAAGAGGCGCAGCCGGGATCGGCGGCGGAAGAGGCCGCGGCCAAAGCAGCGGGCCTCGAATATGTTCATATCCCCGTCACCAGCACGTCGATGACGCAAGAAGATGCTCGGCGCTTCGGCGAAGCGATCATTGCCTCGGACGGACCGGTGATCGCTCATTGCCGTACAGGAGCTCGCGCATTCTATATGTGGGTGCTCGCCGGAAACGCCGATGTCGAGGGGTTCAGCGACGACAGACTGATCACCACGGCGACTGGCATCGGCATCGAGCCTGCGGCGGCCCAGACCTGGCTTGCAGCGAACCGCGGTTCCAGATCGGCGAAACCGAACGTGAGGGGTTTTTACGAGCCCCGCACCGGAAGCATACAGTACGTTGTCAGCGACCCGGCGACCGGCAAATGCGCCATCATCGATCCGGTTCTGGACTATGACGAAAAGTCAGGAGCTACCAAAACCGAACAGGCCGATAAACTTCTCGCCTACATCGCCGAGGAAAAGCTCTCCGTCGAATGGATTCTCGACACCCATCCACATGCCGACCACTTCTCGGCCGCTCCTTATCTGAAAGACAAGACCGGCGCACCGACCGCAATCGGCGCTCATGTGGTCGATGTGCAGGCTCTTTGGAAGGACATCTACCACTGGCCGGATTTTCCGGCGGACGGCCGGCAATGGGACCGGTTGTTTGCCGACGGCGATAACTTCAAGATCGGCTCGATCGACGTCAGGGTCATGTTCTCGCCGGGCCATACTCTTGCATCCGTCACTTATGTGATCGGTGATGCAGCATTCGTCCACGACACATTGTTCATGCCGGATTCCGGCACTGCGCGCGCTGACTTCCCCGGCGGCAGCGCCAAGGCGCTCTGGCAATCCATCCAGGCCATTCTTTCCTTGCCGGATAAGACCAGGATATTTACCGGGCACGATTACCAGCCGGACGGACGTCCGCCACGGTGGGAGAGCACCGTCGCGGAGCAAAAAGCCTACAACCCCCATATCACCGACCAGACCGAAGAGAGCTTTGTCGCGCTGCGCGAGGCGCGCGACGCCACGCTCCCCATGCCCAAGCTCATCCTGCATGCGCTGCAGGTCAACATAGCCGGCGGACGCCTGCCAGAACCCGAGGCCAACGGCAGACGCTATCTCAAGATACCGTTGAATGCCCTGGAAGGAGCGGTCTGGTGATGGAAACCTATCTCGGCCCCGCTGTGGGCGGTGCGCTGATCGGCTTGTCCGCCAGCCTGCTGATGCTTCTCAATGGCCGCATCGCCGGCATCAGCGGCATCGTCGGCAGCATTCTGGGCAAGCGTGGCGAACGTTTCGGTCACGACATCGCATTCGTTGTCGGCCTTCTGTCAGGTCCGCTGGCCTATCGCCTCATGTTCGGTAGCGCGCCGCTGGTAGAGATTACTGCCACGTGGCCGCTGCTGATCATCGCTGGACTATTGGTCGGCTTTGGCACCCGCCTGGGGTCGGGATGCACCTCCGGTCACGGGATTTCCGGTCTGGCGCGGCTATCGCCTCGTTCCTTCGCCGCCGTGTTGACCTTCCTGACAACAGCGATCCTGACGGTCCTCGCGCTGCGCCTTGGAGGCTGGTTATGACAAACGCGCTCCGCATCCTGGTCGCCCTCGTTGCCGGCCTTCTGTTCGGCCTGGGCCTTGCCATTTCCGGCATGCTCAATCCAGCCAAGGTCAAGGCCTTTCTCGACATCACTGGCGCATGGGATCCGAGCCTGATCTTCGTGCTGGGGGCAGGCGTTATCGTCGCCTTCCTCGGCTATCGTCTGGCCTTTGCCCGCAACAGGCCCATGCTCGACAGCCGGCATCATCTTCCCGCCAAGACCCGTATTGACCGACCTCTTATCGTTGGTTCGGCAATTTTCGGCATCGGCTGGGGAATGGCTGGGTTCTGCCCTGGACCAGCAATCGCGTCATTGTCCCTCGGGCTGGCGCCTGCGGTGATTTTCGTGGCCGCAATGCTCTCCGGAATGGTCGTTCACGATCGTTTCGTCGCCCCGAAAGGATAGCCATTATGCTGTCCACAATTGGACCGGCGCTCTTCTCTGGCGGCCTTGTCGGGTTTTCCCTCGGTCTCATTGGCGGTGGCGGTTCTATCCTCGCCACGCCGCTTCTTCTCTACGTTGTCGGAGTCTCGCAGCCACATATCGCCATTGGTACAAGCGCGATTGCCGTATCGATGAATGCATTTGCCAACCTCATTGGTCACGCAAGGAGCGGCAATGTCCGCTGGCCGTGCGCTTTGGTCTTTGCTGGTGTCGGCACGATCGGTGCCTTGGCCGGATCGAGCCTTGGCAAGCTCATCGACGGTGAACGCCTGCTCTTCCTCTTCGGTCTCGTCATGCTCGTCGTCGGGGTAATGATGTTGCGCCCCAAGCCCAAGACAGTAGCTCCCGAGCGTACAGTGAACTTGCGCACCTGCCTGATCACGGCGGGCGTGGCCTTCGCTGCTGGCATTGCCTCCGGCTTCTTCGGTATTGGTGGTGGTTTTCTCATAGTTCCCGGACTGATGCTGGCAACCGGCATGCCGATGATCAACGCCATCGGTTCCTCGCTGCTCGCCGTCGGCAGCTTTGGATTGGCGACTGCGCTCAACTATGCCGCATCCGGTCTGGTTGATTGGCCGATCGCCTTGGAATTCATCGCCGGTGGAGTCCTTGGGGGCGTTTTCGGCATGACGTTGGCCAATCGTCTGTCATCAGGCAAGAATACGCTTAACCGCATCTTAGCGGCGATCATCTTGGTCGTCGCGCTCTATGTGCTCTACCGTAGCGTGGGCGCGTTCGGGAAATAAGGGTTGATCGAGCTTTGCCGGCGCATGGTCTCTTTCTCGCAAAGTACGATCTTCTCATTCATCCCCGTTACGATTGATAACGCCGGTCAAGTCGTCTCGGGTTACGAGGGTGCCCAGTTCGGAGCGCCCCCCGGACGACCGCCATCAAGAGAATGCGACGGTTCCAGACGCTGCCACCAATGATGGCACAGATGTAAAACCAGGCGTAAGATCGTATGTCCGCCTCTGCCTGTGATATGGCTCGCCCTACACTGCGCGTCCGAGGGTTGCTTCAACGAGCTGGGGACAGAGGAGCAGTTGAAGGCACACGCTATCCCGGCTGGAAGGTGATTTGAGAGAGCCTGGAACCGGCTCGGCTTTTTTGCCCTCATCAACCTTTCCTATATGCACGCCATACTATCCTACCATCCCACCTGCCCAGGATTTCTCTTGTCATCAAGGAATTGAGCTTCAATCTCCAGCTTTTTTGGGGATGAGCGCGCATGTCCGGCACAAAAATCCTCTGGGGCCAAATTACCATCGTCTTCCTGATCGTGCTGATCTCGGTCTGGTCCGGCACGCAATGGGTCGCCTTCAGGCTCGGTTTCCAGCCTCAGCTCGGCCCAGCCTGGTTCGAGGTAATGGGCTGGCCGGTCTACTATCCGCCCGCGCTCTTCTGGTGGTGGTATTTCTATGATGCCTATGCCCCGCGCATCTTCGCCGAAGGCGGTATCATCGCGGCCTCCGGCGGGTTCCTCGCCATCGGTATCGCCATCACCATGTCCGTCATGCGCGCACGCGAGGCGGCCGATATTGACACCTATGGCTCCGCCCGCTGGGCCGAGCGGCCAGAGATTGAGGAGGCTGGGCTCCTGGGGCCTGACGGTGTGGTCCTTGGAAAGCTCGATCGCGACTATCTGCGCCATGACGGGCCGGAACATGTGCTGTGCTTCGCACCGACGCGATCGGGGAAAGGCGTCGGCCTCGTTGTCCCCTCGCTGCTCACATGGCCGGGCTCGGCGATCGTCCACGACATCAAGGGCGAAAATTGGGAGCTCACGGCGGGTTTCCGTAGCAAACATGGGCGGGTGCTCCTCTTCGATCCGACCAATGCGAGTTCAGCAGCCTACAATCCATTGCTTGAGGTTCGTCGCGGCGAATGGGAGGTCAGGGACGTCCAGAACATCGCCGATGTGCTGGTCGATCCCGAAGGCTCGCTTGAAAGGCGCAACCACTGGGAAAAGACCTCACACTCCCTGCTGGTCGGCGCTATCCTCCATGTCCTTTATGCCGAGAAGGACAAGACCCTTGCCGGCGTCGCAGCGTTCCTGTCGGACCCCCGCCGCACGATCGAGGCAACGCTGGATAGCATGATGGCCACCAGCCATTTGGGAGAGGCAGGACCGCACCCGGTGGTCGCCTCGACAGCGCGCGAGCTTCTGAATAAGTCGGACAATGAACGTTCTGGCGTGTTGTCGACTGCCATGTCCTTCCTGGGGCTCTACCGCGATCCCGTGGTGGCGGCCGTCACCTCGCGCTGCGACTGGCGCATCGAGGACCTGATCGCCGGCGAAAAGCCATCGACACTCTACCTCGTGGTGCCGCCCTCCGACATCTCCCGGACCAAGCCGTTGATCCGCCTGGTGCTGAACCAGATCGGTCGCCGCCTGACCGAAGAGCTGCACTCGGAAAAGCGCAGGCATCGCGTGCTGATGCTGCTCGACGAATTCCCTGCGCTCGGCCGGCTCGACTTCTTCGAAAGCGCTTTGGCTTTCATGGCCGGCTACGGCATCAAGTCCTTCCTGATCGCCCAGTCGCTCAACCAGATCGAGAAAGCATACGGCCAGAACAATGCGATCCTCGACAACTGCCATGTGCGCGTCAGCTTCGCCACCAATGACGAGCGCACCGCAAAGCGTGTCTCCGATGCACTGGGCACCGCCACCGAAATGAAGGCCATGCAGAACTATGCCGGCAGCCGGCTTGCGCCCTGGCTGGGGCATATCATGGTGTCGCGCTCGGAAACCGCCCGTCAGCTTCTCACGCCAGGCGAGATCATGCAGCTTCCCCCCGACGACGAGATCGTCATGGTGGCCGGTACACCACCGATCCGGGCGAAGAAGGCAAGATATTTCGAGGACAGCCGACTCAACGAGCGCATCCTTCTGCCACCAGACCCCGCAAAACTCGTATTCACGCCCCGGTCGGATGGCTGGTCTGCGCTCAAGCCCGTTGAGCCGGACGAGGCCCTGATAGCTGCGGCGGAAGAGGCCAGGAAGAAGAAGGAGGACAAGCATAACTCCAGCCTGCGCCGCGAGCCGGAACTGCCCCAGCATGCCGAGATCGTCCACGAGAAGAAAGAACCCGCGCCTGAGAACGAGTTCAAGATCATGCTCGACGATGACCAAGAGGACAACGCCCGCCAGCGACAGGCGATCCGCCGCCAGATGGGCGGTATCGCCCGGCAGGCTTCCCTCAACCCCGATGACGGTATCGAACTGTAAGGGATACGGCCATGCGCGATCGTCTCAACTCCTCCCTTCCAGTTGCCCTGATCGATCAGGTCGTTGAACTCGCGGCTCGTAAAAAGATCTCGCGATCGTCGGTGGTCGAAGCGGCGCTGGAATCCTTTTTCTCCCCGGACAATACCCAGATGCAGGAGGCAGCACTCACAAGGCGTCTCGACCGTCTGTCCCGGCAGGTTGCCCGCATCGAGCGCGATCTCGGGATTTCTGCCGAGACGCTCGCGCTTTTCGTGCGTTTCTGGCTCACTGTCACGCCCCCCATAGCACCCGATGCTTATTCGGCCGCACAAGCCAAAGGCCGGGAGCGGTTCGAGGGCTTTATCGACACACTCGGCCAACATCTGCAATCCGGCCGGAGCTTTCTGAAAGAGATTCCCGATGACGTTGGAGCTCAAGCCGCTGACGATAATATGCCGTCCACTCCCGAACCCTGATCCGATAACCATCACGGTTGGGCCTCGGGAACGTTGATCCGCGGGACGGCTTTGAAATATGGTATCGCCATTCCGGATATGATTGATTGCCCTCATTCGGGCGCAGGAGGGCAATCGAGCGTAAACGGATAGTATTCAACGCATGATGCGCCACATCAAAATTGCTCCGACAGTCCTTCGGTCGATCGTTGCCTACACCTTGGCCGGTGTCGCCTTTTCCGCTGCCCTACTTGGCGGCTATCTCACTCCCGTACCGGGCGCGCTCACGATTGTTCTCCCATTCGCCGCCGCCTATGCCGTGTTGCTTGCGCTCTCGCGCACTGCAAGGTTTCACGATGCGTGTCGAGAGCGAGGCAACACATTCCCCCGCCTTATCTCCATTCTGCTCATCGCAATTGTCCTGCTATGGTCATTGTCCGTGACCGATCTCTTCGATCAGGTATCAGCCCTCAATGACGGCACGCCACTGACGATCAGCTTGCTTCTCGACCTCACCGCAGTGGGGCTCCTGATCGTGGCTGCGTTGACCGCCGGACAAGCCCTGTCTGGTCGAGAGGCGCTCGACATAAGCCGCATCCATCCTTTCATGGCTCTCAATGGGGTTGTGCTCGTATATGCACTGGCGGCAATTCCGATCGCTATTCTTCCTGCCAATCCGAATCCACTCATTCCCATTGCAGCCGCTGGCTTGATGACGCTTGGCTATCTCCGCGCGGCGATTCACTCGAAAACCGACCCGGCATCACTCTCCGAATAATCTGGCGCCAGCTCGTATCAGGTCGGGACGTGAGAATTGTGCAGGCCTCCGTCTTCCCGTCGTTAGGCACCGCTCAATACAGCAACACGCGCAAGCGCGGAGGTGAAGCCGGAAAGGGAGATTGAGAAGCCCAACTCCTGGCCGCTTCCATGGGCCGCTGTGCTGACGTTCAATACGGAGCCCACCCACATCGCCAACATTACATCCTGATTGAAGGTCAGTGGAACCAGGCAGCCGGCTGGAAGGCAGGTCGAGAACCGTAGGGGCGGCAGGATTTCGCTTTCATCTATGGACAGTGCCACCCCTTGATCGAGATTGAGACCGAAAGGCAGCACCAGCGTGCCGCTGGCCGCGTTATCCCCCTCGATTGCGGCCAGTTCGATGGCAAGAACCCGCTGCCCGTTGTGGCGATTCACCTGCGTCTGCGCGATCACGCAGCGCGCCGCACCCTGGGGTGCCGCGCAGGTGACGGTCCAGTCTCCATGGGTTTCGGTGAGGGACGTGGCGTTGCCGGGAAGGCCCGTCTCCTGGGCAGCCCCGGCCGAGCTGACGAGAGCGGACAGTATGATGACGGAAAGGATGCGTCCTACTGGAAACATAGTTTCATCTTGGGCTTGGGTCAAATATTGCCCGCCGCTTGAAGATGCAAGCGGCAGGCCAATGTCCTGTCTCAAATGAGGAAAGGTCAGAACCGTACGGCGAGATTCGCCTTGAAGCCGTGATCTTGTGCGCCCGAGGCGAGCTGGCCGGTATAGGAGAAGCCAAGTCTTGCATCAGGGCTGAGGTCGAGATCGAGCCCGGCCTCGATGACGGCGCTACCCTTGGCGATGGGTACGCCGGCAATCGTGAAGGCATCGCCGGCCGAGAAGGCATGCGTGCTTTCGGGCGTGGTGTCGCCAAAGGCGTACCGCCAGCCGATCATGCCCTTGAGCGTGGCCCCCATCGTACCGAAGGTCAGGGTGTGCTCGCCGCGCAGGCCGAGCGTGGTGAAGGTCGCGTCGGTGCTGCCGCTGTGGCCGATCAGGGCAGCATCTCCTCCCTTTTCCCCGAAGCTGCTGCTGTGCAGGCTGACATTGGCGAGATTGGCGAAGGGCTCCAGCCGGATGCCGTTGCCTGGCTCCAGGCGATAGCCCAGCTCTCCGAACGCCTGGAAGGTGCCGGCGGAGTAGTCTGCGGTAAGGTGATTGCCGAGACCCGGGATGGCGACGGGGCGGCTGGTGTCGATGTCGTGCCAGCTATAGGCCACCCCGGTGCGCAGGGCGATGTTGCCCCATTGGGTGCCGCCATAGGCGCCGAGATGATAATTGTCGCTGGAGCCCGAAGACGCCCGGTCCCCGGCCTTGAAGGTCGAATGGCTGTAGCCGGCCAGAAGACCGAGACGCCAATCACCGATCAGACCGTCGGCGCCGATCAGTAGGCCGCGGGTGTTTCGGTCGAGGGCGGCGGCATTGCCGTCGCTGTCGCTCGATCCCCAGGAGCCGAAGCCTTGGCTCCAGAAGACGGGACCAATATGGTCGGCAGAGACGGCCACGGGCGTGTCGCCCGGCCCATAGGCGAGAACGGGAGCCACCGAAGCGCCCGCATCGCCGAAGGCGGCGCGGATACGGTCGTTGGCCGCGTTGCGGATGAAGCGGCTGTCCTCGATGAGCGCGGTCTTTGCCGAGCCGTGGATCTCGCCCGACAGCGCATCGAAGCTGGCCCGGATCAGGTCGCTGTCATCGGCAAGCTGGGCAATCGCGTCGTAGATCGCATGGCCGGCGTCAAAGCCGATGCTTTCGACACCGCCAGCCGTGGCGATCTGATTGCGCGTCGCCGCGACAGAAGCGAAATCGCGATCGTTGCGCGAGAGCTGCAGATCGACCGTGCCCGCCCCGTAGTCGTAGATCAGCTCGGGCGTGAGAAAGGCGAAGTTCGAAATCACATCATCGAACGAACCAGACAGCCCTCCGCCCGCCGACAGGATCGTATAGGTCGAGCGGATATCGTAATTGCCGTTGGCACCGATATGGGCGACCGCGCCGCCGTCGAGAGTGGCGGCGCCGGTCACCGCGACAAGATCGCTTTCGTTTCCTTCAGGGTTCACCTCGACCGCAAATCGAGAGCCCGTCTCGAAGACAAGATCGCCGTCGACCGTCAGCGTGCCGAAGGAGTTTCCCGGCGACAGCGTACCGCCAGAAGCGACCACGACGAGGGATCCGACTCCCGAACCGACGGTGCCCGCGCCGCCGAGAGTCGCGCCGTCCAGTACATTGAACGAACCGCCGAGCGCGCCATTGCTATCGGCATCGCCAACCAGCAGCGTGCCGGCGCCGATGCTGGTCCTGCCGGAAAAGCCGGAGCTGTCGCCTGTCAGCACCACCGTTCCTGTCCCGTCGAACGAGAACAGGCCATTCCCCGAGAACGCGCCGCCATAGACCGCGCTTCCGGCATCGCCAAGGCTGAGTGCGGCGCCCGCGCCGTCCAGCAGGACGTCGCCCGCGAACCGAGCGGCCTCCGTCGCAAGCCTGCCTTCGGAGATGGTCCAGTCGAGGGTCGAAGCGCCGCCGAGCGTGAGCGTGCCCGCGCCGGCCTTGACCATGGCGCCGTTCGTGCCGCCGAGGCCGGCGATGTCGCCAACGAAGCTGGCATCGTCGCCCTGATCAAAGCGAACCAGGCCAGCATTGGCGATGCTGCCTAAAATCGAGCCTGCATCGCCGGTTAGCGTTCCGGCCTCGACAAAGGTGTTGCCATAGGCATTATCGCCCGTGAGCCGCAAGACGCCGTCGCCGCGCTTCACCAGGTCGCCTTCGCCGCCGATCACGCCGGTCAGACCAAGCGTGTCACCATCCGTCACCTCGAACGCGCCCACGCCCGCCAAGGTCACAGAACGGCCGGTCTCGAAACTGCTGGTCGCAGACAGCACCCCGCCATTGATAGTGAGCCCACCGGACGTCGCGCCCAGATTGGCATCTTCGGAGACTTGTAGGGTTCCACCCAAGATGCGCGTGTCGCCTGCATAGCTGTTGTCCCCTGATAGGATCAGCGTGCCGGCCTGTGTCTTGACGATGCCGCCTGTGCCGGTGATCTCTGTCGCGATCTTGGCGCTGTCGGCCAGCACGCGGATTTCCGAGCCCTCCGGCACGGTCTCAAGGACGCCGGAGCCTTCGAGATAGTAGCCTTCATCGACGAATTGCAGGCCCTTGAAGCTCTGTGTGCCCTCGACGGTGATCGTACCGCCATTGAAGCCGCCCGGCTCGTTCCTGAATACGGCATGATTACCGGCCCAGGTGACGGGGATATCGCCGTCGAGATTGAACCATTGTGCGTTCGTTGAATCCCAGACCCCGTTGCCGCCCTGCCAATGCTGAAGCGTGTCATTGCCGAGGGTGGCAATGAAAAGGTCGACATTGCCGCCGCCGGCCTGGATCTCATAGTCGGCACCGTCGATCGCCGGTGCGTCCCCGATGTTCAGCCCGTTATCTGTCAGTTCACCCTTATAGGTCATCAGCCGATAATAGCCGAAGCCTGCAATGCCATCGGAGGCATCGTTGCTCTGCGAAAGGTTCAGCGTGCCGTTCAACGCAAGGTCGCCGGTTACGTCGATCCGGTCGCTGATGCCGGTAGCCGGATCGCCCCCTGCGCTACCAAGCTCGTAATCGAGAATCGAGCCGGATAGTAGCGTCAGGTCGCCATCGACCGTCAACGTGCCGATCGAACTACCCGGCTCCAGAATGCCGCCATCGGCAATCGTGACAGTAGACCCGGCGCCCGACCCAATGGTTCCCGAGCCGCTGAGCGTGGCTCCGCTTTCGACAGTGAGCTCTCCACCCAACCGGCCATCGACAACGAATGTCCCGCCGGACACGGTGGTGGCGCCATCGAAACCCGAACCGTTACCCGTATAGACCGTCCGGCCTGCAAGATGCTCGATCCCGTGCTCGCCGTAATCGCTATCGTCGAAGATGAACGGGTCTGGCCGGATATCCATACCGAAGACATAGTTGTCATCGGAATGGTTGAAGACCAGCGTGCCGGAGCCGGCGCCGAACCAGATCGATCGGGCGTCGATCGTTCCTGCTCCGGCTGGCGTTTCGCCGCGCTCGGCACCGATCACGAGTTCGCCCGAGCTGTTCGCCTCTCTGGCAAGCGCCACATGGCTGGCGGGTGCGTCGCCAAGATCGATGTGCCCGCCATCGCTGAGCACCACGGTGCCTTTGCCGTATTCGCCGATGTAAAGGTTGCCACCCGGGTCGTCCTCGCTCCGCACGCGCCAGATCGACCCCTCTCCGGAGACGCGCGCCATACCAACCCCATCGGGTTGCCGCCCCAATGAGGCAAAATACATGGTATGGACCAGTCCGCCGTCGAGAATGTCGAGGCTTCCGCGCCCGGAACCGCCGATATACATTGGCCGGTCATTCGTGGCGGCCAGGACGGACCCCGCGCCTGTCACGGTTACCGTGCCCGTGCCGGTTGTCCGGTCGCCGATCACGGTGAGATAAGCGCTCTCGACCCGTCCGCCGTTCTCGATCCGAAGGCTTCCGCTGCCCGCACGGCCGATTCTGATCGCGCCCAAATCGCCTGTGGTTTCGAGGAGTGAGCCTTTGCCCGACACAATCACCGTGCCCTCGGAACCCTCGTAATAGCCGGCGACGATACCGTAGCTCCCGTGGACGGCCGCATGCGCGCCATCGGCCACGTTCAGTCGGCCATTGCCGGATATCCCGGCATAGATCGCAGCAGAAGCATTGAGTGTCGTATCCTCGCCCTGAATGATGACATGCGCTTCGTCGCCGTCGATATCATCCACACGAAGCCGCTCGACACTGGACGCGCCCCCGGCCAGCCGCAACTGTCCGGACTGCATATTCAGATTGCCGCCGGCTAAGCCTCCCGACAGCGTTAGTGTGCCGCTACCGAGCTTCGTCAAGTCACCGGTGCCCACTAGCGAGGTGGCGATGCCGATGTCATGACCATTGCTGTCGATGAATGCGCCACCAGCTCCGATAGTCACATCGCCAGCATCGAAATTGCGCAGGAACTCGGCCTCATCGGAGGTGGCGCGCAGAATGCCTCCATCGAAGTCCAGCCGCGCATTTCCTGTACCCTTTTCGACGAAACCGGTTGCCAGAATGCCGCGCGCGCCATTTGTCCCAGACAGGACGAGAGTACCAGACGCGGAATCTCGCCCCAAGTACGTCTGGGAAGCAGTGACCGTGCCGCCATTCTCGACGGCCAGAATTCCAGCGTTACTCCAGTTATGCCCGATGCTGAGGTTCGAGGAGATTGACCAGATCGAACCGGCACCGGTGACCGTCACGGCACCGGTGTTGATGGCTGGTGATCCTTCAGCGGCTCCGGCACCTATTATTCCCGATTTGCTGAAGATGCCACCTCCCGCCTCAATCGTGACAATACCATTGCTGCCGCCAGCAGCGCTGCCGACATATAAGACTGTGTCGACGACCAAGCGGGATTCTTCGCCTGTGACTGTGAGGGCACCGTCGCCGCCTGCGCTGCCAACAGCGGTCAACGTGCCAATATTTACTGTCCCGCCATTGCGAATGGTCAATTCGCCATTCGTCAGGAAACCAATGTCGAGATGTCCATCGATCTCCCACGGGCTGGGCCGCGTGCCGGAGGTGCCGTCGCCACTGCCATCGACGATCTCATGCGCTTCATCGTTAATGACAACACTTTGTGCCAGTGCTGGATCGGCGGCGACCGTCAGCGCCAGCGCTGAGCTGCCGGCCAACAATGCCCGATGCCAGTAGCGCCAAGATCTAATCGCAATAAGCTTCGATCGGATTGCGGTCTTCAATGTCTAGGCCCCTCGCTCCACGGCTGTAGAACAGCCGACAACAATCAGCCCGGCGCAGAACCGAGCAAAGTTTCGGAGCTTGCACTATAAAGTCATTGAAAAATCAGAGGTAATCAGCGCGTCCCTAAAATGAAATCACTGCGTCCAATTGGGCAGGATTTCATCCCGATCAGTGCTACTTCGCGTAGGAACGTTGTGCTATCAGCCGCTGTCGGACCGCTGATGCGCCGCTTCGCGGGCTTCGCTCGGGCTCATGCCGAATCGTCTGCGAAACAGCCGATTGATGTTTGGCAGATCATAGAGACCGCACCGTTGCGCCAGGAGATGGATCGGGGAATTGCCCTTCTCCTTTTGCAGCAGGCGCAATAACTGCTGAAGGCGCAGTTCGCGAATATAGCCTTGGACGGTCAAATTTCGATCGGCGAACACGCGGTAGAGTGTCGACCGTGAGCAGCCCACTGCGGCAGCGACGCCGGAGGGATTGAGCTCATGACTGGTGAGATGTCGCCTTATGTAGCGTTGGGCGGCTGCAAACAGCCCGGCATTGGAATGCTCCGAGATGCCGACAGCTGACGAGAACGCGCCTTCTATCGCCGTTATCGCAAAGGACTCCGAAGCGTCCAGCAATGCTAATTGCTCGCGCGGCGCCATCCCCGCGACTACACGGGGGAACTGCCGAAGGTGATCCCGCAGCAAGCCGGCGAGAACGGAATTGGCGAGCGCAGCGTTGATAGCCTCCGGATCAGGCATCGAAAGGGGGAAGACCGATTCAAGCAAGGGCCGCGACAGATCCAGCTGGATGCAGCAGTGCCGCGTGAAGCTCAGCGACAAGGGGCGTGAGCCGTCGAGCAGGAAGAAGCCGCCTTCGCCCACCTCCATCGTCTGACCACCATCATAGACATAGCGCATCCGGCCCTTCAGCATCAGGAACAGCGCCAGTTCGTCGAAGGACGCCGATGCGATCGCCTCCTTGCCCAGGTTGACCTGATACGCATCGGACACGGCATAGTGCATTTCGCCGGCCATGGTCGCGAGTGAGGTCACGCTGGCTCTGAAGTTTCGCCGCTGCTGCTCGTCGGGCGCAGCACCTTCGAAACTGCGTATGACTTCGCTAGTCCAGTAGTCGTAGCGATCCGCTGGTGCCGTTTCCCTGGTCGACACAGTCTGGAAGATATGCGCCTTCGGACGCCCCTGCGAGAAGGCATGATGGCCGGTCTGTTCATCGGTATTCACGATGGCGCTCCCTCGCTAAGACAAGCGCAAGATCTCTCGCTCTCGACGATTGATAACTGCCTTCAACCATTGCGACGCTCACTGAAGTCGTTTGCGAACTCGCGTGAAAGGTAGCAGCAGCCACGTCCTGGTCCAACCGTGCGGTGCAAGCTGCCTCCAATGCTCCAGTCAGGCTCCGGCGAGTTCGGCAACGCGCGCAAGCGCGGAGGTGAAGCCGGAAAGCGAGAGCGAGAGTTGACTTCGTGGCCACTGTCGCTGGCGACCGCCCTGACTTTGAGGGCTGTGCCCGCGCGCATTGCCGTCAACGCGTCCTGATTGAAGCTCAGTTGACCAGGCAGCCGGCTGGAAGGCAGGTCGAGAACCGTAGGGGCGGCAGGATTTCGCTCACATCTACGGACAGTGCCACCCCTTGATCGAGATTGAGACCGAAAGGCAGCACCAGCGTGCCGCTGGCCGCGTTACCCCCCTCGATTGCGGCCAGTTCGATGGCAAGAACCCGCTGCCCGTTCTGACGATTCACTTGCGCCGCATCCTGGGGTGCCGCGCAGATGACCGTCCAGTCTCCGTAGGTTTCGGTGAGGGACGTGGCGTTGCCGGGAAGGCCCGATCCGGCCGAACCGGCGAGGGCGGACAGAATGATGACGGAAAGTATACGTCGTACTGGAAACATAGTTTCATCTTGGGCTTGGGTGAAAAAAATGCCTGCCGCCTGAAGATACGAGCGGCAGGCCAATGTCTCGCACCAGACGGAAAGGGATCAGAACCGCACGGCGAGGTTCGCCTTGATGCCTTGATCGGTGAAGCCCGAGCCGAACTGGCCGCTGTAAGAAACCCCCAGCGTAGTGTCCGGCGTCAGATTGACGGAGGCGCCGAGATCGAGAACGAGAGCGTTCTTTGCAATCGGCACGCCGGCAATGGTGAAATTGTCGCCGCCAGCGAATGTGTGCGTCGCAAACGGGGTGATATCACCAAAAGCATGCCGCCATCCGGCCATGCCGAAGAACCGGGCGTTGGTTTCACCGAAATTGACTTGCGTTTCCGCGCGCAGGCCGATCGTGGTGAAGGTCGTGTCCATGCTGTAGCTGGCGGCTGTCAGAGCGGCCGCGCCACCACTTTCGGCATAGCTATCCGCATTGAGATGCACGTAGGCGAGATTGGCGAAGGGCTCGAAGCTCGCCCCGCCATAGTCGAAGCGATAGCCCGCTTCCCCGAAAATCTGCGCGGTTGTCGCATCGTAACTGCCCGAGAGGCTGTCGGAGAACCCGGTAAAGGCGACCGAGCGGCTGGTCTCGATGTCATGCCAGGCATAGGCACCCCCGAAGCGCAGCCCCAGATTGCCGAGCGCAGTACCGCCATAGGCTCCCAAGTGCCAGGTATCGGCCGAACCTGAGGAGTTACGATCATCGACGTCGAAGCTGGAATGGCCATAGCCGCCGAAGAGGCCGAGACGCAGATTGTCCGTCACCAGGGCATCTCCGCCGAGGAAGAAGCCGCCAATCGAGCGCTCAAGCTCGGCGGCGTTGCCATTGCCGTCCCAGCTTCCCCATGAGCCGAAACCCTGCCCCCAGAAGGCGAAACCATCATGGATGCGCCGTTCGGCCATGCCGTTGCGGTCCGCGGCGATACCCTCGAGCGCCACCCGCAGCCGGTCCATCGCCGCCTCGCGGGCAAATCGGCTGTCCTCGATCAGCGCCGTCTGCGTGGAGGCCTGGAACTCGCCAGAAAGCTGATCCAGGGCGACAGGCGCCTCAGCCATCGAGAGGTTCAGGACGGCCGTATAAAGACCACCGCCGCCAAGGGAGAATACGCCGTCCCCTGTCGCGCACTGGTTTGCGGTGAACCCGGCAAGGCAGAAGCTCGACACGCCAAGGCTCGACGTCAGGAAAACGCTATTAGCGTCGTAGCTATCGGTGAAATCAAGGAATGCGAAGTCGTCCGTAACCGTGTCGAACGTGCCGGTCACGCCGGCTGCCGCGGTGATGATGGTGTATGTGCCGGGCGGATAGGTCCTGCCGTCATCGGTCCCGTTCTCGGGCGTTACATGCACTGTCCCACCGTTGATGGTGACTGCGCCGCTGGCATTGAGAAGATCGTTGTTGACTCCAGCGACAAAGCCGCCGCCATTGAGTTCCACCCCGTAAATCGAGCCGGCATCGAAGATAGCGTCCGCCACATGGAGCGTGCCGATTGAACTGCCCGGAGCTAGCGTTCCGCCCGATCCGATCGTCAATTGCCCGCCGATGGTTCCACGGCCACCCAATATACCGCCAGATGCGACCGTCACCGTGGACCCAGCCCCTCCCAGGGTGCCGTCAACCCGCAGCGTGCCTCCGGCAACATCGGTGGAACCGGTAAACGATCCACTGTTGGCTGTCAGGAGCGTCGTTCCGGCAAGATGGCTGACGATTCCGTCACCCCGGAGTTCGGGCGCGAATGTGTAGTTCGTACCAGTATGATTGAATACCAGCGCCGCGCTCGGGGCATCGAACCTGATGGCTTGGGTATCGAGAATGCCGGGCGCGATCGCCCCGCTGGCAACGGGATCGCCGCCGATGTTGATTCGGCCTTGCCCGCCGTTCAGGCCGATGGACAAGTTGTTCGCGGCGACGCGGCCAGCGTTCGCAATCGTCAGCGTGCCGCTGCCGAGGCTGCCCACGACGAGCAGGCCGTCATTCGTCCAGGCCGATCCGTTCCCCGTCACCGTGACCTCGCCACTGGCGGCATTACCCGCCCCGATGGCGGCATTGGTGTTGAACACACTGCCGCCATTGGAAATGATCAAACTGCCGGCGCCGGCGTTGCCGACATAGAGTTCGCCGGTATTTGCCCAAATCGAGCCAGCCCCGTCCACCGAAGCTCGTCCGATAGAGCCGGTGCCATTGCCGATATAACCCTGCCGGTTGGCGACAGCGCCGCCAGCATTGATATTCAGCGAACCGGTGCCGAATTCGCCCACGGACAAGTCGTTGAGGGTGATCCAGGTCGAGCCGTTTCCGTCCACGCGAACGGTCCCGGCGGAATCGATGTCATCGCCGATGTAAGCGAAGCTATTTCCAACGCGGCCGCCACTTTCGATGGCCAGATTGCCGACGCCGCCCCGACCGACGTAAAGGCCCGCGGTATTGTTCCAGAGCGAGCCGCTTCCATTAACCGTCACGCTGCCCCGGCCCCCCGAGAGATTGCCTAGAATGCCGGAGTTATTGAAAACCGTACCGCCGCCCGTGATGCTCAAGGCGCCGTTTCCGCCGACGCCGACATACAGGTCATTGGTGCTGTTGACATCCCCCCACGTCGAACCAACGCCATCGACCGTGACCTCGCCATTCGCACCGTTGCCAAAACCGATATAGCCAATGCCGCTGATGACTTCGCCGCCATCGGTGATGTCCAGCCTGCCGGTGCCGGCGCCGCCGACGGTGAGGTCGTTCAGGCTCCAGCTCGAACCGCTCCCGTTCACCGAGACCGCACCGATTGATCCAAGCTGGCTGCCAACGAAACTGGATTGACTGATAACAAGGCCGCTGTTGCGGATATTCAGCGTGCCGTCGCCACCATAGCCGATGAAAAGGTTGGCGCTCGTCCAGCGCGAGCCTGCGTCCTCCACCGTGACCGTGCCTACAGAATCGGCGGCATCGCCGACATACGCACTGAGAGTGGTGGAAACGATGCCCTCAGCCTGGACGCGAAGCGTGCCTGAGCCTTCATCGCCGACATGAAGGGTGCCGCTGCTTGACCAGCGGGAGCCGCTCCCTGCTACCGTGACAATGCCGCTGGAACCTGCGGCAGTGCCAACATGGGCGTTGAAGCTTGAAACGACGCCGCCCTCCAGGATGTGCAGTGTGCCGGACCCTTCATAGCCGACATCGATGTTGCCGTTGTTCGTCCAGGTCGATCCCGATCCACTCACCGTGACGATGCCGACCGCGCCCGGCGTGCCACCGATGGAACTGTGGGTATTGGAGACGCTGCCTCCGTTTTCGATATCCAGGATGCCGGAGCCGGAACCGCCGACACTGAGAACGTCGCTAATGACCCAGGTCGAAAGCGGCCCGGTGACGGTGGCAGCGCCGCCGGAACCGGAACCGCGTCCGATCGCGCCGCGGAAGCTGGAGACACTGCCGTTCCGGATGGCCAACGAACCGGCCCCCTCCTCGCCGACGACGAGGACGTCGGTGCTGGTAAATTCCCCTCCACTATCCACGACGATGGTGCCCGAGGAACCCTCGACATTCCCCAGGATGACCAGTCCGTCGGCGTGGACCTTGCCCCGGCTGACGATGTTCACCTCACCGCCCCCGATATTGCCCACGATCAGCGAAGAGCCGCCCGTGCCCGTGTTCCAGACCGAACCCAGTCCGCTGACGGTGACGGTGCCGCGGCCGGTGAGGGTGTTGCCGACGATGCTGCCGCTGCCGTTGACGACACCGCCCCCCTCGACGTCCAGCGACCCGGTGACGATGTTGCCGATCACGAGGAGTTCGGGGACAGTCCACGGATGGGGCTGTGCGCCCGGTGGCACCGGAGCCGTTGGGGTAAGGACCTCCCCGTCTGTCGTTATGGTTTGCGCCTGCACGCCGACAGGCAGCATGGCGAGGAGTCCGGCCAGAGCCGTCGAGCAGAGAAGGGCGCGACCGAGCCGAACGTCCGTAAAGCCTGATGGGAAAATCGGCCAAACTGAATTTTCATCGCGCGCGATCGCCGGTAAACGCTGAAGCCGCATCTTGGACTTGCCCCCTACATGCTCGAGACCCCTTTCTTTGTTTGGCAAGCAACAGCCGCCACCACTCGCGGGTCTGGTGGAGCGTAAAGAATAAAGCGACGCATTCGAGTCGGTCTTGGACTGTGGCGCAGCAGCTTTTGTCTGGATACGAAATGGTCCTCACCCAATCAGGTGTGACGAGACCGGCGTTGTGCGCAAATGGCCAAGCCCGATCTTTCGCAAATTCTTGTCCCAAGATATCGGACTCAAGCAAAGACCAGCAGCACAACACAGGGATGGCGAGGGCCGCCGGTCTCTTCGAAGGTCATTGGCCTTCGGGCCGGTTCAGCAGGCGAGCCAGAAGCGTATCCCTGCCGTTCGAATCCACATCGCCCGCCATGCGTGATCGCTGAAGTCGGCGTCGATCACCGTGGCCGTCCCGAGAAAACTCAAGAACTGGCGCGATAGAATTCGTAGAGAGATGTGACCAACATCCGCGCATCAGCTGCTGCCCAAACGTTCTGGATGTGGCCATGGTCGAATTTTCTGCGAGATTTGACGCCTGGATACAGAGACTCAATCTGCCTTCAGGATTGAAGGCGACTGTCTCACGATATTATTCCCGCTGCTGGGGTCGGTTCGGAGCACGGTCCTGTGGCAGGATGCTTTCGTGTTCCCTGTCTTGTTCGGGAATGTGCAGCCATACGAAACCAGATTGCCGCCTTCCTTTATTTCACAGCCCATTGCGCATTTCGATCCGGCGCATCCAGATTGAATCTTGTCTCCGCAGGCCCTTTCCACCGTCGCCTCCGAAACGGGCGCGGCACTAGCGCTCCCGGCAAGGCATAACGCCATGAAGATCGAAAACGCGGTCACAAAAACCGGTCTGGCCATCAGCGACTCCTTTGCTCCCTAGTTGCAAGAGGACGAAGGGAATTCGCCTCTGTTCTCACCTTCGCCGCCCGCATGATCCTGCTGAGATTTGTCCATGCAGGCGCGTAGGAATAGAGGAGTGCCTAGGGCCGGTCTTGGCCTAAGGCGCAAAAGGAATTGTCATTAAGCGAAATCCCCGTAACGTACCCGCCACGCAGGGAGATGCAGAAGCTGCTGAATTTAATGGGGCCGCGCAGAGAGGAATCTGTGCCGCACGTCGGTAGGTGTTTCACCATAGATCTTGCGGAAGCTTCGGTTGAAATAGCTGAGATCACTGAACCCGCAGCTAAAAGCGATTTCGCTGACCGACCTTTGCGCGGAAAGAGGAGCAGACAAGCAGCGGTAGGCCAAAGCCAAGCGCTCCCGCAAGACAAAGCTCGTGAATGTGGTGCCGTCATCGGCAAAAAGCATTTGAATGGAGCGTGGATGTAATCCAAACGCTCTCGCCGCAGCCTCGACATTCAGCTCCGGAGAACCAAGGTGCGTGAGGATCCATCGCTTGACGGCGTCGAGCCGTGCCGCGCGCAAGCCGCGCGCCGAGGCTAGTTCCGCCGCGTCCCTGTTTGTTCCAACAGCCAGTACCGCGAGATCGGTGATATGGGTGGCGACTGTCTGCGCGAATCGAGGATCGCGGACGGCCTCGGTATTCATGAGCTGACGGTGGCTGGCGAGATAAGATGTCAGTAGCCGAAGTGCCTCGTTATCCGCCGGGATCACTTGCATAAGGGCTGCCTCTGCGTTGGGGAGCAATGGCAGCAATACACTGCGCTGCAGCTTCACGGTCACATGATGAAAGGTCTCGTGAGTTTCGCATGTCACGCGATCCGCGCAAGACATCAGGGCGGTCGACCCATCCGCGTGAACCACTTTGCCAAACTGTTCGGCAAAGCCCTTGGCTGGCGATGGGCTCCATAACAGGACGAAATCATCGCTGTCTCTCGACGGGTCGTGGGAGGTTTCCAGGCGGTGGGGGGCAACCCGCGCATCGGTTACGGTGACGCCGGGCAGAAGACGGGTTTCCGTCTCCATATGTAGACTGCCATCGAGTGGAGTGAACTCCACGTTGAGAAAAGCGCGGCCAACCACCTCCCTCACCAGTTCGTCTCGTTGAGGATCAGTTATCTCCAGTGTTGAAAAGCGGATCAACGCTGGATCTTTGAACATCTCTATCCCCTCCGCCCCCGAACGGAATATAGTCCACGTCAAGAATGCGCTTGGCAAATACAGCCAAAGATCGATTTGGCTTGCGTGGTGCAATTGCGAAAACGAAATTCTCTCCGATGATGCTCATCACGGCGGAGAATTCAACCCGGATTCTCAGTCCCGGTACCGTACCTATTCCCGTGAGACGGATCCGCGCTGCATGACCGCGTCCGTTATGGCATCTGGCGAGCCAGATGAATCGGCGACACCAATTCTTTATCGGTCGCAGCGTCGGTTGCATCTGCGACAATTCCATGTTGAATGCGCCCTTGCATACTCGCCCCAGCGGCCAGGCCACCTCCCAGCCAAAAGACGAGTTCGCAAGAGTGTCTTTAGACACGTTCTATTCAACACGGTTCAATATTTTGGGGGACCGATATGGAAGCTATTATTGCACAACTTATTGGCGGGCTTGCCGGCGGCGGTGCCGGCGGCAAGATCGTCAAGGACTCAGATCTCGGCAACATCGGTAATCTGATCGCAGGCGCGATCGGCGGCGTCGGCGGCGGTACACTTCTTGGTTCGCTGCTCGGGGCTGGAGGTGCTGCCGCGGGTGGCGTGGACATTGCCGCACTCGCCGGACAACTGGTCGGCGGCGGGGTGGCGGGGGCGGTCGTTCAGATTGTCGCCGGCCTGATTATCAATAAGCTGATCAAGAAATAATACGGGTAAGGTAAGAACCACTATGGCGCATAAATTCGAAATCTATAAGGACAAGGCTGGAGAATACCGAGTTCGCTTCAAGTACAACAGCGAAGTCATGTTCTCCACTGAAGGCTACTCCTCAAAGGCAAGCGCACAAAACGCGATCGATTCCATCAAGAAGAACGGACCGGCCGCGCCTGTGGAAGACATCAGCTAACCACCGGACTTCCTTCAATGCCGCTGCAACACCGCAGCGGGCATTTTTGCGTCCTCTGATGATGTCTCCCCAGCCTCAGGACAAATGACCCGGTCCCGCTTTGCCTGACAACTCGCAGATGATTCGCCGGCAGGACCCAGATCGGACTCGAATTGCAGCGTGCCGATTCCGCCGATCGCCTGTATTTGCACGCTACGCTACGACGGCGCTTAAATCTTGTTGAACTGTCGCGTTTTGTGGCTCTTTTAGTCATCCCCATTCGGGGATCATCTCTTGCATCCCCGGCGAAACGGGGACGAGATGGCAGCCTTCGACAATAATCGGATCAGCTTTCAGCGCGGGGCACGGATGCTCCGCACCGCGCTCGGCCCTGCCATCGGACGCTTCCTGGAAGACCCCGCCGTCGTCGAGGTCATGCTGAACCCCGATGGCCGCGTCTGGATCGACCGTCTCTCAGAAGGGCTGGCCGATACGGGAGAAAGGCTGTCGGCCGCAGATGGCGAGCGCATCGTGCGCCTGGTCGCGCACCATGTCGGCGCCGAGGTCCATGCCCGTGCGCCTCACGTCTCTGCCGAGCTTCCGGAGACCGGCGAACGATTTGAGGGCCTGTTGCCGCCCGTCGTCGAAGCGCCGGCCTTTGCCATCCGCAAGCCTGCCGTCGCTGTCTTCACGCTCGCTGACTATGTCGCTGCCGGGATCATGACGGCCGGCCAGGCCGCGATACTGCGTGAGGCTGTTGCCACACGTGCCAACATCCTTGTCGCCGGCGGAACCTCGACCGGCAAGACGACACTCACCAATGCGCTGCTGGCCGAGGTCTCCAAGGGGACAGATCGTGTCATCACGATCGAGGATACGCGCGAACTGCAATGCACCGCTGACAACAAGGTGCCGATGCGCAGCGTGGACGAGGTGATCGATCTCCTGACGCTGTCGCGCGCCACGATGCGTTTCCGGCCCGATCGCATCATTGTCGGCGAGGTGCGCGGCCCGGAAGCGCTGGGCCTTCTCAAGCTATGGGGCACCGGTCATCCCGGCGGCATCGGCACGTTGCACGCCGGTTCCGCCATTGGCGCACTCCACCGTCTCGAGCAGCTCATCCAGGAAGCCGTCATCACGGTGCCCCGATCACTGATCGGCGAGGCCATCGACCTTGTTGCCGTCCTTGCCGGCCGCGGCTCGTCGCGCCGGCTGGCCGAACTCGCCCGCGTCGACGGGCTCGGGCCGGACGGCGCGTACCGCATTTTCCGAGCCACCAACCCGAATGGAGATTCCGAATGATACGTCACGCCTTCCGTTTCCGCCGTCATGTCGCCACCGCGGTGGCCGTCACCTATGTCAACCTGTTCATGGCTCCCGCTGCCCATGCATCGGGCTCGTCCATGCCCTGGGAAGCGCCGCTGCAATCGATCCTCGAATCCGTCGAGGGACCGGTTGCCAAGATCGTCGCGGTGATCATCATCATCGTCACCGGCCTGACGCTCGCCTTCGGCGATACCGGCGGCGGCTTTCGTCGGCTGATCCAGATCGTCTTCGGCATCTCCATCGCCTTCGCGGCCTCAAGCTTTTTCCTCTCGTTCTTCTCCTTTGGCGGCGGGGCGCTGATCTGATGGCGGCAGGATTCGAACAACTCGACGCCGTTCCGGGGTTCACCGTCCCCGTCCATCGCGCCCTTACCGAGCCGATCCTGCTCGGCGGCGCGCCGCGTTCCGTGGCGATCCTCAACGGCACGCTGGCCGGCGCCGTCGGCCTCGGCCTTCAGCTCTGGCTCGCCGGGATCGTGCTCTGGGCCATCGGTCATCTCGCCGCCGTCTGGGCCGCGAAACGCGATCCGCTCTTCGTGGAAGTCGCGCGCCGGCATCTGCGCGTGCCTGGGCATCTGTCGGTGTGAGGAACGCGCCATGATGAACCTTGCCGAATATCGCCGTACCGCATCCCGTCTGGCCGACTATCTGCCCTGGGTGGCGCTCGTCGGATCAGGCGTCGTGCTGAATAAGGACGGCAGCTTTCAGCGCAGCGCAAAGTTCCGCGGTCCCGATCTCGATTCCGCCGTCGCCGCCGAGCTCGTCGCTGTGGTCGGGCGGCTCAACAATGCCTTCCGCCGCCTCGGTTCCGGCTGGGCGATCTTCGTCGAGGCGCAGCGTTCAGAGGCTTCCAGCTATCCCGACAGCACCTTTCCCGATCCGGCCTCGGCCCTCGTCGATGCCGAACGCAAGGCCGACTTTGAGGAAGAAGGCAGCCATTTCGTCTCGGAATACTACCTGACCTTCCTTTGGCTGCCGCCTGCCGAAGAGGCCGCCCGCGCCGAAAGCTGGCTCTATGAAGGCCGTGAGACTTCTGGCGTGAACCCATGGGAACAGGTGCGCGGCTTCATCGACCGTACTGATCGGGTGCTGGCGCTGCTCGACGGCTTCATGCCTGAATGCCGTTGGCTCGATGACGGGGAGACGCTGACCTATCTCCACGCCACCATCTCGACCAACCGGCACCGGGTCCGCGTGCCGGAAACCCCGATCTATCTCGACGCTCTGCTCACCGACCAGCCGCTGACCGGCGGGCTGGAGCCGCGTCTCGGAAACGCGCATCTGCGCGTGCTCACCATCACCGGCTTCCCGTCTACCACAACACCCGGGCTTCTCGACGATCTGAACCGGCTGGCATTTCCCTATCGCTGGTCCACCCGCGCCATCCTCATGGACAAGGTGGATGCCACGAAACTCCTGACCAGGATCAGGCGGCAATGGTTCGCCAAGCGCAAGTCGATCGCCGCGATCCTCAAGGAAGTGATGACCAACGAGCAATCGGCGCTCGTCGACACCGATGCCGCCAACAAGGCGGCCGACGCCGACATGGCGCTGCAGGAGCTGGGCGCCGATGTGGCAGGACTTGCCTATGTCACAGCAACGATCACCGTCTGGGACGACAATCCCCGCCGCGCCGACGAGAAGCTGCGGCTGGTCGAAAAGGTCATCCAGTCCCGCGATTTCAGCGTCATGGTCGAGACGGTCAATGCCGTTGACGCCTGGCTCGGCAGTTTACCCGGACATGCCTATGCCAATGTCCGGCAACCGCCGGTCTCGACGCTCAACCTTGCCCACATGGTCCCATCGTCCGCCGTGTGGGCGGGACCGGAACGGGACGAGCACTTCGGCGCGCCCCCGCTGCTTTATGGCAGGACCGAAGGCTCCACCCCGTTCCGGTTTTCCCTTCATGTCGGTGACGTCGGTCACACCCTCGTGGTCGGCCCCACCGGCGCGGGCAAATCCGTGCTGCTGGCGCTGATGGCCTTGCAGTTCCGTCGCTACGCCCGTTCCCGGGTCTTCGCCTTCGACTTCGGCGGCTCGATCCGCGCCACCGCACTCGCCATGGGCGGCGACTGGCATGATCTGGGCGGTGAACTGACCGAAGGCTCGGACGCTTCCGTTTCCCTGCAACCGCTGGCCCGGATCGACGACGTCCATGAACGGGCCTGGGCCGCCGACTGGATCGTCGCAATCCTCATGCGCGAAGGCATTCCGATCACGCCGGAGGTGAAGGAGCACATCTGGACAGCGCTCACCTCGCTGGCCTCCGCGCCGGTCACGGAGCGCACCATCACGGGCCTTGCCGTGCTGCTTCAGTCCAACGATCTCAAGCAAGCGCTGCGGCCCTATTGTTTTGGCGGCGCGCATGGCCGGCTGCTCGACGCCGAATCTGAACATCTCGGCTCCGCCGATGTGCAGGCCTTCGAGATCGAGGGCCTGGTTGGAACCGGTGCTGCCCCGGCAGTTCTGTCCTATCTCTTTCATCGCATTGGCGACCGGCTCGACGGACGCCCGACACTGCTCATCATCGACGAAGGCTGGTTGGCGCTGGACGACGACGGCTTCGCCGGCCAGCTCCGCGAGTGGCTCAAAACGCTGCGCAAGAAGAACGCATCCGTCATCTTCGCCACGCAGTCGCTCAGCGACATCGACAATTCGTCCATCGCGCCAGCCATCATCGAAAGCTGCTTGACGCGGTTGCTCCTGCCGAACGAACGCGCCATCGAACCGCAGATCACCACCATCTATCGCCGTTTCGGCCTCAATGACCGGCAGATCGAGATCCTCGCGCGGGCGACACCCAAGCAGGACTACTACTGCCAGTCGCGCCGCGGCAATCGCCTGTTCGAGCTGGGCCTCTCCGAGGTCGGGCTCGCGCTCTGCGCCGCATCGTCCAAAACGGACCAGAGGCTGATCAGCGACATGCTTGCCGAGCACGGGCGCGCAGGCTTCCTCGATGCCTGGCTTCGTGCGCGCGGCGTCGAGTGGGCGGCGGACCTTATCCCGAACCTCACCAACATTGAAGCGGGACGAGAACCTGACCGGGATTCTGTATCGACCACGCCCGCAAACCCCGTCTTCGATGACGAATTCGCTTTTGAACTGGACCTCACAGAACAGGAGATCGAGCTATGACTGTTTCCCGCCTTGCCCGACTTGCCGGCGCATCCACCCTAGCGCTTGCCCTGGCCGCACCGCTCGCATTGTCACCCATGCTCGCAAGCCCGGCGCATGCGCTCTTCGGCTTCGGGAGGATCGTCTACGACCCGACCAACCATGCGGAGAACCTGCTGACGGCCGCGCGCACGCTCGAGCAGATCAACAACCAGATCCAGAGCCTTCAGAACGAAGCGCAGATGCTGATCAATCAGGCCCGCAACCTCGCAAGCCTGCCCCATTCTTCGCTCCAGCAGCTTCAGCAGAATGTGCAGCGCACCCAGCAATTGCTCGGTCAAGCGCAGAATATCGCATTCGATGTGCAGGAGATCGACCGGCTGTTCCAGCAGGATTACGCCAAAATCGACCTTTCCGCGACCGACCAGCAGCTTGTCGCCGATGCCCGCTCACGCTGGGAAAACACTGTCGCCGGCCTGCAGGACGCCATGCGCGTCCAGGCCGGCGTCGTCGGCAATATCGACACCAACCGGGCCGAGATGTCGGCACTGGTCGGCCAGAGCCAGGGTGCGACAGGCGCGCTGCAAGCCACGCAGGCCGGCAACCAGCTCCTGGCGCTCCAGTCCCAGCAGCTCTCCGACCTGATCGCGGTTATGGCAGCGAACGGTCGCGCCAACGCCCTGACCGAAGCCGAACGCGCAACGGCGGCCGAACAGGGCCGCATCCAGCGCGAGCGTTTCCTGACGCCGGGCACGGGCTACCAGCCCGGCAATGCGCGGATGTTCAACAACTGACAACCAGACGGAGGGGGCCGTTATGGACGGCAAGATACTTGCCCGGCTGGGCGCAATCATATTCGTCGCCATCGCGATTACCGCCACGGTGATCGAACTGGCCCGGAAGGAAGAACCGGCGCCGGTCCGATCAATACCGGTGCTGCAGCCGCGTTCCGATCCTCTCCGCCAAAGCCTGCGCCGTTGCCAGCAGATGGGCGAGGCAGCCATCAGCGACCCTGAGTGCCTCGCCACATGGGCAAAATCCCGCGACCGGTTCCTGGGCCGCACGCCTGTGACTGAAGCACCGCAATCGAACGAAGGGCGCTAGGCACATGGAAGGCACAGGCGTCATCGACAATTTTCTGGGGGTCTTCACCTCCTATATCGATAGCGGCTTCGGATTGCTTGGCGGTGAAGTCGCCTTCATCGCCACCACGCTCATCGTCATCGACGTGACGCTCGCAGCACTCTTCTGGGCCTGGGGCGCCGATGACGACATCATGGCACGCCTGGTCAAGAAGACGCTGTTCGTCGGCGTCTTTGCCTATCTTATCTCCAACTGGAACAACCTGGCGCAGATCGTCTTCGACAGTTTCGCCGGACTTGGCCTCAAAGGCTCAGGAACAAGCTTTACGGCAAAGGACCTGATGCGGCCTGGCAAGGTCGCACAAACCGGACTAGATGCCGGCGGCCCGCTGCTCGATTCCATCTCCGACCTGATGGGCTACTGGTCCTTCTTCGAGAACTTTATCCAGATCGCCTGCCTACTTTTTGCCTGGGCGCTGGTGTTGCTCGCCTTCTTCATTCTGGCGATCCAGCTCTTCGTCACCCTGATCGAGTTCAAGCTGACGGTGCTGGCGGGCTTCGTCCTCATTCCGTTCGGTCTCTTTGGCAAGACAGCCTTCATGGCTGAGCGCGTGCTGGGCAATGTCGTATCGTCCGGCATCAAGGTCCTGGTGCTTGCCGTCATCATCGGCATCGGCTCGACACTGTTCGACCAGTTCACGCAAGGGTTTGGCGACCAAACCCCCAGCATCGATGACGCCATGGCGATCGTGCTTGCCGCACTTTCCCTTCTCGGTCTCGGCATCTTCGGTCCGGGCATCGCCACTGGTCTCGTTTCCGGCGGACCGCAGCTTGGGGCCGGCGCCGCTGTAGGCGCAGGTGGTGCTGCAATGCTCGCTGCAAAGGGAGGCGCTGCGGCGCTTTCAGGAAGTGCAGCCGCTACGCGCGGCGGCGCAGCCCTCGCGGGTGGTGCCTCGACCGCCTACAATCTAGGCTCCCTCGGAAAGTCGGGGGCTGCCGGAATTGCAGCCGGTGCAGGAGGCGTCGCCCGGGCCGCAGGCGGCGCGGCCATTTCTCCGCTCAAACGCGCCGTCTCCCGCGCGTCCCAGAGCCTCCAATCCTCTGCCCAGTCCGGAGCCCGAAGCGCCTTCGCCGCGAGCGGCGGAACATCGTCCATGGGCACGATCCTCGGCGCAGGAGTCTCTTCGGCTGCCGCGCCATCCGCTCCGACCGGGACGCCTCCGGCCTGGGCACAGCGCATGCAGCGATCCCAGGCGCTCAATCACGGCACCACCATGGCCGCCCATGCCGTCCGTTCCGGAGACAGCCACGGCGGCGGCTCATCCATCAGCCTTTCCGAAAGTGACCGCTCATGAACATCTTCAAACGCTCCGCCACCCACTATGGCAAGACACCCGAGCCCACGACACCTTACCAGAAGGCTGCACAGGTCTGGGATGAGCGCATCGGCTCAGCCCGCGTGCAGGCTCGCAACTGGCGCTACATGGCCTTCGGCTGCCTGATACTCTCTGCCGGCTTAGCCGCCGCCCTGGTCTGGCAATCGGCGCGCGGCACGATCGTCCCCTGGGTGGTGGAAGTTGACCAGCACGGCGAGGCGCGCGCCGTCGAACCGGCCATCGCCGGCTATCATCCGTCCGATCCGCAGATCGCGTTTCATCTGGCGCGCTTCATCGAGCAGGTTCGCGGCCTTCCCTCCGACGCCGTCATCGTGCGCCAGAATTGGCTCAGAGCCTATGACTTCACCACCGATCGCGGAGCTGTCGCGCTGAACGACTATGCCCGCGCGAATGATCCGTTCACCCGTGTCGGGAAGGAGCAGGTTTCCGTCGAGGTCTCATCCGTCATTCGCGCCTCGCCGGACAGTTTCCGCATCGCCTGGGCCGAGCAGCATTACGAGAACGGCCAGCTCTCCCGGACCGAACGATGGACCGCCATCCTGACCGTCGCCTTGCAGCAGCCGCGCGAAGCCGAACGGCTCCGCGCCAATCCTCTCGGAATCTACGTCAATGCGATCAATTGGTCGCGGGAGATGAGCCAATGATCGCCACCAAATTTATGGGCCGGAGGCACCGTCGTCGTGCCATCCCGATCGCGGCCATGCTCCTGTCTGCCACCATGCTGGCCGGCTGTGCGACCAGCCGGGCACCGCAGTTCAGCTATGACGACAATGTGCCGGATCTGCCTGTCGTCCGGGCGTCGGTCTCCAGCAACACGCCGCGGCCGCTCCATACGCCTCCGGCCTGGACCGTCGCGCGCGGTGGCACAGCCGCCAACACTCCGGAAGGCCGCGTTGGCAACGCCAATGCCGCAGCCCGCGTCGAGCCGCGCCGCGAGGGCTATTATAACGCCATCCAAGTTTATCCGTGGAGCGAAGGCGCGCTCTATCAGGTCTATGCCGCCGTCGGACAGATCACGACCATTGCGCTTGAACCGGGTGAAAGCCTGACCGGAGCCGGGCCGATTGCGGCGGGCGATACCGCGCGCTGGATCATCGGCGATACCGAAAGCGGTTCAGGCACCACCCGGCGCGTCCATGTGCTGGTCAAGCCCACACGGACTGACATCTCGACCAATCTCGTCATCACCACCGACCGCCGCACCTATCTGATCGAGCTGCGGTCTGATGAAAAAACATGGATGCCGGCCATCGCATGGGCCTACCCCACGCCGCCTGCGAGCCAGCGTGTAGCCGCGCCTGCTGCCCCGGTCATTCCAGCCGAGGCCGCCCGCAATTATCGCTACGGCCTATCCGGCGACAGCCCGCCGTGGCGCCCGATCTCTGTCTTCGACGACGGTCGCCGCGTCTATGTTGTCTTCCCCGGCGGGATCATCCAGGGAGAAATGCCCCCGCTCTTCGTTCTCGGCTCCGACGGCAAACCCGAGATCGTCAACAGCCGCATTCATCAGAACGTCCTGATCGTGGATCGGCTGTTCGGCGCGGCCGAACTGCGCCTTGGATCCGGCAACCGCCAGCAGACGGTTAGGATCGTGCGCGTCCAGCCCCAACAGATGACCACATCCGCGAATGCTCAACCTGCCGCCGCCGGAGGATCGTCATGAGCCAGGATGAAGACCAGAAAGAGGAAGAGATGGAACTTGCCGGAGCCGCCGAGGATACGTCAACGCCCATGCGCCTGCGGGCCGAGACACCGCGTGTCACCCGCATCTCGCGCAAGGTGCTGATGGGCGTCGGCGTGGTTGCTGGCATGGGAATCGGTGGGGCGCTGATCTATGCGCTCCAGACGGCTGATCGCGACGGCGAGCAACAGGAGCTCATCACCACCGATCGTCGCCAGACCGCGGAAGGCTTGCAGGGGCTTCCGGGCACCTATGGCGATGTCCCGGTCCTGGGTCCGCCACTTCCCGGCGACCTCGGCGGCCCGGTGCTGCGCGCACGCGAGGAGGGACAGCCGATGCCGGCCACCGATCCGGAGGAACAACGCCGCCTCGCGGAACTCGAAGCCGCACGCACCAGCCAGTTATTTTTCCAGGTGAGACCGGGCGCCGGCGCTTCCGCATCGACAAGTCAGCCTGGAGCGAGCACCGCACTGGCCGGGCTCGGCGGCGCAGGAACGCAAGACCCGCAGCGGGCTTTTCTCAATGCGGAGGTCGATCGCCAAACCGTCGCGCCGGATCGCGTGATGCCGCCGGTGTCCCCCTACGTGCTTCAGGCCGGATCGGTGATTCCGGCTGCACTTATCACCGGCATCCGCTCCGATCTTCCCGGCCAGATTACCGCACAGGTGACGCAGAACGTCTATGACAGCCCGACGGGTAGTCTGCTCCTCATCCCGCAGGGCACCCGTATCATTGGCGAATACGATAATGGCGTTTCCTTCGGCCAGCGCCGTGTCCTGCTCGTCTGGAACCGGATGATCTTCCCCAACGGTCGTTCCATCGTGCTGGAACGCCAGACGGGCGCCGATGCCTCCGGCTTTGCCGGCCTCGAGGACGGCGTCGATTATCACTGGTGGGATCTGATGAAGGCCGCCGGCCTCTCCACGCTGCTCGCCGTCGGTGCTGAGCTGGCGACAAGCGACGAGGACCGCCTGATCCGAGCCATCCGTGACGGAGCGCAGGACACCGTCAACCAGGCCGGCCAGCAGATCGTCCAGCGCCAGTTACAGGTCAAACCCACACTGACCATCCGGCCGGGCTTCCCGTTCCGGGTTATCGTGTCGCGCGATTTGATATTGGAACCTTACGGAGCATCATGATGACCCAGCTCAAACTCGGACCGCTGCCCAAGGCCGGAATGACGCGCGTCACCATCGCGCTGCCCGATCCGCTCAAGGAAGAGCTCGATCTCTATGCCGCCGAACACAGCCGCCTTTATGAGCCTGTCGAGGCAGCCACGCTGATCCCGCATATGCTGGAATCGTTCCTGCGTTCGGACCGGGGATGGCGGAGCCGCAAGGCCAAAGCGGCGAGGCCGCAGCCGGCCGTAAACACGAATGCTATACCGCCGCGGAATGCCGGCGAGCTGACCTAAATCCGCTGTGCGAAGCGCGCCGCTTCAGGTGAATTTGAGGCCTAGCTTTTTACGGCTTCGAGGCGCAGGAGCCGCCTCCGCAATAACGGGCTTCCGGCCAAGCCCGCTGCTTTTTGCCAGCGCCGACCGCTTGGCGGAGTAGCTCGGCGCTACCATCGGATAATCTCTCGGCAAGCCCCACTTCTCGCGATATTGCTCCGGCGTCATATTGTAATGCGTTGCTAGGTGGCGTTTCAGCGACTTGAACTTCTTTCCGTCCTCCAGACAGATGATGAAATCGGGCGTGACCGATTTCTTGATCGGAACTGCGGGTGCGGGTTTCTCTTCGACGACCGGGGCGCCTCCTGCCTGCAGGCCGGAAACGGCGGCGTGCGTATCGGCAATGATCCTCGACAGTTCGTTCACCGGGACAGGATTGTTGCTGACGTAGGCGGCGACAATCTCCGCGGTCAGGCCGATCAGGTCGGTACGGGTTTCTGAAACGCTATCGGTCATTCTTCCCCTCATAAACAAAGCTGTCCAACTGCGCTGATATAGCTATTCTGGCTGCAATAACATGTTCCTGGCCGCAATTAATTGCCGTGCCAGCATTCTCCCCAAGGCGCTACCGGGAACTGCGCCGACCGTTGGCCAAGTTCCGCGCAAAGCTTATGAACCAGCGCAGTGCCGGATTGTCGTTAAGCGGCGACCAGACCGCGCTGAACGGAACGATGTCCTCGGGCGCCGACAGCGGCCGCAGGGCAAGATCAGGAAACCTCATGCTCGCCCATCCCTCCGATACGACCGTGATTTCCCTGCCCAGGGCAATCGTGTGCATCAGTGTCTCCAGATCCATCGGCCGGTACGTCACCTGCGGATAGGTGCTGTAATCGGCGATCCTGCGCACGATGTAGTCATGCACTTCCGGCCCGGGCTCCTGTGCGCTCACGACGAACCGTTCATTCTCCAGGTCTGGCCAGTCCAAACCGCTGCGCTCCGCCAGGGGATGGTCCGCTGACATGGCAACATGAACGCGTTCATGCCAGAGCTCCTGCACGTCGCACTCGAGCAGCGGACCATTACCGGTCAGGAAGGCGACGTCGATTTCCCGTGATCTGATCTTGGAAAGATGATCCCGCCGGCCTCCGGTACGGACATCCAGGAAAACACCCGGATACTGATCATCGAAGGCAGCGATCAGCTCGCGCAAAAAACCGCCAGCAAGAGTGGTTATGATGCCGATCCGAACCGTGCCCAATTCGATGCGTCCGGCCGCGCCTGCATGATCTAGAGCCATCTCGATTGTCTGGATGGCAGGCACGATCTCAGCGAGGAACCTTGCACCAGCAACGGTCAGGCGAACCCCGGCCGATGTCCGCTCGAACAGCGATACGCCGATCGCATCCTCGAAATTCCGAACCCGCCGGCTGACGGTCGATACCTTGGTCTTTAGTGCCTGGGCGGCGCCCGAGAAGCTCATGCTCTCCGCTGCCGCCAGCACATAGCGCAACGGCCGAAGATCAAACGGTAAGCCTTTGTCAGGCCATCGGACGGAACGCCCCCATAACGGACTCCCGTCCGGTCTACGCGACGCGACTTTCTGTGCGCCTGCTCCCTTTGTTCGCCACGATGTCATACATCTGCGCTCCCCCAATAGTTTCCGAATTACCGACAGGCTGACCCGCAGCAGCCTGACTGATCTTGTTGAGGTACGTCGCTCCGAACCCCACCATGACGATAGTGGCGAGGCAGAGTGCGAGGACCAGACGAACCTTTAATGTCAAGAACGGGGCGCTCGTGTGACGAAACAATGAACACAAGGACGATGGCGGCGATTGCCTGAAGCGCCGTGCCAGGGAGTCGCCCTTGGAGCAACACCGCCATTGGCGGGAAGTATATCCATGAAGATCGGTTACGCTCGGGTCTCGACAGATGAACAAAAACTGGACCTTCAAATGAAGGCCCTGAAAAACGCGGGATGCGAGCGCATTTACGAAGACTATGGAGTTTCAGGGAAATCTTTTGACCGGAGCGGACTGGAGGCCGCGCTTGCCACCCTCCACAAGGGGGATACACTTGTCGTGTGGCGGCTTGATCGGCTCGGTCGCTCCCTGACCAAGCTCGTCGAGTTGATGGACAGCCTTGGCGCACGGGGCATCGATTTTCACTCGCTGAGCGAAAGCATCGATACCACATCGTCGGGCGGGCGGCTGGTTTTTCACATGATGGCAGCACTCGCCGAGTTCGAAAGATCGTTGATCAGCGAGCGGACAAGGGCCGGAATGCAGGCGGCCCGCGACAAGGGAAAACACCTTGGGCGACCGCGCTCGCTGACTGAGGAGCAGATCGACCAAGCCATTGTCGCCGTCGAGGTGAACGGTGAAATCATAACAGATGTCGCCAAACGTTTCGAAGTGTCGCGGCGCAGCCTTAAGCGTCTGATGAGGATAAGGCAGTCAGAGCTGCGCGGGGCGCATCCGGAGTCTGGCACAACAGACGGCTGCGACCAACGGCGCCTCGCATAGGACACTCAGAGTTTCAGATGACGCGACCGCGGCGGATGTCGCTGGGTGTAATTCCCCAGTATCGACGCATGGTCGCCGTCATCTGGCTGTGCGTGGCGAACCCTGCCTTGGCAGCAATCTCGCCAATAGTCAGTGAGTGGTCTTTCGCCAGCTCGGCGACCAATCTCAGCCGCTCCTTCGTAATATACTGATAGGGCGGTTGACCGGTCCTTTGCCGAAATGCGCGTGCGAAGTGCGTTGGGGATACCCCCGCTAAGGCAGCGAGATCGGCCAGATAGATCCGGCCAGCCAGATTGGCGCGTATATAATCGTCAACTCGGCTCATGATGGTCGTCCTGAGTCCACCACGGGCTCTGGACGGTCTTACAGGCCTGCTACCGTACCTCTTAAGCAGATGTGTGCCGAACACCGTCAACAGTGAATCGACGTAGATCTCGTTGATCGACTCATCGGGAATGCGGCGAAACTCGCTTTCCAGAAGCTGCGCCAAACTGGCAGCCTCCCTGTCGGTCTGGCCGCTTGCTGGGGGAGCAAAGTCGATCCGATCATGATCATATTCGGCGATTGCCAGCGCGCGCAGACGCTCGGGCCAGAGCGCAAAGAGGTAATTCTCCTTGGGACGTCGCCATTCAGCAAAGAGCTCGGCTCCCTGCGGGACAAGCTCCAGTGTGGCGGCTGGCGCCTCGAAAACGTTCCGCTTGTCGCTGTTCAGCGTCATGATCCGCTCGGGCTGCGGCGTCACCAGAAGAATTGCGTAGTAGGCTTCGCTGGTGAATGAAATGGCATTCGGCCCGGTTCGAGTCCTGGTCACGCTGCCAGATGGCGCATGAACCTGTGGCCCCCAAGCCTCCGGGACAAACTTCAGCATTCTTTTCTCGCGGTGACGCCATCGGAGGCCGATTGCCTACACCGTCATGTCCATTTCGACATACGCAGCTTGGTTGGATCGCTTTCGCGCAACGTGTTTGGTGCACCCGACAGGATTCGAACCTGTGACCTTTGGCTTCGGAGGCCAACACTCTATCCAGCTGAGCTACGGGTGCATGCTCTATTTTGCCTAGCCCGAGCGACCAGTGAAGGTCAACGGTTTAGGCCGAAATCATCATCGCTTCGCCAACAGATCAAAGCCGCAACTCAACGTCCGCTACGCTATCCGCTTTCCCGCCACCATTTCCACCAAATTGCTTACGTGGTGCTTACGTGGAAAATTTCGCGGTCTCGGTGGCTTTTTGGCTTAGCCTTTAAACTCCTGTATTCACTTCACTTTTTTCATCGCCGGCTTACGCAAACACCCTTGACAGCAGCCTTCGGAGGGCAGCACTCTATCCAGCTGAGCTACGGGTGCTTTTAGATCTCTAGGACCCAACGCGGGTCTTCATAGCGGATGCGCGGTTCGGCATCAACTTCAATCGAACACCCGCCTCCTTTTCGCGACAGAGTCGCCTTAAGGCAGGCAGGTCACAGCTTCGTGAACGTTGACATATAGAAATTTGGATCTTAGTGCCTATTTTTGTTGTGTGAGGAAGCAAACTTCCTCGTGTATATGATGGAGATCTATAATGCGTAAGACCCTTTTCGTAGCTTCGGCCCTCGCTGTATTGAGCGCAGGCCCGGCTCTCGCTGCCAATGATTCACCTTTCGCATCCGACAAGGTAACCGCTCCTTCCTATCAGGCGGATTTTTCCGCCGAGCGGGGCTACTCTGCCGCCAACGATTTTCGTCCGAGTTCGACGAACGCCTATCCGGTCATAAATGTGGGTAGCGCATCGCAGGCTGGCAATGTCGATCCTGGTCTCGTGACCTCCAGCGTTTCGGTGAAGCATTTCCCGGATGCCGGTACCGAGCAGTTCAAGGTTAGCGACGACTAATAATCGGGGTAGACCGGCTCCCAAACCCGGTCACCAACGCCCGGGACCGCCTCGTGTTTTCATGCACGGGCTGGCCCCGGGGCGCCCCAGAACAGGGGTGCATTCACTCGGTCCATTCGGTTTGTCGCGTTTTTTTTTAATAATAGCGACGGTTCCTCCGATCGCTGAAATTACGGGCGGCAATGACCGATTCTGGCTGCCGGGACCGCCTATCTTCAAGCGCTTGTGAGCGGCCAGGACACTCGATTAGCGGAACTCTGATTTTCCTCAGTGGTTACGGGTCTAGGGGTGAGCAAAGGCCCTTCCCGGAGACTTGAAGGAGAATCCCAAATGCAAAAGATACTTGCCGCCACTTCGGCTTTGTTCCTGCTCGGTTCGAGCGTAAGCTTTGCGCAGGGCGTGGATACCACCGTAACGACGGGCAGTATCGGCCCGACGCAATCAATGGCCGCACGAGACCTGAACGAACAATTCAAGCCAAGCGACGAGGACAATCTTCCCTATTCGCTTAGGGACGACGATGTCTTCGATAATGAAATGGATACAAACACCGCGATTGTCGATTCCCCGCTTCTTCGCCCCTTGGCGGGGCAGGAAACGGAAACTTTCTCGGCCCGGGATGAGAATCTCCCGCCCGAGAACGAGACAATCCCCGGCGGTTGATAGCAATGCTTCTCCGTTAGATGGGTCGGTTGAGTTCTCCCTTCCGACAGGAGGCCGTTTCGGCTACATGCCGGAACGGCCTTTTTGATTTTTTATCATTGCCGTGCGCCGGGCCAAATTGCATGCTTGGCGGCTGAGGGCGATTGACCGCGTGCGCCCGCCATGGTCAAACGCAGCGTTTGCATGTGCCGAGGTGCCAAATGACCGATCGCGTCGAGATCAACGGGCTCAAGATCGCCCGGGAGCTTCATGACTTTGCGATGAACGAAGTCCTGCCGGGGACTGGTGTGGATGCAGAGACCTTCTGGCATTCACTTTCCCAAATCGTTCACACGCTCTCGCCGCGCAACCGCGCGCTGCTTTCCAAAAGGGATGACCTGCAGGCGAAGATCGATACCTGGCATCGCGCGAATGGCGCGCCGAGTGACCTGCAGGCCTATGAGGCCTTTCTCCGGGAGATCGGCTATCTCCTGCCCGAGGGGCCGGATTTCAAGGTGACGACTTCGGATGTCGACCCGGAGATCTCGCAGATTGCCGGGCCGCAGCTCGTCGTGCCGGTGATGAACGCGCGCTATGCGCTCAATGCCGCGAATGCACGCTGGGGTTCGCTCTACGATGCTCTTTACGGGACCGACGCCATTCCCGAAACGGCAGGCGCGGAGCGCGGCAAAGGGTTCAATCCGCAGCGGGGCGAGAAGGTTATTGCCTGGGCGCGCAAGTTCCTGGACGAGAGCATACCGCTAAAAAATGCGAGCTGGGCCGATGCGGCGCGGCTTTCTGTGAAGGACGGGAAGCTAGCTGTCGATTTCGACGGCGCCGCCGCTGACCTGGCGGACCCGGCGCAGTTCACCGGTTATAGCGGAGAGGCTGATAGTCCCCGCGAAGTGGTGTTGGCCCGAAACGGGCTCCATGTGCGAATCATCATAGATCGCAACCATCCGATCGGCAGCACCGACAGGGCAGGTATTGCCGACGTCGTCATGGAAGCCGCACTCACAACAATCATGGATTGCGAGGATTCCGTCGCGGCCGTCGATGCGGAAGACAAGGTGCTCGCCTACCGCAATTGGCTAGGCCTCATGAAGGGGGATCTTGAGGAGACGTTCCAGAAGGGCGGCACAACGGTCACGCGGAAGCTCAATCAGGATATCCGCCTCGCTGCGCCCGACGGTTCGCCGATTAAGCTTCCCGGCCGTTCACTCATGCTCGTCCGCAATGTCGGCCACCTCATGACAAACCCGGCGATCCTCGACAGGGATGGCAAGGAGGTGCCCGAGGGCATCATGGATGCAATGTTCACGGCGTTGATCGCGCTGCACGACATTGGTCCAAACGGCCGGCGCATGAACAGCCGTGCCGGCTCCATGTATGTGGTAAAGCCGAAAATGCACGGGCCGGAGGAAGTCGCGTTTGCCGTGGAGCTCTTCGGCAGCGTGGAGGATGCGCTGGGCATGCGCCCCAATACGATCAAGATGGGCATCATGGACGAGGAGCGGCGCACGACCGTGAACCTTAAGGAGTGCATCCGAGCCGCTTCGGAGCGCGTAGTGTTCATCAATACCGGTTTCCTCGACCGCACGGGCGACGAGATCCATACCTCGATGGAAGCCGGCCCAATGATCCGCAAGGGCGATATGAAGCAGTCGACCTGGATAGCGGCTTACGAGAACTGGAATGTCGATATCGGGCTCCTGTGCGGACTTTCCGGCCGTGCCCAGATCGGCAAGGGCATGTGGGCGATGCCCGATCTGATGGCGGCCATGCTGGACCAGAAGATCGCCCATCCGAAGGCGGGCGCCAATACGGCTTGGGTTCCTTCGCCAACCGCGGCTACGCTGCACGCAACCCATTACCACCAGGTGGACGTAAAGGCGGTGCAGGAAGGCCTGAAATCCCGCACAAGGGCCAAGCTCGGCGATATCCTCTCCATTCCAGTGGCGGTGCGCCCGAACTGGTCGCCTGAGGATATCAGGCAGGAGCTCGACAACAACGCCCAGGGAATTCTCGGCTATGTTGTGCGCTGGATCGATCAGGGCGTGGGCTGCTCCAAGGTGCCGGACATCAATAATGTGGGCCTGATGGAAGACCGCGCGACACTGCGCATCTCCTCCCAGCACATCGCCAATTGGCTGCATCACGGCGTGGTTACGCCGGAGCAGGTGATGGAAACCATGAAGCGAATGGCGGAGGTGGTCGACAGTCAGAATGCAGGTGATCCCGACTACGAACCGATGGCGCCCAATTTTGAGGGTTCCATCGCCTTTCAGGCTGCCTGTGACCTCGTTTTCAAGGGCCGCGAGCAGCCAAACGGCTATACGGAACCGGTGCTGCATGCAAGGCGGCTCCAGAAGAAGGCTCAAGACAGGAAGGGTGCTGCGGCTGACAGCTCCAGAGGCTGACAAGGGCTCGGCTGTTGACTGAGATATGCATTGGCCTTTCACGAGAGAACCGGCGCTGTATCGGCGGACGGTCGCTGTCATACTGCGCTGCCGGGCGAATGCGGCCGGGCCTGAAGCTGCGCTTCGGCAGGGCGCGGACAGCCGGATAGCGCAGCCTTTAGCATGAATATCCTCGCCATTGATACCGCCGCCGCGTTCTGCTCCGCCTGCGTCTATGATGTTCAGGCAGCAGAGGAGAAAGGCCGCGCGGTTCTCGACCTCGGCAAGGGGCATGCCGAGCATGTTATGGATGTGATCGAGGAGGCGCTGGGGCGAGCCCGGCTTTCCTTTAAGGAAATGGATGCGATCGCCGTTTCGGTAGGGCCGGGTTCATTTACGGGCCTGCGGGTCGGCATCTCCGCAGCGCGCGGCCTTGCGCTCGCGTTGAAAATCCCGGCCATAGGCGTGACCACGCTGGAGGCGTTGGCGGCAGAAGCGCGCGCGGCCTTTCCTGACCGCTCTGTGCTTTGCGCGCTGGGGCGGGCGGAACCGGTCGCTATGGCGCAATTCGATGCTGCCGGGCACTGCCTGGACGGGCCACGGCTCACCTCGGTTGAAAACCTTGTGCGGATTGCCCGGGAAGGAAGGCCGCTGCTGGTCGGCGACGCGGCAGAGCGCATTGCCGGGGAGGCGGATGAACATTTTGACATCGGATCTCGTGCTGCGACCTCGGATATTCTTTTTTATGCCCGTGTCGCGGCCAGCCGGCCGGCGGCGGACGAAAAGCCCAAGCCGCTATATCTGCGCGCGCCGGACGCGAAGCCTCAGACCGGCTTTGCCGTGCCGCTAAAGGGGAGATGATGGCGTTTTCTCTCTCCCGATTGCTTAGAAAGACATTCGTCGTGCGCCCGCTGGAGATTGCTGACTGCCGGTTTCTGGCCATGCTGCACGAGGAGGATTTCGTGCGGCCCTGGACTGACGGGGAGTTCGAATCCCTTCTGTCCCAGGATACCGTATTCGGCTTCGCCGCTATTGAGGAAGGTGTTCCGGGCGGAAAACCCTGCGGGTTCGTCCTCGCGCGCCGCGCAGCCGGCGAGGCCGAAATCCTCACGGTCACCGTAGCCCGTGCTTTGCGCCGCCGCGGCATCGGCCGCATGCTGATGGATGCCGTTCTGCGCACATTGCATGCCGAACGCGTGGAGGCGCTGTTCCTGGAGGTGGATGAGAACAATGCGCCGGCGATCACGCTTTACCGGCGCCTGGGTTTTCGCCAGGTCGGCCATAGGCCCGATTATTACCGGGATGCAAGTGCACGCCAGAGCAATGCGCTGGTAATGCGCCGGGATCTCAGGTAGCGGACTCTGGCCAGGAGTCGCGACATGCTCGGCAAGCTCCGCCTGATCGGAAGGATACTGCTCGTTGCCGGCTACACGCCGCCGCTTATCCTGATACAGGAATTGGCGCTGCGCACCCGGTGGTGGAGCGATCGTGTGGCGCCTCGCCTTTGGCACAGGCTCACGCTTAAAGTGCTGGGGATCAGGGTTCAGGTAAAGGGTGCGCCCACGGCGGAGCGTCCGCTGCTTCTCGTTTCCAATCACGTATCGTGGACCGATATACTTGTGCTGGGCTCCATCACCGGCGTGCATTTCGTCGCTAAAGCCGAAATGCGAGGCTGGCCGGTGCTCGGCACTTTCGCCCGCCTTCAACGCTCGGTATTCGTCGACCGGGAGCGCAAGCGAAGCGCGCCCGAGCAAGCGCGCGAAATCGCCTCGCGGCTGGCGGACGGCGATCCGATGGTGCTTTTCGCCGAAGGCACGACTGGCGACGGGACCAGTGTTCTGCCGTTCAAAAGCACCCTTTTTGGCGCGGCCTATATGGCGCTCGGTCAGGCAAAGAGCAGCCAGGTCATTGTACAGCCCGTGGCCATCGCCTATCTGCGCCGGAGCGGGCTGCCGCTTGACCGGCGTGAGCGCGGGGCGCTCGCCTGGATCGGCAACATGGACTTCGTGCCCCATCTAATGACGTTGCTTCGCCTCAAGGCCATCGACGTAGAAGTCAATTTCGGCGAATCCATCTCCTTTTACGCGGACGGCGACAGGAAAGCGTTGGCACGCACAGCCGAGGCAGAGGTGCGGCGCATGCTGGTCGGCGCATTGCGTCAGCGGTGACCTGGAAGATTCGTCTGTTTTTTGGGATCGAAAGACGCTAGTTACGCGATCATGGAACAGAATTTGACGACGGAACGTTCAGAGACCTCCTCTTCCCGGGCAGGGACGGCCTCGCGCACGGATAAAAAAGTCTTCGTGAAGACCTATGGCTGTCAGATGAACGTTTACGACTCCCAGCGCATGGCCGATGCCCTGGCGGCAGAGGGTTACCGCGCGACTGATGTGATCGAAGATGCTGACCTGGTTTTGCTCAATACCTGCCATATTCGCGAGAAGGCGGCGGAGAAGGTCTATTCCGAGCTTGGGCGTATCCGGGTGCTTAAGGAGGAGCGGGCGAAACAGGGGCGCGAAACGGTCGTTGGCGTTGCGGGCTGCGTTGCCCAGGCGGAGGGGCGGGAAATTTTGCGCCGCGCCCCTGCCGTTGATCTCGTGATCGGTCCTCAGACCTATCACCGGCTTCCATCGGTGGTGACACGGGCGAGGGCCGGCGAGAAGATCGTCGAGACGGAATATGCCGTGGAGGATAAGTTCGACCACTTGCCCGCTCCCGAGCGGACCGCGGTCAGAAGCCGGGGTGTGACCGCATTTCTTACGGTCCAGGAAGGCTGCGACAAGTTCTGCACCTTCTGCGTGGTGCCCTATACGCGCGGCGCGGAGGTTTCACGGCCTGTGGCGCAGATCGTAGCGGAGGCCGAAAGGCTGGCGGAAGCCGGCGTTCGCGAATTGACCCTGCTTGGCCAGAATGTGAACGCCTGGCACGGCGAGGGACCGGACGGCCGCGAATGGGGTCTGGGCCGTCTGCTTTTCCGGCTAGCGGAAATCCCGGGCCTTGACCGGCTGCGCTATACAACCAGCCATCCTCGCGACATGGACGAGGAGCTCATTGCCGCCCACCGTGATCTTATTAAGCTGATGCCCTATCTCCACCTGCCGGTGCAGGCGGGGTCGGACCGCATCCTCAAAGCAATGAACCGGAAGCACACCGCCGCCGATTATCTGCGTTTGATCGAACGCATCCGCGCTGCCCGGCCCGATATTGCTATGTCTGGTGATTTCATCGTCGGCTTTCCAGGCGAGACGGATCGGGATTTCGAGGATACGATGCGCATCGTGCGCGATGTGAACTATGCCCAGGCTTTTTCCTTCAAATATTCGCCGCGGCCAGGAACGCCGGGTGCGGATATGCACGATCAGGTCCCGGACGCGGTGAAGGACGAACGGCTGCAGCGGCTCCAGGCGCTTCTTGCCGAGCAGCAGCGTGCTTTCGGCGAAAGCCTCGTCGGCACGGAGATCGACTTGTTGCTTGAAAAGCCGGGCCGCCAAGCCGGACAGCTTGTGGGCCGATCGCCCTGGCTGCAGCCCGTCATTGTCGAGGAGAATGCGGGGCAGATCGGCGATATCGTCCGTGTGCGGATCACGAGTTCGGGGGGGCATAGCCTCTTTTGTGAGCCGGCAGGAACAGCGAGAGTGGCCCTATGAAAGCCAAAAAAGGGGAACGCGTTTGACGGGTGGTCCGGAGCTCAAGCACACGCCCTCTGGGGCGTCCGACATGGCGCACATCGTGCTCACCTTCGACAACAACAAGCTTGCCAGCGCGCTTTACGGCCCCTTTGACGAGAACCTGGCTCGCCTTGAGCAGAAGCTGGGGGTCGATATACGGTCCAAGGGCAACCAGCTTTCCGTAAAGGGAGAATCGACGGCTGCGGAGCAGGCCCGGCGCGCGCTCGATTACCTCTACGGCCTGGTGCAGGGCGGTGCGGAGCTTTCCGCATCGGAGGTGGATGGTGCGATCCGGCTTGCGCAGGCTGCCGACGACCAGTTGAGCCTACCCACTTTGGAAGGCAAGGGAAGGCTCGCCGCCGCGCAGATTTCGACGCGCAAGCGCACCATCAACGCGCGCTCGACGAACCAGGACGCCTATATGCGCGCCCTGGAGCGTTCGGAGCTTGTCTTTGGCATTGGGCCGGCAGGTACGGGCAAAACCTTCCTTGCTGTTGCCTATGCCGCAATGCTGCTCGAGCGCGGCATGGTGGACCGGATCGTCCTCTCACGCCCGGCGGTTGAGGCAGGCGAGCGCCTGGGATTTCTGCCTGGCGACTTGCGGGAGAAGGTCGATCCCTATCTCAGGCCGCTTTATGACGCGCTCTACGAGATGATGCCCGCCGACAAGGTGGAGCGCGCTCTCGCGGCGGACGTCATCGAGATTGCGCCGCTCGCATTCATGCGCGGCCGGACGCTTTCCAACGCTGTAGTAATTCTGGACGAGGCGCAGAATACCACGCCGATGCAGATGAAAATGTTCTTGACCCGCCTCGGCGAGAACGGCCGCATGATCGTTACCGGCGATCCGAGCCAGATCGATCTGCCCCCCAACACCAAATCGGGTCTGATCGAGGCGCTGGATATCCTCAGGGATGTGCCGGGCATTGTTACCGTGCGCTTCAATGAGAAGGACGTGGTGCGCCATCCTCTGGTGGCGGCCATCGTGGAGGCCTATGACAGGCAGCCGCGTAAAGCAACGGAGAGGCGGCGCGAAAGCGATGGTTGAGGGCGAAGCATCTTCGCCGGCTTTCACGATCGACTATGCCGTTGCGACCGGAGACTGGCCAGCCGAGGATGTGCTGCGCGCCCTTGTCGAACCAGCCGTAACGGCGGCTGCCGCGCGAACCGACGGCCCGGTGCAAGCAAGCCTGAGTGTTCTTTTCACCGACGATGCCGAAATGCGGGCGTTGAACGCCCGTTTCCGAGGCAAGGACAAGCCGACGAATGTGCTTTCATTCCCAGCGCCGGATAGCATGGTGCCGCCCGGGACGCCGCGTCATTTCGGCGACATAGCTCTTGGCTATGAGACGGTTTCGCGTGAGGCGAAGGAGGAGGGCAAGTCTTTCGAGCATCATCTCACGCATCTCGTCGTCCATGGCTTTCTACACCTTGCGGGCCATGATCATGAGACGGAAGTGGAAGCCGAGGAAATGGAGCAGCTCGAAAGGGAAATCCTCCAAAGCCTTGCCATCGGCGATCCCTACGCTTAACTTTGCGATAGCAACGATCAAAGGACAATGACTGAAGCTTCTATAATCGCCCCCGGCGGAACGCCGGAGAGTGCGGCCGCTCCCCCCGAGGAGGGGGAAGAGGGCCCGAGTAGGCCTCCGCAACGCCTGGAAAGCCGCTTATCGCTGTTTCAGCGCATTGCAGGCTTCTTCCGCTCGCGCAATGGCTCGACGCTGCAAAATGAGCTGGCTGAAGCTCTCGCCCAGCACACAACCGACGCTGCACCGCTCACCGTGGGCGAGCGGGCAATGCTCAACAACATTCTCCGTCTGCGCGAACTTCGCGTAGAGGACGTGATGGTGCCTCGCGCAGATATCGAGGCGGTGGAGATGTCCACCACACTTGGCGATCTTCTCAACCAGTTCGAGCGTGGCGCGCACTCGCGCATGCCGGTCTATGTGGAGACCCTGGATGATCCGCGCGGTATGGTGCACATCCGTGACGTCGTGGCCCATCTGATCCGGACAGCGCGGCAGAAAAACGGGCGGGGCCGCAAAGTGCTTCCGGCGAACCCGTCGCTCTTGCTCGGCAATGTGGATCTCAACCGGACCGTGGGCGAGCTCGAAATCGTACGGCCGCTGCTCTTCGTGCCGCCTTCCATGCTTGCGTCGGACCTGATGGCCCGCATGCAGGCGGCGCGAATACAGATGGCTCTTGTGATCGATGAGTATGGCGGCACCGACGGACTCGTGTCTTTGGAGGACATCGTCGAGATGGTCATCGGCGATATCGAAGACGAGCATGACGAAGACGAGCCGATGATCGAGAAGACCGGAGACGGCATCTTCGTGGTCGACGCGCGCGCTGAGATTGACGAAGTGGCTCAAGCCATCGGCGAAAGCTTCAGGCCGGGTGAGCATGCGGAGGATGTCGACACGATCGGCGGCATGATCTTCAACATATTGGGCCGTGTTCCTGCCCGTGGCGAGGTCGTTCAAGCTGTCCCCGGTTTCGAATTCCATGTTCTCGACGCGGATCCGCGCAGGGTGAAGCGGGTGCGCATCATACAAGGGCGCACCGCGGAGCGGCGTCGCCGTATTCTCAAGGCGCCGGAGAGTTCGGTCGAGTAGGCGCCGGCCTCCAACTCCGAAGTCTTGCACTCGTCAAAACGGCATGTTGTTCTTGCGGCAGATTGCCGCACGACCACGCAGATACTGCCGGGTAGGCTCGTCGCTTGCGCCAATGCTCGATCAGTCACACTGGGCGCGGGTGGCGGATCCGTCGACGTGTATAACGCTTGTTAAAAATGTTGATCACGTCGGCGATACGCTATTCCCGACTCGGCTCGATGAGTTTGCGTTGCGCGCTCAGCCATCAGCCCGGGCTCCTATTGCCCTTGTGGCGCAAGTGCTACTAACACCCTTCTTAGTTACTCATTGTTACGCCATGTGTAGAAAAAGCTCCGGCGGAGCCGGAGGGGGTCCGCCTATAGTTCGCCGTAGTCTTCAGTTTTCTGGCGGGGCCAAAGTTGGGAAAAACCTAACCCAAGGCCTTACATTTTTGATAGTTTAGGATATTGCCTGTAACGTTAAGCATAAGCGTGGCAGGTTCAGCCGTCGAATTGACATCGGCTAAGTAGCTTACGCATATGCAAATGCCGACTATTCGCGCAATGCCGGAGACCCGGCTGAGGGGGGCGTGAACCTCGTCGGTTCCTGTGTCAGTTATCCCGAGCGGCGAGGGATTGAATGAATACCAACGATAAGAAGAGGCCGAACCCAATTGATGTTCATGTCGGTAGTAGAATCAGACTCCGCAGGAACATGCTGGGAATCAGCCAAGAAAAGCTGGGCGAAAGCCTGGGCATTACATTCCAGCAAATTCAGAAATACGAAAAAGGAACAAACCGCGTAGGAGCGAGCCGGCTACAGGCGATCGCGTCCATTCTTAATGCGCCGGTTTCTTTTTTCTTTGAAGGCGCTCCAAACGAGGACGGGGACCCAGTTGCTGGACTTGCCGAGGAGGGAACACCTTATGTGGGTGATTTCCTGAGCAGCTCGGAAGGCATTCAGCTCAATCGCGCCTTTGTCAGGATTACGGATCCGAAGGTTCGCCGTCGGGTTCTCGATCTTGTCAAGGCTCTTGCGACCGACGGTACCGCACCGGATTAAATCAAGTTTTCTTGACCGGCTCACTGGCGGTGGCTAACTAGATGCTGCCAGTTGCCGGTATTATGCGCCGGCTTTTCTCAGAGGGGTTACCCGTGGCGCGCAGAAGCTATCTCTTTACAAGTGAATCTGTTTCCGAAGGCCATCCGGACAAGGTCTGCGACCGGATTTCGGACGAGATCGTCGATCTGGTCTATCGCGAAGCAAAAAAGGAAGGCATGGATCCCTGGAAGGTGCGCGTGGCCTGCGAAACGCTTGCCACCACCAACCGGGTCGTCATCGCAGGCGAGGTGCGCGTCCCCGACAGCCTCCTCAAGCGAGACAAGGAAGGCGATATTCTCAAGGATAGCCGCGGGCATCCCGTGATCAATCCTTCAAAGTTTCGTGCGGCAGCGCGCCGCGCGATACGCGCCATCGGATATGAGCAGGACGGGTTTCACTGGAAGACGGTGAAGATCGATGTGCTGCTTCATGCCCAGTCGCCCGACATCGGCCAGGGCGTCGACAGCGCCGCGGATCGGCAGGGCGAGGAAGGAGCCGGCGACCAGGGCATCATGTTCGGCTATGCCTGCCGTGAAACGCCCGATCTCATGCCGGCGCCGATCTATTATTCCCATCGCATTCTGCACACGCTTGCGGAAGCCCGCAAGGAGGGCCAGGGCGATGTGGCGAAACTCGGCCCCGATGCCAAAAGCCAGGTGACCGTCCGATATGTGGACGGCAAACCTGCCGCGGTGACTGAGATCGTGCTTTCCACCCAGCATCTCGACCCGAATTGGGACAGCAAGAAGGTCCGCCAGGTGGTCGAGCCTTACATACGCAAGGCGCTGGCGGATGGCGGCCTGACGATCGCCGACGACTGCCGTTGGTACATCAACCCGACCGGCAAATTCGTCATCGGAGGACCGGATGGCGATGCGGGTCTTACCGGCCGTAAGATCATCGTCGACACCTATGGCGGGGCAGCCCCTCACGGCGGCGGCGCCTTCTCAGGCAAGGACACGACCAAGGTTGACCGGTCGGCGGCCTATGCTGCGCGCTATCTTGCGAAGAATGTGGTGGCCGCTGGGCTTGCCGATCGCTGCACGATCCAGCTCTCCTATGCGATCGGCGTGGCACAGCCGCTGTCCATTTATGTGGATCTGCACGGCACAGGGCGCGTTTCGGAGGAGGAGGTGGAACTCGCCATCCGCCAAGTCATGGATCTGTCGCCTTCCGGCATTCGCCGCCATCTCGATCTCAACAAGCCGATCTATGCGAAAACCTCGGCCTATGGTCACTTCGGCCGCAAGCCTGGTGGGCGTGACGGCTCTTTCTCATGGGAGCGTCTGGATCTGGTGAAGGCGTTGAAACAGGCCATGGCTGCCGCCGCCTAGGCAAAGCCAATGGCCGAACGCCATCCCGAACGATCTACGGAAGCATTCTTCGGACGCAGGCGCGGAAAGCGCTTGCGTTCGCAGCAAACGGCCGCGGTCGAGAAGCTGCTTCCCCGCCTCAAACTCGATCTGAGTTCCCCGGCTCCAGCCGCGCTCGACAGCCTGTTTGGAAAGCCACTGCGTGAAATACGGCTTGAAATCGGTTTCGGCGGAGGCGAGCACCTGCTCAATGAAATCCGGCGTCATCCTGATGTCGGTTTCATCGGCGTGGAGCCGTTCGTCAACGGTATGGCCAAGCTAGTCGCCGCGCTCGAAGGAGAGGCGCCGTCCAATTTGCGTCTTTATGATGATGATGCAACGAAGCTTCTTGATTGGCTGCCGGACAGCGCGATCTCGCGAATCGATCTTTTTTATCCGGATCCCTGGCCGAAAAAGCGCCACTGGAAGAGGCGCTTCGTCAATAAGGCCAATCTTGACCGCTTTGCCCGTGTAGTGTGCGCGGACGGGCAGTTCCGCTTCGCCTCAGACATAGAGGGTTATGTCAACTGGACGCTGCTCGCTTGCCGTGCCCATCCGGACTTCAGGTGGGTCGCGAAAAGCGCGGAAGACTGGCGGCTCCCGTATGAGGGATGGCCGGGAACGCGCTACGAGGCGAAAGCCATGCGCGAAGGCCGGCATCCCGCTTACCTGACATTTTTCCGCGTCTAGATCGTTTCAGCGACTAGAATAAACGCTGAACTGAGCCAAACCCTAAGGTTCTACCCAATTCCGGCGTGCCGGGATGCTCTAGAGCAACGTGATCTCCCGGAAGCGATCGGGATCAATGCCAAGCCTGACAAGATCGGCCGACCTGGGCTGTGCCCGGTTGCGGACGGCATTCGACACTCTCATGGCGCTGTCGACCATCCCGAAAAAGCTGCTAATTCCGCTGATAAAGTTGCGCTTACGCATTTTAGTCTCCAGCCATTGTCTGCCGAGGAAATAAGATGGCCGAAGACCCCGAGCTAGGGCCTTTTGTGCAACGCACCCATGCGTTTTTGTGCATTGCAACAATGAAGCCTGCTTACCCGCGCTTGAATACCGCCGCCGTCTTAGCTATATCGAGGAGAAATTCTTGGTCACTATGACGAAGAGTGGGTCCTTCCGGTCCCGCTCTTTTTTGTTACCGCTGACCGCCAGAGGCTTGTAACCTATGCAGGACGATCGCATCATTCGAGAGACCGGCGCTGCCGCCCGCGTTGCGGCCATTGTCATGCCGGTGCTCGATGCGCTCGGGTACAGGCTGGTGAGGGTGCGCCTTTCTGCTCAGGACGGGCTGACGCTGCAGATCATGGCTGAACGTCCCGACGGGACCATGACTGTCGACGATTGCGAGGAGGTCAGTCGGGCGGTTTCGCCGGCGCTGGACGTTGAGGATCCGATTGATAGCGCCTATCAGCTGGAGATCTCCTCTCCCGGAATTGACCGGCCGTTGGTGCGCCTGAGCGATTTTCAGGCGGCGCTGGGTCATCTGGCCAAAGTCGAGACATCGGTGATGGTCGACGGGCGCAAGCGGTTCCGCGGTCAAATCGTCGGCTGCACAGGTGAAACGCTGACCATTGAACGGGACAAGGTCGCCGAGGGCGAGGCGCCGCTTGCGGAGGTTCCGCTCGATGCAATCAGCGATGCGAAGCTGGTGTTGACGGACGCGCTTATTCGCGAGGCGCTGAAGAAGGACAAGGAAGAAAGGCGGCAGCGCAAGAAGGCTCGCCGCCGTGGTGAAAAGGGCGGCGTCGGGGACGACGGCACCGCAGGCGAGGAACAACCGGATTCGGCGAGAGAGGGTCCGGCCCGCTCCGCAAGTGAAGGAGAATGAACATGGCTGTCAGTGCAAACAGGCTGGAGCTCTTGCAGATCGCTGATGCGGTGGCTCGCGAGAAATCGATCGACAAGACGATCGTAATTCAGGCGATGGCGGATGCTATCCAGAAGGCCGCTCGCTCGCGCTATGGCCAGGAAACCAACATCCGCGCCGACATCAACGCTCAAACGGGCGAGATGAAGCTGCAAAGGCTGATGGAAGTTGTCGAGAATGTGGAAGAACCCGCACGGCAGATTTCCATAGTAGACGCGCGCACGCGCAATCCGGATGCGCAGGCTGGCGATTTTATCGCGGAGCAGCTTCCGCCGATGGATTTCGGCCGTATCGCTGCGCAGTCGGCCAAACAGGTGATCGTTCAGAAAGTGCGCGAGGCCGAGCGCGACCGGCAGTATGAGGAATATAAGGATCGCGTAGGCGAGATCGTCAACGGCACGGTCAAGCGCGTGGAATATGGGAACGTGATTGTGGATCTTGGCCGCGGCGAGGGCATTATCCGCCGTGACGAATTGATCCCGCGCGAGTCTTTCAAATATGGCGATCGCGTTCGTGCCTATGTCTATGACGTGCGTCGCGAGCAGCGGGGCCCGCAGATCTTTCTTTCCCGCACCCATCCGCAATTCATGGCGAAGCTCTTCACCATGGAGGTGCCGGAGATTTATGACGGGATCATCGAGATCAAATCGGTGGCCCGCGATCCGGGCAGCCGCGCCAAGATTGCGGTGATCAGCCACGATTCCTCGATCGACCCGGTCGGCGCCTGCGTGGGTATGCGCGGGTCCAGGGTTCAGGCCGTGGTGGCCGAGCTCCAGGGGGAGAAGATCGACATCATTCCCTGGAACGAGAACGCGGCGAGCTTCATCGTCAATGCGCTTCAGCCGGCGGAAGTCTCGAAAGTCGTGCTCGACGAAGACGCCGAGCGCATCGAGGTGGTTGTTCCCGACGACCAGCTTTCCCTTGCCATTGGACGTCGCGGACAGAACGTGCGGCTTGCCTCCCAGCTTACCGGCTGGGACATCGACATCCTGACGGAGGAAGAGGAGTCTCAGCGCCGGCAGAAAGAGTTCACCGAACGCTCGAACCTCTTTATGGACGCTCTCAACGTCGATGAAATGGTCGGCCAGGTGCTGGCGTCCGAAGGGTTCACCAGCGTTGAGGAAATCGCCTATGTGGACGCGGACGAAATCTCGTCTATCGACGGCTTCGACGAGGATACGGCCGAGGAGATCCAGGCGCGTGCCCGGGAATATCTCGAGCGCATCGAGGCTGAACGGGATGCCAAGCGCAGGGAACTCGGTGTCTCCGACGATCTGCGCGAAATTCCTGGCATGACCACTGCAATGATGGTCAAGCTCGGCGAGGACGGCGTAAAAACCATAGAGGATTTCGCGGGCTATGCGGTTGACGACCTCGTAGGCTGGAGGGAGCGCAAGGACGGTGAGAACAAGTTCTTCCCGGGCGTCTTTTCAGATCTCGACCTCAGCCGCGCCGAGGCTGAACAGATGGTGGTCGCAGCTCGTCTGAAGATGGGCTGGATCAGCGAAGATGACCTGCAGTCGGAAGCCGAGGAAGAAACCGAGGAAACCCAGCCGATGGAAGGCTGATATGCAGGTTCGCTCGCTCAAGGGTCTTGTGAAACGCGATGAACGACCGCACATGTATCGTCACGCGGGAAACGCAGCAGCCGGATCGGCTGATCCGGTTTGTCGCGAGTCCGGACGGCACGGTCGTTCCGGATTTGAAACGCAAGCTGCCTGGTCGCGGCTGCTGGGTTGGCGCTGAGCGGGTTCTGGTCGAGAGGGCGGCCGCGAAAAATCTTTTCGCCCGCGCCCTGAAAGCGCCGGTGAAAGTTCCGCCCGGTTTGGCCGAAATGGTCGAATCTTTGCTGGCAAGCGCTGCTCTCGGCGCTCTTGGTCTTGCGCGCAAGGCCGGAGCCGTGGCATTGGGGGCGGCGAAGGTGGAAGCCGGAGTGCGCAGCGGCAGTGCTTTGGCCGTGCTGCACGCCAGCGAGGCTTCACAGGACGGCGTACGCAAGATCGCGAACGCGCGAAAATCGATAGCCCATGTCGGTGGCCCAATGGTGCCGGCATATAAACTCTTTTCGGAGGCCGAAATGAGTTTGGCATTGGGGGCGACAAATGTGATACATGCTGCCGTGCTCGACCGGGGGCCGGGCGAGGCAGCGCTGAGGCGCATCGACGCGCTTGCTCGATATCGAGGCATTGTCCCGGACCGGGAAGTGTCGAGCGCGGCGGATGCCGCAGAGGATATGGAATGACTGATACGAAGACCGGTGACGACAAGACGCTGAGCGTCAATTCAAAAAAGACGCTGACGATTAAACGGCCCGGCGTAGAGCAGGGTACAGTGCGTCAAAACTTCTCCCATGGACGGACGAAGGCGGTCGTCGTCGAAACCAAGAAACGCAAATTCTCCAGGTCCGATGAGCGGGTGGAGCCGGTGGCGCCAATGCGCCCGAAGGCTCCTGCGCCGTCGCCAGCGCCCGCGCCTGCCCCTCAGCCGCGCGAGACGCCCCGGCCTCAACCGCAGCAATCGCGCTCAGGCGTCGTGCTTAACGAGCTTTCGGCCGATGAGATAGAAGCGCGCCGTCGTGCTCTGCAGGATGCGAAACTGCGCGAGACCGAGGAGCGCAAGCGCGCCGAGGAAGAGGCCAGGCGTCGTGCCGAAGAGGACGAGCGCCGTCAGCGCGAGCGAGAGGAATCCGCACGCCGCCAGGCGGAGGAGGAAGCTCGTCTCAAGGCAGAGGCGGAAGCCCGCAAACGTGCTGAGGAAGAAGCCAAGCGCCGGACACCCGTGGTCGAGACACCCGCCGTGGTGGCGGAGGCCGTGGAAGAGGAAGAAGAGCGCGGCGGCCGTGGCGGCCTCGCCAAGCGCGGAGCGGTAAAGCCGGAAGCGCCTGTTCGCCCCGTCAAACCTCGCGGCGAAGAGGAACGCCGGCGCGGCAAGCTCACGCTCAATTCAGCCCTTTCCGACGAGGAGTCTACGCGCAGCCGTTCCCTCTCATCCATGCGGCGCAGGCAGGAAAAATTCAAGCGCGCCATGCAGCAGGAGCAGCGCGAGAAGGTCTCGCGCGAGGTCGTCATTCCGGAGACGATCACGATCCAGGAGCTTGCGCAGCGCATGGCCGAACGGGCCGTGGATGTCGTCAAATATTTCATGAAGCAGGGCCAGATCATGAAGCCCGGCGACGTGATCGACGCGGACACTGCCGAACTGGTGGCGGTCGAATTCGGCCATACGGCCAAGCGCGTGGCGGAATCCGACGTTGAGGAAGGACTTTTCAATATCGAGGACAGACCCGAGGACCTGAAGCCGCGTCCGCCCGTGGTCACCATCATGGGCCATGTTGATCATGGCAAGACCTCGCTGCTCGATGCGATCCGCAAGGCCAATGTCGTGGCTGGTGAAGCCGGCGGCATCACACAGCATATCGGCGCCTACCAGGTGGAGCAGGACGGGAACACAATCACCTTCATCGACACGCCCGGCCACGCGGCATTCACTGCCATGCGCGCCCGCGGCGCGCAGGCAACGGATATCGCCATCCTTGTGGTGGCGGCTGATGACAGCGTGATGCCGCAGACGGTGGAATCCATCAACCACGCCAAGGCAGCCGGTGTCCCGATCATCGTGGCCATCAACAAGATCGACAAACCGGATGCCAACCCGCAGAAGGTGCGCACGGAACTTCTCCAGCACGAGGTTTTCGTGGAATCCATGGGCGGCGATGTCCTGGATGTCGAGGTGTCCGCAATCAAAGGCACCAATCTGGACAAGTTGCTCGAGGCTATTCTGCTCCAGGCGGAAATACTCGAACTCAAGGCCAATCCGGATCGCACGGCCGAAGGTGTCGTCGTGGAGGCCAAGCTGGATCGCGGCCGCGGCTCCGTGGCGACTGTGCTTGTCCAGGCCGGCACGCTGAAGCCGGGCGATGTGATCGTGGCCGGCAGTGAATGGGGTCGCGTCCGTGCGCTCGTGAATGAGCGCGGGGAGGCAGTAAAGATTGCGCCGCCATCGACCCCGGTGGAGGTTCTGGGCTTGCAGGGTCCGCCACAAGCGGGTGACCGCTTTGCGGTCGTGGATACCGAGGCGAGGGCTCGCGAGATTTCCGAATACCGTCAGCGCAAGGCGCGCGAGAAGGCCGTTGCCCGTCAGGCGGGCCAGCGCGGCTCGCTGGAGCAGATGATGTCGCAGCTCCAATCGAGCGGTATGAAAGAGTTTCCGCTCATCATCAAGGGCGATGTGCAGGGCTCGATCGAGGCGATCGTCAACGCCCTCGAGAAGCTCGGCACCGAAGAGGTGCGCGCACGTATCGTCCATTCCGGGGCCGGCGCCATTACCGAAAGCGACATTTCGCTTGCGGAGACATCCGATGCCGCCATCATCGGCTTCAATGTGCGCGCCAACAAGCAGGCGCGGGATGCAGCCGAGCAGGCGGGAATCGAGATCCGCTATTACAACATCATCTACGACCTCGTGGATGATATCAAAGCGGCTATGTCCGGCCTGCTCTCGCCCGAGCGGCGTGAAACCTTCCTCGGCAATGCCGAGATTCTGGAGGTTTTCAACATCACCAAGGTTGGCAAGGTGGCCGGTTGCCGTGTCACCGAAGGCAAGGTCGAGCGCGGCGCGGGCGTCCGCCTCATCCGCGACAACGTGGTGATTCACGAGGGCAAGCTAAAGACGCTGAAGCGCTTCAAGGACGAAGTTTCAGAAGTTCCCGCGGGCCAGGAATGCGGCATGGCCTTCGAAAACTACGAGGACATCCGCGTTGGCGATGTGATCGAGGCTTTCCGCGTCGAGCATGTGACCCGCACGCTGTAAGCAATTTGCCGGCGGCTTCTTGGCCGCCGGTTTCGCGGCCGCACTTTTGCCTATGGCAAACAGGGCCAAAATTGACGGTGGGAAACAGGTTTTCCGCCCGAAGCTTGACGATTGATTGCCATGCCCAGTTCCGCCCCTTCCCAACGGCAGCTTCGCGTCGGCGAGCAGGCTCGCCACGCGCTCTCGGACGTGCTCCAGCGCGAGGATATGCGTGATCCGGCCCTTGAAGGCGCCGTGATTTCCGTTTCCGAGGTCCGCATGTCGCCGGATTTGAAGATTGCGACAGTATTTGTCTCGCCTCTGAGCGGCGACAAGGAAGCCATCATCGCAGCGCTTAACCGCCACGCGCGTTATATCCGTGGTCGGGTGAGCCCAGCGCTGCGGCAGATGAAGTATATGCCGGAATTTCGTTTTCACCTCGATACAAGTTACGAGAATTTCGAGAAGATCGACCGGATTCTGCGCTCTCCGGAGGTGGCGCGGGATCTTGGTGATGCCGACGACGAAGACGACAACGGCTGACGGACAAAACCCGACCACAGAAGGACTGCCATATGGCGCGTCGCGGAAAGAAAAAGGGCCGAGCCGTCTCGGGCTGGCTGGTGCTGGACAAGCCGGCCGGGCTTGGTTCCACGGAGGCTGTCTCCAAGGTGAAGTGGCTGTTCGGCGCGCAGAAGGCTGGGCATGCCGGCACATTGGACCCGCTCGCCTCCGGCATGTTGCCCATTGCTCTTGGCGAGGCCACGAAGACCGTTCCCTATGTCATGGAAGGGGCGAAGGTCTACCGGTTCACGGTCGCTTGGGGTGAGGAACGCTCGACGGACGATCTTGAGGGACCGGTGACAAAGTCCTGTGACAAGGTGCCTGCGGAAGAGGACATACGAGCGCTCCTGCCGCGGTACACGGGGCTGATCATGCAAACGCCGCCCCAATTCTCCGCCGTGAAGATCGGTGGGGAACGCGCCTATGATCTGGCGCGAGAAGGCGAGGTGGTGGAAATTGCAGCGCGCGAGGTGGAGATCGGGCGGCTCGATCTCATGTCAATTCCCGAACCGAAAAAGGCCGTGTTCGAAGTGGAATGCGGCAAGGGGACCTATGTCCGCTCGCTCGCCCGCGATATGGGCCGCGATCTAGGCTGTTTCGGGCATGTCGCCGATCTCCGGCGCACAGAAGTCTACCCATTCGAGACGCAACAATTGGTGCCGCTGAAGGATTTGGAAGGCGCCGCAGCCGATGCGGAAACGGAAAGCGATCGATTTTCTGCCCTCGACTCCTATCTTCTCGATACGGAAGCGGCCCTCGACGGATTACCCGAAATCGTCCTGGGCGATGATGCGGCAGGCCGTATCCGGCTTGGGAATCCGGTGATCGTGCGCGGCCGGGACGCTCCGGTACAGGCGCCGGAAGCTTGGGCCAGCCTGCGCGGCCGTTTGATCGCGATCGGCATGGTGGAGGCCGGCATGTTCAAGCCGAAAAGGGTTTTTGGGCTCTAACGGGGAACGAGGTCCTTAAGCTTTATGTTGCAACGCTTGCCCTAGTTTCGCATTGAAGGAGAGATGCGGGTTGGATCGGCAAGGTGTGGGCGACGTGGACACCAGCGTTAATCGCCCTGATGCAAAGCACGGGTTCGGGCAGAAAGTGCGCGCGCGGCTGACAGGCCCGAAATCGATCGGCTTTTATCTTTTTTTGCTGATCCTGGTCACCATTGTCCCCGCGCTTGCCATCTCGGCGGTGCTTCTGCAGCGTAACGATGCGGCGCAGCGCGCGGTGGTCGAGACATTGGCGGAAGCTATGGCCGGCTCCATAGCGGAGGCCGTGGATAGGGAACTGAGCGGCATGGTGACCACGCTCAGGGTGCTGTCGACCACGCGCTCACTCACAACCGGCAACCTGCACGACTTTTATGAGCGCTCGAGGATGGCGCTCGCGGGAACCGGGTCCTATCTCATCGTGCTTGATGAAAATCTCAGCCAACTTCTGAACACACGTGTCCCGTTCGGCGCCCCGCTTGGACCAACCGCAAATCCCGCCTCGGCAAAGCAGGCCCTTCAGACCCGCGCTGCTGTGGTCTCCGGCGTTTTCTTCGGCCAGGTTTCGCAAAAGTGGGTCTTCAATGTCATCTTGCCGATCCTGCGCGAGAACCAGCCGCCGCTTCTGCTGGTGCTGACGCGCAATGCAGAGACTATGGCCGACACGCTTTCACAGGAAATGCTGCGCGGCGGGTGGAATGCCTCGTTGCTTGACCGGGAGGGGATAGTAATTGCCTCCTCCTTCATGTCGTCCAGCATTGGCAAGCCATTCTTCCTCGATGTCCATAACGGCCGTGAACCGCAGACCGGTCGCATTTCCGAAAGTGTCGACTCGCAATCCTACGTGGCGATCGTGGATGAGTCGGCCTATAGCGGCTGGAAAGTGGTCGTCTGGGCGCCAACGGCGGCCGTCGAGGAGCCGACGCGACGCGCTTTGCGATCGCTGTTCAGCAGCAGTCTGGTGATCATAGCCATCGGAACGCTGGCGGCCTGGCTGATCGGGCGGCAAATTGCCCGGTCCATCCGCCGCCTCGCCTATGATGCACGAAGATTGGGCGCCGGACAGGCGGTGGATGCCGTGCGCTATCCAATCGCCGAGGTGGCAACGGTTTCCGCGGCGCTTTCGGAGGCGGCAACCGATCGGAAAACCGCGGAAAATGAGATCCGGCTTCTCATGCGCGAGGTGGCTCACCGGGCTAAAAATCAGCTCACCGTGGTCTCATCAATGGCAAAGCAGACGGCCCGCAGTTCGCGCTCCCTGCCGGTCTTCCTCGATTCGTTCCAGAAGCGCCTTTATGGCCTTGCGCGTTCGACAGATCTTCTCATCGCAGGCGGCGCCACCGGTGTGGAGCTGCGCGAATTGCTGATGGCGCAAATCGAGCCCTTCCGGCCCGAGGATATGAAGCGGCTCGATATTTCGGGTCCTCCTTTCCGTCTTTCCAATCAGGCGGCGCAAACCATCGGCCTTGCCGTGCACGAGCTGGCGACGAATGCCGCCAAATATGGTGCTTTCGGTGCGCGAACGGGCCGATTGTCGGTCACCTGGACAATTGACGGAGAGGTGCTGGTTCTCACCTGGCGCGAACATCTCACGCTGCTGCGGCGGCGGTCGATGCGGCGCGGTTTCGGCACGGAGATCATCGAGCGCATGTTGGGCGGCACGCTTGACGCGGAGATATCGCGTACGTTTCATCGCGACGGCCTCGAATGCATTTTTCGCATCCCGTTGAAGCGCCTCGCACCCGAGCGGACGCAACCCGCCTCGCCCTTCTGATCGCCTTTTAGCTGGCAATCATTCGGATTATGCCTTATATGCGCCGCATCACAGCGCCTTTAGCGCCCTGTGGAAAATGGCCCTTGCTGGACGACATCCCGGCTGTGGGCGGCTTATTCCTCTAGTTAATGAAAGGACCCCGATGTCGATTACTGCCGAGCGCAAGCAGGAGCTTTTGAAGGAATTTGCGACTGCCAATGCTGACACCGGTTCGCCGGAAGTCCAGGTCGCCCTCCTCACCGAGCGCATCAAGAACCTGACCGAGCATTTCAAGGAGCACCAGAAGGATAACCATTCCCGTCGTGGTCTCCTCAAACTCGTCTCGCAGCGCCGTCGTCTGCTCGACTATGTCAAGCGGAAGGACGAGGCTCGCTACCAGGCGTTGATCGAAAAGCTCGGGCTGCGTCGTTAGTTCTGGAGGCGGGTTCTCCTCGGGGGAACCCGCCCCAGTTTATTGGCCCTGTAAGGACAGGTGCCATCCGGCTCCGGGCAAGTGGCCTGAGGCCGCCGACGGACAGGTCATGGGGCAGGATTGCGGGATGCTTGTGAGCCGCCAGGCGGCTTGGAACCAAGCTTCACGTTGTCTTGCCCGTGGCTCGTCCTAAAATGAAAGAGAAATGAAGTGAGACTGCAATGTCTTGCTTTCAAGCGTTAAGGACAAGACATGTTCAATCATCATAAAGTGGAAATTGAATGGGGTGGGCGGCCGCTCATCCTGGAAACGGGCAAGATCGCCCGCCAGGCCGACGGTGCGGTTCTCGCGACCTACGGCGAAACTGTCGTGCTGGCCACCGTCGTCTCGGCCAAGGAGCCGAAGCCCGGGATCGATTTCTTCCCGCTCACCGTGAATTATCAGGAAAAGACCTTCGCGGCCGGCAAGATCCCTGGCGGTTATTTCAAGCGTGAGGGGCGTCCGAGCGAGAAGGAGACGCTGGTCTCCCGCCTCATCGATCGTCCGATCCGTCCGCTCTTCGTCGAAGGCTACAAAAACGACACCCAGGTGATCATCACCGTTCTCCAGCACGACCTGGAGAACGATCCGGACATCCTGTCCATGGTTGCCGCTTCGGCCGCGCTGACGCTTTCGGGTGTTCCCTTCATGGGGCCGGTAGGGGCTGCTCGCGTTGGCTATGTCGGCGGCGAGTACATTCTTAACCCGCACCTCGACGAAATGGCGGAGACCAAGCTGGACCTCGTCGTGGCGGGCACTAGCGATGCGGTGCTGATGGTGGAGTCGGAAGCTCACGAGCTGCCCGAGGACGTGATGCTCGGCGCCGTGATGTTCGGGCACAGGAATTTCCAGCCGGTCATCGACGCTATTATCAAGCTCGCCGAAGTCGCGGCGAAAGAGCCCCGCGAATTCCTGCCTGAGGATCTTTCAGCGCTTGAGGCCGAGATGCTGAAGGTGGTCGAGGCTGACTTGCGTGACGCGTACAAGATCACCAACAAGCAAGCTCGCTACGATGCCGTGAATGCCGCCAAGGCAAAGGTGAAGGAAGCTTTCCTTCCGGAAGGTGCCGAGGCATACAAGTGGACGCCTGAGCAGGTGGCCACGGTCTTCAAGGCGCTCCAGGCAAAGATCGTGCGCTGGAACATCCTTGACACCGGCTCCCGTATTGACGGCCGCGATTTGAAGAGCGTTCGCCCGATCGTCGCGGAAGTGGGCGTACTGCCCCGTACGCACGGCTCTGCTGTCTTCACCCGCGGGGAGACGCAGGCCCTTGTGGTCGCGACCTTGGGTACCGGCGAGGACGAGCAATATGTCGATTCCCTGACGGGTACCGTCAAGGAAACCTTCATGCTGCACTACAACTTCCCGCCCTATTCGGTGGGTGAGACCGGCCGCATGGGCTCTCCGGGTCGGCGTGAGATCGGCCACGGCAAGCTCGCCTGGCGCGCGGTGCACCCGCTGCTCCCGGCACCGGAGCAGTTCCCCTACACGATCCGCGTTGTGTCCGAGATCACCGAGTCGAACGGCTCTTCCTCAATGGCCACTGTCTGCGGCACCTCGCTGGCTCTGATGGACGCGGGAGTGCCGCTTGCCAAGCCGGTGGCTGGCATCGCGATGGGCCTCATCAAGGAAGACGACCGCTTTGCCGTGTTGTCCGACATTCTCGGTGACGAGGATCATCTTGGCGATATGGACTTCAAAGTGGCAGGCACCGCCGAAGGCGTCACCTCGCTGCAGATGGACATCAAGATCACCGGCATCACCGAAGAGATCATGAAAGTCGCCCTGGAGCAGGCAAAGGATGGCCGTTTGCATATTCTGGGCGAAATGGCCAACGCGCTTTCGGAAAGCCGCGGCGAGCTTGGTGAGTTCGCTCCGCGCATCGAGGTCATGCACATCCCGACCGACAAGATCCGTGACGTGATCGGCACTGGCGGCAAGGTGATCCGCGAGATCGTCGAGAAAACCGGCGCCAAGATCAATATCGAGGACGACGGCACGGTGAAGATCGCCTCCAGCAATGGCAAGGAGATCGAGGCGGCTCGCAAGTGGATTCATTCCATTGTCGCCGAACCGGAGGTGGGAGAGATCTATGAGGGCACGGTCGTAAAGACAGCCGATTTCGGCGCATTCGTGAACTTCTTCGGTCCTCGGGACGGCCTGGTCCACATTTCGCAACTGGCGCCCGAGCGCGTCCAGAAGACCACGGATGTGGTGAAGGAAGGCGACAAGGTCTTCGTCAAGCTCATGGGATTTGACGAGCGCGGGAAGGTGCGCCTTTCCATGAAGGTCGTCGATCAGGAGACCGGTAAGGAAATCGTACAGGAGAAGAAGGAAGAGAAGCAGGAAGCCGAAGGCTGATCTCTCTTTCACTGTGTTATCTTCCAGCGGGCGCCGCTATTGCTGCGCCCGTTCCTGTTTCTGGCCTGCGGTGAGCAGCACCGATGCACGAAGCTCTGCCAACACTCCTCTATCCATTCGAGCGCGGCATTCTCGATTTGCCGGGCGCAGGCGCGCGCCTGCTCGTTCTCGGCGCATCTGCTGGCCTGCGCCTGCCTGAAACCGCCGCCGAAGTTGATGTGGTGGTGGACTTTCGCCCTGATTTCCTCGCCCTGGAGAAGGCCGGCTTTGCCGTCAGCGCGGAAGTGAAACGGAACGGCTATGATGCGGCGCTGCTTCTCCTCGGCCGGAACAGGCGGGAGAACGAAGCGCGGCTGGCTGAGGCGCTCAGATCCGTTCATCCCGGCGGGATCATTCTTGCCGCGGGCATGAAAAAGGACGGTGCGCAAAGCCTTCGAAAACAAGTCGCTGAGCGTCTTCCGCTGGAAAACGCGATCTCAAAATTTCATGGCCTCGCCTTTTGGCTTCGCCGTCCCGAGCGGCTGGAAGCGGATGTCCTCCCAGTCCTATCCGGACCCGCAGGCATTACGCCCGAAGGCTATGAAACTTCTGTCGGAGGGTTTTCGGAAGGCTTGGCCGATCCGGGCTCCCGTTTCCTCATTGACAATCTGCCGCCCGATATTTCCGGCAAGGTTGCAGACTTCGCGGCCGGCTGGGGATTTCTTTCGCTACGGCTTGTCGAGCGTTTCTCGATTATGGCGATCGATCTCTATGAAGCCCATCTTCCTTCCCTGGAGTCGGCCAGACGGAATCTGGCTGAGCAGGCTCCCGGCGTGAATTGCCGCTATTTCTGGCACGACCTTCTAAACGAGCCTGTCCCGCATCGCTATGACGTGATCCTCATGAATCCGCCTTTTCATCGTGGCCGCGCGGCCGAGCCGGAGATCGGCCGCGGCATGATCGGGGCGGCAGCAAAGGCTCTCAACCCTGGCGGCAGGCTATTCCTCGTTGCCAATCGCGGCCTGCCCTACGAGCGCATAATGGAAAACGCCTTCCGCCAGCAGGGCGAAATCGCCCGCGACGAAAGCTATAAGGTGCTGTGGGGACGGAAATAGCCCGCTGTCCGTTGGACGGTTGCGCCCGCTATTTCGCTTTCGGGACGTCGCCCTCGGCTTGGGCCTTTTCGGAGGCTTCGCCTGAGCGCTTCAGTTCCTCAAGCACCGGCATGGAAACGATGTTGTAGCCCGAATCCACATAGTGGATTTCCCCCGTTACGCCCGAGGAAAGTTCCGACAGCAGATAGAGCGCGGACCCGCCGATCTCGTCTATCGTGACGGTACGGCGCAGTGGTGAGTTGCGCTGCTGGTAGGTGAACATATGCCGCGCGTCGGATATTCCAGCGCCTGCAAGCGTCCGCACCGGGCCGGCAGAAATCGCGTTCACGCGGATTCCGCGCGGGCCGTAATCATTGGCAAGATAGCGCACACTCGCTTCAAGGCCGGCCTTGGCAACGCCCATCACGTTGTAATTGGGCATCACGCGGACGGATCCGGCATAGGTAAGGGTGAGGAGGCTCCCGCCATTATCCATCATTGCCGCCGCCTTGCGGCTGACTTCGGTGAAGGAATAGCAGGAGATAACCATCGTGCGGATGAAGTTTTCCCGCGTGGTGTTGGCGTAAAGTCCTTTCAGCTCGTTGCGGTCGGAAAAACCGATGGCATGCACGAGGAAATCGAGCGAGCCCCATTCCGACGCAAGGGTCTCGAAAACGCCATCAACCGAGGCGCTGTCTTCAACGTCGCAGGGCAGAAGCAGCCTTGCTCCGACCTGATCGGCCAGCGGCTTCACGCGGCGCCCGAAAGCATCCCCCTGATAGGTAAATGCGAGCTCCGCACCTTGCTCGGCGAGTTTCTTTGCAATGCCCCAGGCGATCGAGTGATCGTTCGCGACGCCCATGATGACGCCGCGCTTCCCCTTCATAAGAGATTCCATCATCCCCTCAGCCCGCGTATCGCTGAAACACCAGCGTCGCATTGGTGCCGCCGAAGCCGAACGAGTTCGACAGAACGGTGTCTATCTTTGCGTTGTCGATGCGCTTGCGCACGATGGGAACCCCTTCGAATTCAGGGTCTAGCTCGGTAATATGCGCGCTCTCTCCGATGAAGCCCTCCTGCATCATCAGGATCGAGTAGATGGATTCCTGCGCACCCGCCGCTCCCAGGGAATGACCTGTCAGCGATTTGGTCGAGGAAATGGGTGGGATCTCGTTCCCGAACACTTGGCGTACTGCGCCGATCTCGCCGGAATCCCCGACCGGCGTCGAGGTGCCATGCGTATTGATGTAGTCCACCTTCCCTTTGACGGTGGAAAGCGCCTGGCGCATGCAGCGGACGGCACCCTCGCCGGAAAGCGCAACCATGTCGTACCCGTCTGAAGTGGCGCCATAGCCTACGATTTCGGCATAGATCTTCGCGCCGCGCGCCTTGGCGTGCTCAAGTTCTTCAAGCACGAGGACGCCGGCGCCGCCAGCAATCACAAAGCCGTCCCGCGTTACATCGTAAGCGCGGGATGCCGTGGAGGGCGTGTCGTTATGTTTGGAGGACATCGCGCCCATGGCGTCGAAGAGGTTCGACATCGTCCAGTCGAGATCCTCGTGGCCTCCGGCGAAGATCATGTCCTGCTTGCCCCACTGGATCAGCTCGTAGGCGTTGCCGATGCAATGCGCGGATGTGGAGCAGGCAGAGGAGATCGAGTAATTCACGCCGTGGATTTTGAACCAGGTTGCAAGCGTTGCCGAAGCCGTCGAGGACATTGCTTTGGGCACGGCGAAGGGACCGATGCGTTTTGGGCTGCCTTTCTCGCGCGTGGTGTCGGCGGCTTCCACGATAATACGCGTCGAAGGGCCGCCGGAACCCATTATGATGCCGGTGCGCTCGTGGGTGATGTCCTGCTCTTCGAGCCCGGAGTCGGCGATTGCCTGTTCCATGGCCACATGATTCCAGGCGCCGCCCTTGGACAGGAAGCGCATCGCGCGGCGATCCACAAGATCTGTCGGATCGAGGCTAGGCGCTCCCCAAACCTGGCAGCGAAAGCCGTGCTCGGCGAAATCTGGCGAGAAACTGATGCCCGATTTGGCTTCGCGCAGCGATGCCGTGACTTCCTGGGCGTTATTGCCAATGGAGGAAACGATGCCGAGGCCGGTGACTACGACGCGTCTCATATGGCTCTCCTTAGGGCTTCAAGGCTGATGTTTAGGATGGCGGCAGCCTAGCTTTCCTGCTTGAAAAGGCCGACACGCAGGTCAGAAGCCCTGTATATGGTTTCCCCGTCGGCCTTCAACCATCCATCGCCGATGCCGAGCACAAGGCGCCCGCGCATCACGCGCTTCAGATCGACGCCATACTCGACGGTTTTTACAGCGGGTGTGACCATGCCGCTGAACTTGACTTCGCCCGTGGAAATGGCGCGTCCTTTGCCCGGCTCCCCCAGCCAGCCGAGAAAAAAGCCGGTCATTTGCCACAGCGCATCAAGACCGAGGCAGCCCGGCATCACCGGGTCGCCGATAAAGTGGCATGGAAAGAACCAAAGATCCGGCTTGATATCAAGTTCGGCACGGATGAACCCTTTTCCGAATTCACCGCCTTCTGCGCTCACCTCAGTGATGCGGTCGAACATCAACATCGGCGGCGCCGGAAGCTGTGCGTTGCCCGGGCCGAACAATTCGCCTCGGGCGCAGGCCAGAAGGTCCTCGTAATCGTAGCTGGATTTCGTCTGCGCCATGAATTCCCATTCTCACTGGCGACCGGTTCTTCCGGCCGGCGTCTAACCATTCACATCGTTGCCGATACGGCACCGCATTTTGAAAACTCTCCTATCACAGCTTTTTTCCCGTGGGAAACCGCCGAACGCGATTATCCCGTCGATGATCAGCCCGGAATGGTAGAGAATGCATGCCGCTATTGATCGCGGCAACCGGTCGGAATATATGTCGGGAAGCTATATGCGGCCTTGCCGCTTTCGAATTCGCTAGCGACAGGAAAGACTTCCTTGACCGCAGCTGCTGGGGAAGTGCGACAGATGGACTTGGAAAGCCGTGTCCGGGCAGCTGGGCTCCGTCCGACGCGGCAGCGCGTGGCTCTGGCCGGGCTTCTGTTCGCGCCTGGCAATCGCCATGTTTCAGCCGAGGAACTTCACGAGGAAGCCGTTAGCGCGGGCGTGAGGGTGTCGCTCGCGACAGTCTATAACACGCTGCATCAGTTCACCGAGGTGGGGATGTTGCGGATCCTGCCGGTGGAAGGGTCGAAGACCTACTTCGATACCAATACCTCGGACCACCATCATTTCTTCGTGGAAGGGGAGAACCGGCTGGTCGATATCCCGGAAGGGCCGGTCACCGTGTCGAACCTACCAGAGCCGCCCGACGACATGGAGATTTCCCATGTCGATATCCTTGTTCGCCTGCGCCCGAGGACCAAACCTCTGCGCTGATCTAGGTAGATTGGCGGATCACAATCCATCCCTGCTGTAACGGCCGGCCAGTTGTGATGGCCGGCCACTCTTTTGCGGTCGAGCTTACAGGCCCTTCATCAGATTGCCGAGCAACAGCACGACAAACCCCACGAACAGGATCCAGTAGCTGTAAGCGCCAATTCCGCCGAGCGTGATGCCGAGCACCGGCAACAGCGAGACGATGGCCAGAATCAAAGCGATAAGAAAGACCACAGTGGTCGGTGCACTGAGTTGCATTTTCCCTCTCCTACCCTGTCCTCCCTGGACAGGTGCCATCCTTAATAGCCGCAAGTCTGCTTGCTGCGAAACAAAATGCGAGAATTGGGCACAGAATGACTGAAATTTGCGCTTTTTTGCTTGAGGCGCGTCGGTGAATTTTTAAATTCACCCATATTTTTTTGTAAAAGTACTTCGCATCCGGCGAGAAGCAAGCGAATCATCTGCGCTCGGGACGGCAATCTCTTCCGCAAGGCCGGAGCTATTCCTTAATCGCCTCTCCGGGATAGACACCCCAGATCGCGCCCTGGTCCATCCAGCCTTCGTGCCCGGCAAAGTTGATACGGCACCAGCTGCCATTGCACATGGCCACCTCGCCAACGAGACCAGGTTCCACCTTGGCGACCTCGCGTGCGCCCTCTTCAGGCTTGGCAACAAGGGGTACCGCCGCGTTTTCCTTGCCTTTAAACCAAGGCGCCACAACGGCCGTGCGCTGCCCCGAAAGAAGCGCCTGGTTAATCCAGCCTTCCGTTCCATCGGCGTCACGCACGCGGCGCCAGTTGTCGTATTCCTGAATGATCTCAACAGGCAGCCCAGGCTTCAGATAAAGCCACGTCACGGCATATTGGGTGCCGGGCCCGACGCGCATATTCACCCGGCCTGATTTGAGGCTGACGAAACGTGGCAGGGGAAGGCCGCTTGGCCCCCTTTTCAACGCCGCTCCCACCTGAGCCTGGTCCTGGGCGATGGCCGGAAATGCTGTCAACGCGGTGGCGAGAACGAGTGAAAGCAGCCTCGTTTCTTTCAAAACCTTAAACATTTTTTACTCCCTTGTCCCAGAACCTGCCGCCGAAGGCAGCAGGGCATCACTGCCGGCGATGTTGGCTTGGGACCCACGCAACGCATTACGGTCTTTTTCTTTGTCTTCCTCGCGCCTGCTTGTTAGACATCGGGCTGAGACATCGAAGCAGGGCAGCACTTTTCAGTTTCCCTCGTCTTGGTTAACGGTGTCTCAACGCGGGGAGCAGGAAAGAGAATGACCGGGCGAAAAAAACCTCTCGTCGTGATCACCCGAAAACTGCCGGACCAGGTCGAGACCCGCATGCGGGAACTTTTCGACGCGCGCCTGAACATCGATGACGGTCCAATGACCCAGCCCGAGCTGGTGGCCGCAGTGAAGGAAGCCGATGTGCTGGTTCCCACGATCACCGATCGCATCGATGCGGCTCTTCTTGCGCAGGCTGGCGAGCGGCTGAAGCTGATCGCCAATTACGGGAACGGCGTCGAGCATATCGATGTCACCGCCGCGGCGGAGCGGGGGATTACCGTCACCAACACGCCCAACGTCCTCAATGAGGACACGGCCGACATGACGATGGCGCTGATGCTTGCTGTCCCGCGGCGGCTGGTCGAAGGCGCGGAAATGCTGAAGCAGGGGGGAAAGTGGGCCGGCTGGTCGCCCACCTGGATGCTCGGCCGGCGGATTTGGGGGAAGCGGCTGGGCATAGTCGGCATGGGCCGTATCGGTACGGCGGTGGCGCGCCGGGCGAAGGCGTTCGGCCTATCGATCCATTATCACAATCGCCGCCGCGTGGCGCCGATGATCGAGGACGAGCTGGAAGCGACCTACTGGGACAGTCTCGACCAGATGCTGGCCCGCATGGATATCATTTCGGTGAATTGCCCGTCCACTCCGGCGACTTACCACCTGCTCTCGGCACGCAGGCTCGCGCTGATGCAACCCTCCTCCTATCTTGTGAACACCGCGCGCGGCGAGATCGTCGACGAAGAAGCGCTGATCCGCATGATCGAGGAGGGCAAGCTTGCCGGCGCCGGGCTTGATGTGTTCGCGCACGAGCCGGCGGTGAGCAGAAGGCTCCTCAAGCTCTCCGAGATCGGCAAGGTTGTGATCCTTCCGCATATGGGATCGGCCACCATCGAGGGCCGCATCGACATGGGCGAGAAGGTGATCATCAATATCCGCGCCTTCTTCGACGGTCATCGCCCGCCGGATCGCGTGCTGCCGCGGAAGCTCTGAAGCCCCTTGGCGCCGAACTGCGACCTTGGCAGCCGCAACAGAAGCATCGTCGAACGAGACCTCCAGCCAATGTGCGGGGCTGCCTGAGCGGCCGCGATCAGGACCGCTCAGGCGTTGGCATCACGCGGTTTGCGGATGCAAATTGCGGCCGCCGAGCCAAAAGAGCGCGATCAAAGTGACCGCCGCCATGCCGGCCGCGTAGGTGATCAGAGGCCATGCGGTGCTGCCATCCAGCATGATCACAAATCCCGTGCCGACAATGCCGACAAGGAGGCTCTGGATACAGAAATGCAGGGCGACGGCCGTTCCCGCAGTTTCTCCGAACTCCTGCAATGCGCCATTAGCGGTGACGGCGGTCGTAAAGACGATGCCGATCGCAATCAGCCACATGGGCACGACAAAGGACCAAAAGGACGGGGCGAGGAACAACTGGCCGATCGCGAGCAGGAACGCCCCCAGGATCAACATCACCATGCCGCGCATCAGGGTGCCCGGAATTCCCCATCGCGCCACGAAGCTCTTGGCGAACCGCGTGGTAATGATTATGGCGATGGCCACGCTTGCAAAAGCGAAGCTGAAATCGAGCTCGGAAAAGCCTGCTCCATCGATCAGAACGCGAGGGGCGGTAGAGAAGAACACGAAGAATGTGCCCATGGCAGTTCCGAAGCCGATCGTATAGGTCCAAAAGGCTGGGCTTCTGAGCACCGGCCCAAAACCCGCGCTATCCTGTCCTCCCTTCGCCTGCCGGGTCTCGTGCCAGGCGGGAAGCATGAGGGTGAGCACGATGAGCGCCGGAATGCCCAGCGCAAGGAAGATGGCGCGCCATCCCCAGATCCCCATGATCAGCGCGCCGGCGATGGGACCGACCGCAGGCACGAATGCCAGCATGGCATTCATGAGGCTGTATATGACGGCGCTTTCTGGACGCTCGGCATAGACGTCGCGGATGGTGGCGAAAAGGGCAACCAGCACCGCAGCCGCGCCCGTGGCCTGAGCCAACCGGAGAAGCAGGAACAGCCCGGCCGAGGATGTGGCCGCAAGAGCAAAGGAAGCAGTGGCGAAGAGGATCGCCCCGCCGATCAGGACGGGCCTGCGGCCGAGACGGTCCGAAAGAGGCCCGAAGAGGATCTGTCCTACCCCGAGCATAATCATGTAGAGGGTGAGCGTTAGTTGCACCACATTGGGTGTGGTGCCGAGGATTCCTGGCATTGCGGGAATGGCAGGCAGGTAAATGTCCATGCCAAGCGAGGCAAGGATGTTGAAGGGTGCCAGCAGCATCAATGCGACAGGCAGGCTGTAGGTCCACAGCCGGATATTTCTGGACATGACAAAGCATCCGCTCGAATGAATGATGTTCGGCGGCGGTCTGCGCTGTCAGGTGACAGGTATTGGAACCGGGCAGACGGCCGCAACAACGAAAGCACGTTGCTGCGGCTTATCGGTCTGAGGCTTTTGGTTCCATCAGGTGCGAGCCTTCGAAGGGGCAATAAAAGCGGGACGCTTTTTATCAGACAGCCCCCGAGCCATCAATCACCTGCTCCGGAAAACGACGGACGGTGCTTGATAAGAATGGATCGGCCGAGGCCGAGCTAATGCGCCTCTTCCCAGTTGTCCGCTGCGCGGGCGTCCACCTTCAGCGGGACTGAAAGCGATCGGGCGGGCCATGCCGCGCCCTCCATGACGGTGCGAATTACCGGAATTGCTCGCTCGATCGCGTCTTCCGGCGCTTCGAACACCAGTTCGTCATGCACCTGCAGAAGCATCCTCACGTCGCCCAATCCCGAATCGGCCAGCGCCGCCTCCATCCGCATCATGGCGCGGCGGATGATGTCGGCAGCGGAGCCTTGGATAGGCGCGTTGATGGAGGCACGCTCGTTGAACGCTCGGACGGACGGGTTCGATGAGCGGATCTCCGGATAATGCGCGCGGCGGCCAAAGATGGTTTCCACATAGCCTTTCTCGCGGCAAAAGGCCTTGGTGCGTTCCATGTAGTCGCGGATGCCGGGGAAGCGTTCGAAATAGCGCTTGATGTAGGCGCCGGCTTCATCGCGGGGGATGGAGAGCTGGTTGGCGAGGCCAAAAGCCGAAATGCCGTAGATGATACCGAAATTGATGGCCTTGGCGCGCCGGCGCACCTCGCCCGGCATTCCTTCCACCGGCACCCCGAACATTTCGGACGCGGTCATGGCATGAATGTCCATACCTTCCGCGAATGCCTTCTTCAGTTCCGGAATGTCGGCCACATGGGCGAGCACGCGCAACTCGATCTGGCTGTAATCGGCCGAAATCAGCTTATAGCCGGGTGCTGCGATGAAGGCGGTGCGGATCTTTCGCCCTTCGGGTGTGCGCACCGGGATGTTCTGCAAATTGGGCTCGGAGGAGGAAAGGCGCCCGGTTGTCGTGGAAGCCAGCGAATAGGAGGTGTGGACGCGGCCTGTTTCAGGGTGGATGTAGCCCGGAAGCGCGTCCGTATAGGTGGATTTGAGCTTTGTGACTTGCCGCCAGTCTACGATCTTTCTCGGCAGCTCGTGGCCGGCGGCTGCCAGCTCCTCCAGCACCTGCGCGGAGGTGGACCATTGGCCCGATTTGGTTTTCGCGCCGCCGGGCAGGCCCATACGCCCAAAAAGAATGTCGCCAAGCTGTTTGGGCGATCCAATAGTGAACCGGCCCCCCGCAAGCCGGTATATCTCTTCCTCCATGGCCGCGGCCGTTTGCGCAAAGTCGCCGGACATCCGTGACAGGATTTGCCGGTCAACCATGATGCCGCGGTGCTCCATGCGGCAGATAACCGATACCATGGGGCGCTCCAGCCGCTCATAGACGGAGACGAGGCCCTTCGCGGCAAGCTGTGGCTTCAGAACCTTCCAAAGCCTGAGCGTGACGTCGGCATCCTCCGAGGCATAGACAGTTGCACGCTCCAGACCGACCATGTCGAACGTGACCTTCGAGCGCCCGGAACCCGTGACCTCCTTGTAGGAGACAGGCGTATGGCCCAGCCAGCGCTCGGCCAGCGCGTCCATGCCGTGGGCTTGAGTGCCCGCTTCGAGGACGTAGGAGATGAGCATCGTATCGTCGTAAGGCGCGATCTCGATGCCGTGGCGGTAAAGAAGCAGCCAGTCATATTTGAGGTTCTGGCCGATCTTCAGTACCGAGGGGTCCTGGAGGAGGGGGCGCAGAACCGCAAGGGCTTCCTCCACCCTGATCTGCCCGTCCACCATGCCGCCGCCAAGCAGGTCTTCCGCACCGTTTTTGTGCGACAGGGGGAGATAGGCCGCCCGGTTAGGCGCCGTCGCCAGAGCAATGCCGCAAAGTTCGGCCTGCATCGGGTCGAGCGATGTGGTCTCCGTGTCGAGAGCGACAACACCTGTCCCTCGCGCCTCGGCCACCCACTGGTTCAGCGTCTCCAGGTCGCGAATGCAGACATAGCGCGAGTGGTCGAAGGCCTCGTGGCTGGCGGCGTCGGCAAGCTTTCGGGCGAGCTTTTCCGGCGTTTCGGCCCCGTCGTCCCTCTCCGGCGCCACCTCCCCTTCGGCCCCAGGCTCGCCGACGCCCGTTGCCGGAACAGTGAGGTCAGGTCCGTGCGCCTCGGCGCCCTTCTGGACTTCTATATATGCCGGTTCGACATCTGCGGCATCCGCTCCCGTCGCCTCCGCCACGCGGCGGGTGAGAGTGGAGAATTCCATTGCCTTCAAAAAGGCGATCAGCTTCGGCGCGTCCGGCGGGTTGAGGGCCAGCGCATCGAGCGGCATCTCCACTGTCACGTCGTTTTTGAGCCGCACGAGTTCGCGCGAGATCCTGGCCTTTTCCGCGAATTCGATGAGGTTTTCGCGGCGCTTCTGCTGCTTGATTTCATGAGCGCGAGAAAGCAGCGTGTCCAGGTCCCCATATTCTTCGAGGAGCTGGGCGGCAGTCTTCGGCCCGATCCCCGGCACTCCGGGAACATTGTCGATCGTGTCGCCGGTGAGCGCCTGCAGGTCGATCATTTTTTCCGGCGGAACACCCCATTTCTCGAAAACCTCCGGAACCCTGATCTCCTTGTCCTTCATGGGGTCGTACATGGAGACAGTCGGCCCTACGAGCTGCATCAGATCCTTGTCGGAAGAAATGATCGTCGTGTCGCCTCCCGCCTCGCAGGCCAGGCGCGCATAGGTGGCGATCAAGTCGTCGGCTTCGTAGCCTTCCATTTCGATGCAGGGCAGATCGAAGGCGCGGGTAGCCTCGCGAATGAGGCCGAACTGAGGAATGAGGTCTTCCGGCGGCTCAGTGCGATTCGCCTTGTATTCGGGATAGATTTTGCTGCGGAAGGTTTTTGATGAGTAGTCGAAAATCACAGCGAAATGAGTGGGTGTGACCCCGACAGCCGTATCCCTTGCGTCGCGCAACAGCTTCCACACCATGTTGCAGAAGCCCAGAACCGCGCTGACTGGAAGTCCGTCCGACTTGCGGTTGAGGGGGGGAAGCGCATGGTAGGCCCGAAAAATATAGCCCGAGCCGTCCACGAGGAAGAGATGGTCGCCTTTTTTCATGGCGCAACGGGTAGCGCGACGACCCCTTTCATGTCCATCACAAAGGCGTGAAACAATCGCCTCTACCGCCAAAACCTGGCAGCTGATCGCGAAATATTAACAAAGTGTAACCTCGTGGCCCTTGAATAGCCATTTTAGCGAACAACATATCCTGTATCGGCAATATTTTTCGCCGAAGTCCGGAAAGGCTCGTCCCCCGCCGAACCGGACATAAAAGCGGCAGCCTTATCCCCCTCTCCGGGCTGCCGCACATAATATAAGGCCGCCGTGGTTCCCCTCCACCACGGCGGCACTTTTTTGGCGCCTAGTCCTGCTTCCAGGATGCGTGATGACTGCCTTCGCTGTCCACGCGCTCGAAACCGTGAGCGCCGAAGAAATCGCGTTGCGCCTGGATGAGATTCGCTGTGCCCCGCCCGCGGCGGAACGTATCGAAATGGGCGAGAGCCGCTGAAAGCGACGGTACGGGAAGTCCCGCCTCCGCACTTTTGGCGACAACGCGCCGCAGACGCGGATGAGCGGCTTCCATATATTGAGAGAACGCCTCCGTCATCAGCAGGTTGTCCGTCTCCGGTGCGCCGTCGAAAGCCTCGGCAATTGCACCGAGGAACTGCGAGCGGATGATGCAGCCTGCCCGCCAAATCCGCGCGATGGTGCCGAGCGGCAGATTCCAGCCGAACTCCCGCGATGCGGCGGCCATGACGGAGAAACCCTGGGCATAGGCGACTATCTTGCCTGCGAAGAGCGCTGCCTCCAGGCTCGCCAGCTCGTCCGCGCCCGGTGATCCCGCCATGGCGGTGGCGAGGCTGCCGTAGCGCCTTTCGGCTGTCTCGCGCTCGGCTTTCATGGCGGAAAGGCTGCGCGCGGCCACGGCGGCCTCGATCGCCGTTGCGGGGATGCCCAGCGATTGCGCCTCAATGGCAGACCAGCGGCCGGTGCCCTTTTGTCCGGCGCGGTCCAGGATGACATCCACGATGGGCTTTCCCGTATCGGGATCACTCGCCTCGAGGACCTTGGCTGTGATCTCGATCAGATAGGAATTGAGCCGCCCTTCGTTCCACTGCGCGAAAATCGGAGCGATTTCGCGGGCCTTAAGCCCGTGGCCGTCGCGCAGGATGCCGTAGATCTCGGCGATCATTTGCATATCGGCGTATTCGATGCCGTTATGAATGGTTTTTACGAAATGGCCGGCGCCGTCTGGTCCAAGCCAGGCCTGGCAAGCCTCGCCCTCGTAGCGCGCGGCGATCGCCTCCAGGACCGGTTCTATGCGCCGATAGGATTCGTCCGGCCCGCCAACCATGATCGATGGGCCGTGGCGGGCGCCGTCCTCGCCTCCAGAGACGCCCATGCCGATGAAGCGGGGCCCGGTTTTCGCGAGTTCCAACATGCGCCGGCGCGTATCGCGAAAATTGGCGTTGCCCGCATCGATGATGATATCGTCGCGTGCGACCAGCGGGTCGAGAGCCGCGATCTGCTCGTCCACCACTGAGCCGGCCGGCACCATCAGGATAATCGGCCGGGGCGGTTTTATGCCCTCCACAAGCGCCTGGAGCGTGTCGCAGGGCACAATATTCCTGGCGAGGGAGCCCGCCTCCTGAGCAAATTCATGCGTCCGCTCCGTCGTGCGGTTGAACACGGCAATGCGGAAGCCCTTCTCGGCAATGTTGAGGGCCAGATTGGCACCCATGGTGCCGAGACCAATTAGACCGATGTCAGCTTTTTCCATATGAAGACAGACCACCTTGTGCGCGCGGGCGTGCAGTTTACTCCGTGCTGGTCGGCAGGGGCCTAGCGGCGTCGCCGCTTCCTGCCGTAAAGCTCCAGTCTGTGATGAACGATATCGTAACCCAGCGAACGGGCGATCTCGTCCTGCAGCGCCTCGATTTTTGTTGAATGGAACTCTATCACATCCCCAGTATCAATATCGATCAAATGGTCATGATGTTGGCTTGCCTGCTCGAAGCGGGCCCGCCCGCCCTCGAATGCGTGGCGGTGGATGGCACCTAGTTCCTCGAGCAGTTTCATGGTGCGATAGACTGTGGAAAGTGAGATGCTGGGATCAATCTCTGAGGCGCGGCTGAAAATCTCCATCGCGTCCGGGTGGTCTTCCGTCTGCGCGAGAATGCTCAGGATCACCTGCCGGGGGCGAGTGATCCGGATCCCGGCGCGGCGGAGCTTTTCCTCGTATTTCACCCTGTTCGGCACCGTTTCACTCATTATAAGACTATGCGCTAAATCGGCCTTTGTTGCAAAGTCGCAGCCGGGTCTTTAACACCGCCGCACGCGAGCGCAAACCTGTTGACAGGCAGCGGCACAGGCCCGACTTTTTCGCCAACGCCACGAGTTTTGGAAGGGACGTCATGAGACCCGTTTTCGTTCAGCTGCGGTGCGTGCCCGGCAAGACGTATGATGTAGCCGACGAAATCTACAGGCGCGAAATCGCTTCGGAACTCTATTCCACGAGTGGGGACTACGACCTTCTTTTGAAAATCTATATCGATGAAGGCGTGGATGTCGGCAAGTTCATAAATGAGAATGTGGCGAATGTGCCCGGTATCGTGCGCTCGCTGACCACGCTCACTTTCAAGGCATTCTGATCGGTCGCGGCTCTCCGTGAGCGGTTCGTATCATCCAATGCCTTGCCCGGCTTTCGAAGGAGGAGCTTGCGATGAAACGATCGAAGGTCAACGACATCCTGCGGGAAGGCGCGGGTCTCATCCGCTCTTTCGGCTATGCCATGCCGCCTTTCGCGGATTGGCCGCCGGCCGAAATGAAAGCGCGCCGCGCGGAAATCGGCGGTATCGTCGACGCGCGGCTCGGCTGGGACATCACCGACTACGGAGCGGGCGATTTCGCCAAAAAGGGCCTTTTCCTCTTTACCGTGCGCAATGGGAATCCCGCGGCGCTGAAGGAGGGCCGCGGCAAGCTCTATGCCGAAAAGATCATGATCTCCCGCCGCGATCAGATCTCTCCCATGCATCGTCACGCCATCAAAGCCGAAGACATCATCAATCGGGGCGGCGGCAGCCTGTGCATCAAATTATATGCCCCGTCGCCCGACGGCAGCATTGATTATGAGGCGCCGGTTTCCGTGCCGATCGACGGAATCGTTCGCCACTTCGGCGCCGGTGGAGTCCTGCGGCTCTCTCCCGGCGAAAGCGTTACGCTCCTGCCTGGCGTCTGGCATGAATTCTGGGGTGAGGGATCAGACGTGCTGATCGGCGAAATCTCCACCGTCAATGATGACCTGACGGACAACATCTTTGCCGAGCCGATCGGCCGGTTCTCCAGCATCGAGGAGGATGAGGAGCCATATCGCCTTCTCGTATCCGACTACCCGCAGTGGCTGGAAGTTGATCCCGAAACGGGTTGAAATCCGCCGTCGCGAAGCTGACATGTTTCTCTGAACGGAATTCACCGCCCTGCGCCGTTGGAACAGTTTCGTGTGCCTGCCGTTCCCGTCACTGAATTGCTTGGTTCGCTTGCAAGGAGAAAAGATGCTTTGTGCGGATATTGATCGGCCCGCTTCTCTTGGATTTGCTGAGAGAACATTGTTCCTCGTTGCGGCATTCACCTTCCTGCTGCTGCCGATATCGCAGCAACCACTTGCTCAGGGATTGCAGAGCCAGGAATCGATCGACGCCATCGTCGGCTCCGATGTGAAAACGGAGGAGACAACGAAGAACGCGCAGGTGGAGCGCATCCTCACCGCCATCCAAATGACTCAGGATAGCGCCGAACGCGTGCGTAAGGCCTTTACCGTCAATGAGCTCGAAATCGTGTTCCTCCCCGATCTTGGGAAGGAAACGGGCGCCATTGAGAAGGCGATCGAGGAACACGAGGCCGACATCGAAGTCTTGCGCGACTCAATCGAGGGTAGCGCTATGTTTTACCACGCGATTGATTCGCGGCAGATCCTCCTGCAGGACGTGGTAGCGATGGAATTCGGTACGGATGACCGCGCGACGATCTTCGTTACCGGCGACGAAAGGCGCTGACGCATCGCCCGAAAACCGGGATTTGAAAGCATTATGCATAGTCTCATCGTCTGCGGCGTGCTTTGCGCGTCCTGAAGGATGCGCCGCGCGGCGGTCACGGCTGTTCCGGTCTGCGAAAGCCGGTCGGTTTTCCATAAAAAGGCTCGATGCGACGGATTGCATCCGCAAGCCGTTCGCATGAAACCGACATTGTGTAGCCATTGGCGTGAATGATGGTCTGGCTGTCCGTCATGATGGCCACATGCCCTCGCCAGAAAACCAGGTCGCCGCGCATCAGTCCTTCTGCCGGATTAACGGGCACCCCAACATGATTTGCCTGCATATCGGTATCGCGCGGAGCTCTGCGTCCTGCCATGAACATCGAGAGCTGAACGAGGCCGGAGCAGTCGATGCCGAACCCGCTCGCACCACCCCAGAGATAGGGAGTGTGGAGAAATTTCTCTGCAACTGAAACGTAATCGCTTTCCGGCTGGCCGACCGGGCGCAGATGTCCGGCAACCATGGCGCCGCCGGAGGCCAGCAGCGCATAGCGCGTTCCGCGCTTCTCCACTTCCTCGACCACGATGACGCGCGCGCCCATGCTGAAGGCTGCAAGCGGAGGGGTTTTCAGTTCCGGCTCGGGATAGACGAAGCTGCGCGGGACCGGCAGCACATGCGTATGCTGAAAGCCCGAGGCGCCGAGGGAGGATTCCCGGATATAGCCCACATAGCCGTCTCGGGTTCCCTGCACCCAAGCCCAGCCCTGACGGCGATCGAAAACCAGCACCGAATCGCCGTGAAGGAATTGCGTGTCGATGCCGGAGGCCTGATCGGGCGTCGCATGGACGTCAACCACGGGTGCGGTAATGGACGCGGGGTGCCCGGCAACGAAACGCGCGGCATCCACTTGCCCGCGAAGCCGCTCATCCGCCAGATCCGGCCTGTAGGCATTCAGACGACGATCTGGCTTGCTCATAAAGGCAGCTCCTCCGCCTTGGCTACGATGACATCGCCAAAACGCTCCACGAAAAGCGCACCCTCGACGGTGCGCCGGATAAGGACGTTGCGCCGGTCATGATCGTCGCGATGGCGGGATACGAGCTTCAGCGCCCCCATCCTGTCGAGAGCGCGTGTAATCACAGGCTTCGTCACGTTCAACTTCTGCGCCAGTCCTCGTACGGTATGCGGCGGCGGGTCGAGATAGATGGTCAGCAGAATGGCAAGCTGCCGCTCTCCAAGATCCGGCAGCTCATTTTGCACCTCGGCCAGGCATACCTGCTGCCAAAGCCTCAATGCCTGGATCGGTCGTAGCACAACCGGCATCAGAACGTCCGAATTCGTTTCGGGACCGTATCATTACGCCTTTCCTCGCCCGCGCGAAAGCCTATCCATACCGCTCACGCAGCAAGGCGAAGAGCGCGCGGATACCCTGCGCTTCGCCGCCAACAGGGCAGGTGGGTTTCTCGGTCGGGTTCCATGCGAAAATATCGAAATGAACCCAGGTTGCCGCCTTCTCCACGAAGCGTTGGAGAAACAGAGCCGCCGTGACGGACCCCGCGAATCCGTCGCTGGTCACATTGTTAATGTCGGCGATGCGGGAGCGTAATTTGTCGGCATAAGGCTGCCAGAGCGGCATGCGCCAGAGTGGATCATCCGTCCGGTTGGACGCTGCGGCCAATGCGGACGCAAAGAGATCGTCACGCGTGTAAAATGGCGGCAAATCAGGCCCCAAAGCCACGCGCGCCGCGCCTGTGAGCGTTGCCATATCCACCAGAAGCTCCGGTTCTTCCTCGTCGGCGAGTGCAAGCGCGTCGGCCAGGATCAGCCGGCCCTCCGCGTCCGTATTGCCGATCTCGACCGTGATGCCCTTGCGGCTTCTCAAAACGTCACCGGGGCGGAAGGCATTGCCGGCGATGGAATTTTCAACGGCGGGGATCAGGACCCGAAGCCGGATCGGCAAGTTTGCGGCCATGATCATGGATGCAAGGCCCAGCACATTGGCTGCCCCGCCCATGTCCTTCTTCATGAGCAGCATGCCGCTCGACGTCTTTATGTCGAGTCCGCCGGTATCGAAACACACGCCCTTGCCGACAAGGGTCACCTTCGGCGCATTTTCCTTTCCCCAGCGTATGTCGATAAGCCGCGGCGCAATGGCGCTTGCGCGGCCGACAGCGTGAATCATGGGGAAGTTCTGTTGCAGAAGATTCTCGCCAACGACCGAGGCAAAGGCAGCGCCATGCGTCTCTGCGAGTTCCCGCGCGGCTCGTTCCAATGCATCCGGCCCCAGATCGTTCGTCGGTGTGTTGACGAGATCGCGGGCCAGGAACACGCCCGCCGCCACCCGGCGGGCCTCGTCCGCACTCGCGCCTTCCGGCACGAGGAAGCGAATGTCGGCCGTTGGCTTCGCGCCGTAGGAAGTGAAGGCATAGCCGCCCAGGAGAAGGGCAACGGCCGTAAGCTGCGGGTCCTTGGGGGGAACAGCGAAGTGCCAATCCCCACCCGGCAGTGCACGGGCGAGCTTGCCGTAAATGAGCGGCGAGGAGCCGTTGCCGCCAATGCCGAAGAAAGCTCCTGCCAGCGCACCGTCCCGGCTGGGGAAGGTGAGCACTGCTCCTTCCGCCCCCGAAAATCCATGTGAGCGCGCCCACGCGCAGGCGGCCGCGTCCGCGCCGGATTCCTCCAGGGCGCCGCCGGCAGCGACATAGACAGGCAATGAAGCGGGCACTTTGCGGTCCGTGAGGTTTAGAGGCATTGGCGGCGTCCTGTTCGGCGGTCAATTAACACTCCATTAGGGTTAACAGATTACCTCTGGCGGTGGAAAGGCGGCGTCTTTGCCAATAAGGGGATTACGGGGGCCAAAGCCTATGCGGGGAAAGGTGCGAAGGGGCCGGGTTGTCTCGGCAATGATGGCCCTTGCTTTGGCCGGCGCGCTCGCCGGCTGCTCACAAACGGCCCGAAAGGCGGTGAGCGCCCAAACCACCGCTTCGACGGGAGCTCCCTCGCAGCAGAACGTCGCCATGATGTCCGCGCGGGATCTCCAGGCGGCGGCCGATAGCGTCGGCAAGCTCTACGTCCGTGATCCCAGGGACAAGGCCGTGGCGCTGCGCTACGCGAACATTCTTCAGATGAGCGGACGCGCAGATCAGTCCCTGGCCGTGATGCGCAAACTGGCCATAGACCATCCGAAGGACCGGGATGTGCTGGCGGCTTATGGCAAGGCCCTTGCCGCGGTTGGCGAGTTGGAGCCGGCGCTTGATGCGATCCGTCGTGCCCAGACGCCGGAATATCCTGACTGGAGGCTTCTTTCGGCGGAAGGCGCAATTCTAGATCAGTTGGGCAAGCCGGACGAGGCGCGCGCGCTTTACCGGCGCGCTCTCGACCTGCGGCCGGACGAGGCCTCCGTGCTTTCGAACCTGGGCATGTCCTATCTGCTGCAGGGTGATCTCAAGACAGCCGAAATCTACATGGCCAAGGCAGTGGCCGCCCCCGGTGCGGACAGCCGTGTGAGGCAGAATTTGGCGCTGGTGGTTGGCCTTCAGGGCCGTTTTAATGACGCGGAAGCCATCGCTCGCCGGGAGCTCTCGCCCGAACAGGCCGAGGCCAATGTCGCTTACCTGCGCGCAATGATCGCCCAGCGCGACGGCTGGTCCGAGATCGCCCGCGAGGACGCCGCGAACGCCATTTAGGCCGGTACTTTGCCGGCATTCTCCACCTCGCGTATTTTCATTGCTCGCCTTTCATCTGGGTGTAACATGGCGGGCGTAACCGCTGCGCGCACCAAGCAACGGGTTTGAAGGGGAGAGTTACCAATGAATCCGATCACACGGCGCCGTTTCGGCAAGGGTTTGACATCCATCGCAGGCATGGCCTTGGCTGCCCCTTTCATCTCGCGCACTTACGCGCAGGGCTCCTCCGGCACCGTCAACATTTTTGCCTGGGCCGGCTATTTGAATGACGAAATGCTCGGCGCTTTTGAGAACGCGACCGGCATAAAGGCGACCTACACACCCTACGGCACGAATGACGAGCTTTTGAACCAGCTGCGCGCCAATAATGGCGCAGGCTTCGATATCATCTGGCCGACGGTCGACCGCGTGCCCAATTATGTCGAGTTCGACCTCGTGCAGCCCATCGACGAATCCAAGGTCGAGGTGGCGAAATGCCTGCCGAGCGCTTGGGAAAATTCCAAGAACCTGGGCGCCGTCATCGGCGGCAAGCGCTACCAGGTCCCCACCGACTGGGGCACGGAGGCGATCGCCTTCGACAAGGATCAGGCGCCTCTCGAATACGGCACGGCTTCCTATGGCGATATCTGGAAGCCTGAGATGCAGGGCAAGGCCACTGTGCGCGGCCATTCGGGTCTTACTGGCCTCGGCCTCTGGATGGAGAGCGAAGGCAAGCTGCCTATGCCTTATATCGAAGCTTACAAGTCCGAAGAAAACATGGTGAAGATCTGGGATGTGATCCTCGCCGAGGCGATCACCCGCAAGGCCAACATCGCCCAGTTCTGGTCGAACGAGAACGAGGCGCAGGGCGCATTCCGCGTCAATGGCTGCGCCATCGGCCAGACCTGGGATTCGACTGCCGCCACCCTCGCTAAAGAGGGCTTGCCCATCGGCTTTATCGCCCCCAAGGAAGGCGCGCTGGCCTGGATGGAGGGGATCGCCATCCCGAAAGGGGCGGAAAATCTCGAGCAGGCCTATGCCTTTATCAACTGGTTCCTGACGCCGGAGGCCGGCGCCATGTACACCAACGCCACATCCATCAATTCGACCGCGGTCGGCGCCGAGCAGCTGATTTCGGACGAGGCCAAGGCCTTCTTTGCCGCCGCCTATCCAGGCGATGCGCTGGAGAAGCTTTGGTGGTGGCCGATCCAGGAGAGCTGGTACGTCGCCAAGCGCAACGAATATCAGGACCGGTTCCTTTCGGCCTGACGCGTTATCGGGGGCGGGAAACCGCCCTCGCCACCTTCCGGACGATAATGTCACAATCTGTAGAGCTGCATCACATCGGCATGGCCTTCGGCCAAACCCGGGCCGTCTCGGATGTTTCCTTCACCGTTGGCGGCGGAGAATTCTTCTCGATTCTCGGGCCTTCGGGCTGCGGCAAGACGACGATCCTGCGCATGATCGCGGGATTCCTGGAACCGACCGAAGGAACGATCCTTATCGGCGGGCGCGACATGAGAGGGCTCGGGCCCGATCAGCGCCTGACCGCAATGATCTTCCAGTCACTCGCTCTTTTCCCGCTTATGCCGGTTTGGGAGAACATCGCCTTCGGTCTGGAGGCGCGCGGCGTGGCCAAACGCACGCGAAAGGCAAAGGCCGAGGAGCTCCTGAAGCTGGTCGCGCTCGAGGGGCTCGGGAACCGGATGCCGGGCGAACTGTCCGGCGGACAACGCCAGCGCGTGGCAATAGCTCGGGCGCTTGCGGTCGAGCCGCAGGTCCTGCTTCTCGACGAACCGCTTTCGGCGCTCGACCTCAAACTTCGGCAGCGCATGCGTGCGGAACTGCGTGCCCTCCAGAAGCGCACCGGAGTCACCTTCATCTACATCACGCATGACCAATCGGAAGCCCTGGCCATGTCGGATCGTGTGGCCGTGATGAGCGCCGGGGTTCTGCAGCAGGTAGGCGCGCCGCGGGAACTTTACGACAATCCTGCCACCCCCTTCGTCGCTCGCTTCGTTGGCGAAACCAACGCGATTCCCGGGAAAGTGACCGCCATCGACGACGGGATCGCGACCATTGAAAGTGCATATGGCCCCTTGCGCGGGCGCGCTGGCAATGGACTGTCCGTCAGTATGGCCGCGAAGCTCTATGTCCGCCCGGAAGCGCTGGAGCAGCGGCCGGACGGAGACGGCTATCTGAGGGCTGCCATCGAGCGCATTGACTTTGAGGGCGCGTTTGCGCTCGCCCATGGCAGGCTTCCCGACGGCAGTATGCTCATTGCATCCATTCCGAGCACGGAGCTTGCGGGCGCTCCTTCCATCGGCGCTCCGGCGGATTTCAGCTTCCGCCCTGCAAATGCGGTGGTACTGCCTGATGGCTGAGCTATACCGGCGCTTCGGCAGCGGACTGGGAACGCTCTTTCTGGCGCTGGTGGCCACTTGGCTTGCCGGCATGGTGCTCGCGCCGAACCTCATGATGGTCGACTACGCGTTCCGGCCCAATCTGCTTCCCGCTGAAATCGGCGGGCCGCGCGACGTCTATTCGCTCGACAACATCCTCTATCTCGCCAATGAGAGCGTCCACCGCGCCATCTTCTTCAAAACCGTATGGGCCAGCGCCCTGGTTGCTTTTCTCACGCTCGTGGTATGCTACCCGCTGGCATACTGGCTCGCGCAGCGCGCCACTCCCAACCATACGGCCGTGGTGCTGCTTGCGCTCACCATCCCTTTCTGGATCAACGAGGTGCTGCGCACGCTTGCCTGGTATATCCTGCTTGCTTTCCGCGGCCCGCTGAACGCGGTGCTTCTCGCACTCGGAATCATCGACCAGCCGATGCGCTGGTATGGCGATGCCGGCGTGCTTGCCGGCATGGTCTACGCCTATATCCTCTTCATGCTCTTCCCCATCTATAACGCGATCGAATCCCTCGACAGATCGCAGATCGAGGCGGCGCGGGATCTTGGCGCCTCCATCTGGCGAACGCATTGGCGTGTCGTGATCCCGCATGCGAAGGCGGGGATCGCCACGGGCTGCGTCTTCACCTTCATGCTGGCTGCTGGAAGCTATGTGGCGCCGGCCCTTCTAGGCGCGCCAGGAAGCCGATGGTTCACCGAGATCATCTACAACTGGTTCTTCGAAGGCGGTGACTGGAATCGTGGAGCCGCCTATGCGCTTGTGCTGCTGGTGCTGTGCCTCACGGTTGTGCTTGTCACGCTGCGGATCGCGCGCGTGAACCTGACGGACGTGGCGAAATGAACGCGGCCGACCGCATCGCACGCGGCCTCTTCGCCTTCTATTTCGTGGCATTCTTTGTCTACCTTTTTGCCCCGCTCGCAATCATGGCGGCGGCAACTTTCAATACCAGCCGCTTTCCGACCATCACGCCCTGGCAAGGCACGACGCTCGACTGGTTCAACCAGTTGACGGCGGATACCGGCATGTGGCAGTCGCTCCGCACTTCGATCCTCGTTGCCTTCTTCGTCGTCGCGGTGGCGCTCCCCATCGGCACGGCAGCTGCCCTCATGCTGACCAGTCTTCACGCGCGGGCGCGAAGCTTTCTTTACGCGGTAATGGTTTCACCGCTGCTCACTCCCGGCGTGGTCGTCGGCATCTCCACCCTGGTGCTGTGGCGGCAACTCGGCGTGGGCGGCGGCATATTTCTGATCGTGCTGGCACAGGCAAGCTTCATCATCTGCTATGTGATGCTGATGGTTGCGGCCCGCCTGCAACGTTTTGACCGCACCCAGGAAGAGGCGGCGATCGGCCTCGGGGCCTCCAAGTTGATGATGTTCCGGCGCGTGATGCTGCCGTTTTTGAAGCCTGCGCTGATTGCGGCTGCGTTTCTCGCGGTGTTGCAGTCGATCGAGAACTACAACACCACGCTCTTCGTGCGCGGCTTCGATACGCCCTTGACCGTCTATATCGCGACGAAGGTTCGCACGGGCCTGACGCCTGCGGTGAACGCCTTAGCGCTTATCATGATTGCGGTCACAATTATCGGCGCGATCGTCTATGAGGTTGTGCGTCGGCGCTCGCGCAGCTCCATTGGCGTCTGAACGAAAAACGAAGAAACCGCGTTGACAGTCGTCGCGCCGCCGCTTACATCGGCTGCGCACCTAGCCCAGGTGGCGGAATTGGTAGACGCGCACGGTTCAGGTCCGTGTGCCGCGAGGCGTGGAGGTTCGAGTCCTCTCCTGGGCACCAGCCCCGATCGATTCGGAGGGCTGGCGCAGCTCTGCTTCCAAGAGAATGTTCGATTTCTGCGAGGCTCGCCAGCCTTGATCGCGCCGCTTCGGATGTGAGCGGCGCGAGTGGCTCTTTACACCTGCGGTGCGCTTAGCACCTTACTATCCCTGCAAGACCACATCTGTCGGGGCCTTCGCCACGCTGTGGCCCGGTGTCGCCCCGTCTGCGGATATCAAAGCCTGACCGTCTATCTTCTGCTCGGTCACGCTCCCGAGGCTGCACACGAACCCTTTCCCGGTCCCGCTCACGTTCCCACCGATCGCGATCGCGGTCCCATCTGTCGCGGTCCCGGTCCCGTCTATCGCCATCCCAGTCCCGCCTGTCGCGATCCCAGTCCCCGCGACGCCACCGATCACGATCGCGGTACCAGGGCCGGTCGCTGTACCACCGGTCCCAGTAGGAACCGAACTCGAACGTGATGACGGGCAGGCCAAGACGGGGTGCATATTCCGGGACATAGACCCTGCGTTCGCGATACATCATTTGCAGGTAAGATGCGCTGACCCAGCCGCGATAGCCGCGCCAGCTCGTATCGCACCACCTCCAGCCATTGGTGCAGCCATAGACCTCGACGGCTGCGCCCTGTGGAAGCGTCATTACTCTTGGATACTGCGTACTTGGGCCGGCACGCATATTGACATTGCCGGTTGTGAACGCGTTGGCCGCCGCTGCAACACCGGGCAGCGCCAGCGCGGCCCCAAACGCGGCAGCCGCCAGCAGAAGACGGGTTTTCATCGTAAAGCTCCTATTCCGCATCTCTTCCTTTTTGGAACGCTTTTTGGGGAGGGACAGTTCCTAGCCCCGGGAGGGGAAGAGACTCATGCGTTCTCCGATTAGAGAGGTACACATATCGAAAATGAACGTAATATGAATGTGATCCTTCCATAGCCGCTAGTATAATCAGATTTAGATGTCTTCATTCGGTCTGGCACCTCGATCCTCCTTCACATTATCGCCGATTCTCTGCCTCATTTAGCTTTTATTGGACCGGGACCTGCATTCTCCTGGGGGTCTACAATATGAAATCCTTGCTGCGCCGACGCGGCGCATTTGCTGTTACTGCCGCTATGCTTTTCGCGCTCATACCGGCTGCGGCTCACGCTCAATGCGGCAGCGCGTCCTGGTATGCGCTTACGTCCAAAACTGCGTCCGGCGAGCGCATGAATCCGGCCGCAATGACCGCGGCGCACCGGAAACTTCCTTTTGGAACCAAGATCAAGGTGGTCAACCGGCGGAATGGAAAGGCCGTGGTGGTGCGCATCAATGATCGCGGCCCGTTTATTCGGGGGCGCATTCTCGATCTATCGAAGGCCGCGGCCGCAAAGTTAGGCTTCCTGGGTGCAGGACACACCCCTGTCTGCCTGGAGGTGAACTAAGCCCTCCCGTGCCGGCAGAAAGTGTGGCCCAGGCCTCTTATTGCCAGACGATTTCGAGCTCAAACTTGCTTCCGGGCTGGTAGCGGCTCACTTTGCGCGTGCGTCACCAGCAACGGAGAAGGTGCCGAAAAGGCTCGTCCGCTCTCGATACAGGGCGGGTATGGCAAGCGACCCCACGGCCAGAAGAGCAATCGCCGTCTTGGTCCATTCCGAGAACGGACCATAGTGATAATCGGCGCTCTTCAACAGATAGACAACGACCACATGCCAGACATAGACCTGAAGCGAATGGCGGCCGATGAGGCGCAGGAACGACAGGTTGAAAATGCGGCGCAAGGCGCTGCTCATCGCCCGGACGATCCGGTTTTCCGAGGCTGAGCCGGCCATGACCACCCAGGCAACCAGATATCCTGTCGCCATAAAATTCACCAGATAAACGAAGCTGAATTCGACCCGGTTGTCGAGGCTGGTGAAGCGCTGCGCCATGTCTTCAGGCAGGAAACCGAAAGTGAAGCCAAGACGAACGACCATGAAGATCAGCACGAGCGCTAGGGCTGCCCACGCCGGAGCGGTCTTCTCCGGCGTGATCATCCTGCTCCAGTCGATCTGCTTGGTCGCGGTCAGCGCGCCGAGAATAAGGCCGGACATGAAGACAATCTGCCAACCGAACACATTGAAGGCCGAGCGGAACAATTCGCCCTGATATATCCATTCCATGGCATGGTGCATACCGGCGCCCAGTGGAATGTACAGCCCGAGCTGCGCGGCGACCCAGACGATAACTGTCGTTGCGGCAACCCACCCCCAGCGTCCGGTCACGCAAAGCCAGATAAGCGGCGGCGAGACCAGCATGTAGATGATGTATTGCGGCAGGATATCCATATAGGTGGGCTGATAAAGCAGCAGCAGCGACGCGATCGCATAGATGGGATCATGGCTGGCAAGCTTCCAAAGCCAGGGTTCCCAATAGGTAGAGGATTTGCTCAAGATCAAGCCGAGGATCACGACCGCGAAGATACAGCCTGCCGCATAGCGGTATATCTCCAACGCCCGCTTGCGGACTTTGCGGGCACCCGCTGCATATCCTTCTTTCAGCATGCGGCGAGCATAGACCATGCCGACCAGAAGGCCCGACAAGAACACGAATCCCTGCGCGTCCTGCACATAACCAAGTTCGCTGTGATTGAACTTCACCAGCAAATATCCACCAGTGAAGGCCAGGTGATTCAGCATCATGAAGACGAGGAAGTATCCTCGCATGCCGTCCAATATATCTAGGCGTCGCATGAACTCTCGTCAGCTTGGGAGCGCCCCCGCAGGAGAACAGGACTAACCCGATCAGGTTCCCTGAACAGAATCACGATCTGTTCGGCGCGTTTGTACTGTGTCACTCCCGGGCGGGCTCCCTGCCCAACGACAACAAGCCGGCGCGGCGGTAACGGCCACGTCGATGGCCGGGCCTAGGCCGCTGTTTGCCTGGCGGCATGCCGCAGAAGCATCCCGAAGAGATCGCGAGGCTCATCCGGGTCGGCGAGCAGGTCGAGCCTGTCGAACAGGCCCGTGGATTGCAGCTTATCGCGGACGTAACGCAGCGCTGAAAAGTCTTCGATGGCGAAGCCGACGGAATCGAACAGCGTGATCTGCCGGTTATCATGACGGCCCGCTGCTTCGCCCGCTAGAACCTGCCACAGTTCCGTGACGGCATGATCAGGCGCCAACTGCTGTATCTCGCCTTCGATGCGGGTCTGGGGCGTATATTCGACGAAGATTTCGGAGCGCAGCAGAATGTCGCGGTGCAACTCGGTCTTGCCTGGGCAATCGCCGCCGACGGCATTTATGTGCACTCCCGGCCCCACCATATTGTCGGTCAAAATCGCTGCGCGCTGCTTGTCAGCCGTAACAGTGGTTATGACCTGGGCCCCTTCCACCGCCTCCTGTCCTGTCTCGCAGAGGGTGATATCAAAGCCCTTTCCCGCCAGGTTCACCGCGCATTTGCGCGATGCGGACGGGTCCAGGTCGAACAATCTGAGTTTTCGAATGCCGAGCAGAGCCTTGAACGCGAGCGCCTGGAACTCCGACTGCGCGCCATTGCCGATGATCGCCATGCAGTCGGCGTGTTGTGGCGCAAGATATCTGGCGGCCAGAGCCGAGGTGGCCGCCGTGCGCAGCGCTGTGAGGATGGTCATTTCCGTCAGGAGCATCGGATAGCCGTTGCCGACATCGGCAAGGACGCCGAAGGCTGTAACCGTCTGGCGCCCCTCGCGGGTGTTGCACGGATGTCCGTTTACATATTTGAAGCCGTAGAGCTGGCCGTCACTCGTCGGCATCAGCTCAATCACTCCATCGCGGCTGTGGCAGGCCACGCGCGGCGTCTTGTCGAAGAGCGGCCAGCGGCGGAAGTCTTCCTCGATATAGCCGGCAAGTTCGGTCAGGAATTGCTCCACGCCGGTGCGCATCACCAGCGTCATCATGTGATCGACGCTGACAAAGGGGACGATATTCAAATTATCCATGTGAGTAGCTCCGCGTCGGCCGGTCCATAATGCGGCGTCCCATCAGGCTGGAGGCCAGATCGACCATCAGGGTTGCCGTGCGGCCACGTTCATCGAGAAAGGGATTGAGCTCGACCAGGTCCAGGCTGCTGAGGAGGCCGCTATCGTGCAGCATTTTCATCACCAGATGTGCCTCGCGAAAGGTCGCTCCGCCCGGCACGGTGGTGCCGACCGCTGGCGCGATTGAGGGATCGAGGAAGTCGACGTCCAGGCTGACATGCAGCAGTCCGTCCTGCGAAGCGACCCGCTCCAGAAAAGCGCGCAGAAGCGGCGCAACGCCGTGCTCGTCGATGGCGCGCATATCGTACATGGTCACGCCCGCCTCATTGATGGCGATACGTTCAGCGGGATCGATACTGCGGATGCCCATTACGCAGGTGCGGAATGGATCGACGGCGGCCATTAGCGGAGGGAAATAGCCGTCGAAGCCCGGTTGTCCGGTGGCATAGGCCAGCGGCACCCCATGAAGGTTGCCGCTCACCGTGCTGTCCAGCGTGTGGAAATCGGTGTGCGCATCGAGCCATAACACGAAAAGCGGACGCCTGAGTTCTGCAGCCCGTTGTGCGATGCCGGAAACCGTTCCAGCGGATATGCTGTGGTCGCCGCCGAGAAAGATGGGCAGCGCGTCGGCGCTGGCGCGATAGGCCGCCTCTGCAAGAGCGGCGGTCCAGCCGGCGATCTCGGATAATGACCTGAGGACTGAGTTCGGATGGGCAAGGGGAGACTGAAGCTTGGGGCTCACATTGCCCAGATCCTCGACGGTGTGGCCAAGCTCGCTCAATGCTTCGACCAATCCCGCGACGCGAAGCGCGCTCGGGCCCATCTCGCATCCTCTGCACCCTGCACCGTCTTGAACGGGTGCCCCCAGGATTTTGCAACGCATGCCTTTTTGTCTCGCAGCTTTTTCCAGCGGATTAAAGCGGAACCGCGCGGCGGTTTATATGGCGTGATTTGGCAAGGCGAGCGTGATAATTTACATTCTGAAAAGCAAAAAGCGCCAGATCGAGAAGCAGAATGGACGAACTGGACGAAAGATTGATCACTTTGCTTCGCCACGATGCCCGCCGAAGCATTTCCGACCTGGCAGCCGACCTTGGCGTCTCGCGCGCCACCGCTCGCGCCCGGCTTGCGCGGCTGGAGCACTCCGGCGAGATCGTCGGCTATACGGTCATCCTACGCGCCGACACCACCAACCAACCGGTTCGGGGCATCATGATGATCGAAATCGAAGGTCAGGTGACCGACAGGGTAATCCGGACGCTTGGGGGCTTGCCCGCGGTTTCGGCAATCCATACGACAAATGGTCGGTGGGATTTGATCGTGGAACTGGGAACGAGCACACTGGCTGATTTCGATGCCGTGCTGCGCCGCATACGCCTTATTGCCGGCATTGCAAACAGCGAGACCAGTCTTCTGTTGGCCACGCCTCGCAGCACCAAAGCCAAACTATGATTTTAAAGCGTATCTCCGCCGCGCAGCCAAGACGTAGGCTTCGCCATCGCCGAACACGCATGCCGTGCGCTTAGGCGCCGCTTGGTTGGGGGGCGGATATGGCGAAACGTTCACCCCATGGGGTGAGGCTTTCCATTATGATGGAATGAAGGGGAACGCCGCGCTCGAGAGCTTCACGCTTGCGCCTGAGGCCAGCCGAGCCGGGCATTCTTACAGGGTTGTTGATATCGCGCGACGGACCGGAGACACACTCGTCGGCGATGAAGCTCATTTCCCTCAGGAGCGCCTCCTTTCCACCGAATGCGTCCGGATCTAGAACCTGAACGAAAACCGACGCTCCCCAGTTGGTCGGTTTGTCGGAGCGGCCATGTCCGCCAAGTCCGCCCGTAAGTGCTTCAACCATAAGCGCCAAGCCAAAGCCTTTGTGCCCGGCCTCGATCCCTCCCAACAGCATCAGGCTCCCCTTGGGGTCGGCGTCTATGACGTTGGGATCGTCAGTTGGATGTCCATCGCCATCCAGCAACCAAGGGAAAGGCGCCCGCTCACCGGAAGCAATGAGACGTCGTGCCATACCGACAGTCGCGATAGACATGGAAACGTCGATCAGGATCGGATCACCTTTCGTCGGGATGCCAACCGCGACCGGATTTGGCGTAAGAAACGGACGAGTCCCGCCATGGGGTGCAACCGCTTTGACGGCGGGGTCTGAGCTTTGGATAATGCACACAAAGCCTTCGGCCGTTAGCGGCTCGAGATAGGCCGCAAGACATGCAATGTGGTGTGAACGGCGAATAATAACTGTCCCTGTGCCGAACTTTCTTGCGCGCGTTTTCGCCTCAATACATGCTGTTCTTGTCAGCCATGGGCCAGGCAGCCACTGCCCATCCCATGTGGTGGCCGCTGGAAAATCACTGACCACGGAATAAGTCCCTGAAGGCTTCATCTGCCCCTTGGCTAGATTGTCAAGGTAGCTGGGCAGCTGTGCGAGGCCATGTGTGCTGTGCCCCAGCAAATCTCCTTCAACAAGGACATCAGCCACAACTTCGGCGATATCAGTCTGGACGTCCAGCGCCTTGAGAAGTTTCCTGGCGTAATCCTTCAACGCATTCGCATCATAGAACTGCTGTGAGCTCATTTGGATATCCCTTTTCAGCTCCGTGTTATGGACGCACTTCCCTTCTGCCGAAGCCGCCAGATCAGCGGAATGGACCAGACGCTGACAAGAATAAGGGCGATTACAGCCGCGAGCGGCCGGCTGACAAATGCGAAGATGTCGCCACCTGAGCTCGTCATTGTGGTAACAAAGTAGTTCTCCAGCATCGGTCCTAAGACAACGCCGAGAATAGCCGGGGCAATCGGGAAGCCTGCCTCTTCGAGGAAATACGCAAGAACCCCGAAGAACAGCATGATGGCGATATCGAAAGTGCTATTGTTTATGGAATAGCTTCCGAGTATGCAGAATAGCAAGATGCATGGCATTATTATTCTTCTTGGTATCCGCGTTATATAGGATCCACCGTGTATTGCTGCCCATCCGACCGGGATCATAATCAGATTAGCGATCACGAAGATCGCAAAAAGTGAATAAAGCTGTGGCGCATTGGTGGTGAAAAGCTCAGGACCGGGATTGAGATTCTTCATGTAGAGCACGCCAATGACGATAGCGGTTATTGAATCGCCGGGAATCCCGAATACAAGCGCGGGTATCCACGCACTGGCGAGTGACGAATTGTTGGCCGCACCAGCCTCAACGAGACCTTCCGGGTGGCCAGAGCCGAACTTCGCCGGGGTTTTGGAACGGCTCTTGCTTATGCCCATCGACATCCAGGCCGCAATATCCGCGCCAGCACCGGGCAATGCACCGACCACCGTGCCCAGAGCGCTTCCTCGAAGCAGTTGGACTGGATACCTGGCGATGATTGCAGCAGATGTCCTAATTGCGCTCCCGGTTGATCTAATCGGATCGCCAAAGTCCCTCTTGCTGTTTGTCGCATAGCGAAGAATTTCCGATATCCCGAACATTCCCACCATCATTGGAATGAGCGACACCCCGTCCAGGAGAGCCATTTCGCCGAAGGTGAAGCGCGGGATACCGGCATTGTTGTTCATGCCGACCATCGACACGGCCAGCCCGAGCATGAGCATGGCGAGCCCCTTGAGCGGATCGCTCGCCCCTATTCCGGCGGCGCAGCTCAGACCTAAAACTACAAGCCAGAAATATTCGGCCGAACTGAATCGAACGGCAAACTCCGCAAGCGACGGCGCGACAAAGACGAGCACTGCGGTAGCAAAAAGCCCCCCAAATGAGGATGAGAGCAAGCCGATCCCAAGTGCCTTCTTGGCGTCGCCCTTCAGCGCCATCTGATAGGCTTCGTCCGTATATGCTGCAGAGGCAGGAGTGCCCGGCATTCTAAGAAGGCAGCCAGGGATATCCCCCGCAAAAATAGCAACCGCCACGGCGGTGATCATGGTCGCAATGGCAGGAACCGGGTCGAGAAAGAACGTGACCGGGACGAGGAGGGCTGTCGCCATCGTAGCCGTCAGGCCGGGAATGGCGCCCATGAACATGCCGAAAATTGCAGCCCCGATAATCGCAATAATTGTCTGCGTTGTTAGTATATTGGCAATGACCTCAGACAGCATGGCTGAGTTCCATGAGCGCGCGTTCCACCGCGCCTTCAGGCAACGGAACGAGAAGAACGCTGCGGAACAGCAGGAAGCCGACAGACGAAACGACTACGGCAAGCGGGGCAGCTATATAGAGTTTAGCCCTAAAGGCCACCATCATGACAAACAGTATAACTGTTGACACGATGAGAAAGCCTGCGGTGTTTGCAAAGGCGATATAAAACACGACAGAGGCGGGCACGAGAAAGATTGAAATCAGGCTTCTCGGAGAGAGAATGGCTTTATCGAGGGTCAGCCATCTCTCTTTTCGCTTGCCCGTTATGGATTTCAATAGGATCGCCATGCTGACAAGACCCAGCATGATCGAAATCGTTATTGGGAAAAGCGCAGGTCCGACAGTCTGTCCAGGCAGAGAAGGCAACGTCTTCGCATTATAGTACATGAGTCCTGCTAAAATGAGTAACAGCGAGGATATGACCGTGTCGTTGAATTTCATTGCGAGGCGCTTCTTCAATACTGAGCGTCGACATGAGCGGACAAAGGCGAGTGCCGGTCCGGAAAGCTCGCTGCATTACGTCGCGGCGAGTTTCCAGACAGATTAACCAGCGAGCGTCACTTCGCGAGGCCGATTTCCCTCAGCTGCAGTAGTTAAGACTTAATCTGACAGACGGTGTCATAGCTGAAGCGAGAGCCGAGGCTGGGCGCGGAGCGGTCGGGTTGCGCAGCGCCCGGCCTCGGCGTTCGATGAGGACACCGGACATGACC